>Ga0123342_1001941_pt1 | contig 34682 bp, 12 predicted proteins | sample Turbeawhitnodule_FD_89960 | JGI IMG/M metagenome (GOLD analysis project Ga0123342, IMG submission 89960) | Root nodule microbial communities of legume samples collected from Mexico - Turtle bean Mexico white nodule | ecosystem: Host-associated > Plants > Roots > Nodule | place: Mexico: Nepantla... | reverse complement strand
TTATATATATATATATATATATATATATATATATATATATATATATATATATATAAACCCTAAACCCAAAAGATTCAATAGACCAAAAATAATCATAATATCATTGAGATTTTTTATGGACCCACTAGTATAAATTTAACTATTTTTCTATTGTTTTAATATTATTAAATCTAACTTCATTATTTCTTTTAATAAAATTAAATATTAGAAATAAATTAATATTTATAAATATTATTTAAATTTATTATAATGTTGATGGAGAATATTTCGATTGACCAAATATGGATATAGATATGAATAAGAATATTAATATATTGACACCCAAAATCACTAATTTAATTGAAAAAATATTGTCACACTTTCACTTCAATGAGAAACCATTGCCATGTGTTTTTACTATTAAAAGCTTATCTTCAATGATTGTCAAGTAACACTCAGTTATCAAGATATAATTTTTCTATAAATAATATTTATTTTTAAAAATAGCAAAATGAGAACATATACATACTCGTCCTATTTGTGTCTTATATTTTTTTAAAATTATTAAAATATTAATATTTTTTTTTAATTTATACTGTTATGTATTTAGAATTGAAGACAAAAGAAATGTGTATTTTTTTATATCAAAATTTTAATAATATTATGTTTTCTTTATTTTTTTTATAAAATAAATTATTTAAACGATATAAATATAGATATGGATATACCCATTATTAAAGTATGATAAAGATAAGACACAAAATTTATACCTATTAGATATTAAGAACATACATAAATATAATTTTTTAGTTAAAAAATAAGGATAGATATATTTAAACTTGTGTCTACCCATGCTATATAAGAATTTTTTTTGGGCAAAAGAAAATGATTCATAAGATGTTGTGATAGAGAGGAATATATTCTCAAATTTTGTCTTTTTTCATGCATGGTGTCATATTAATTTAATAACAGTTATAATAAGATACAACACTGTGACTTACAATGCACGAAATTCATATACAAGACAAATAATGCTCTCTTTTTCATGCATAAATTCTGAAATCAAAATGTTTTGCCACTTAAAACTTCCTCAATACAACAGAATCACATATTATTCTAAATAGAATTAGTTTTTAGTTTAATATAAATTAAAAAAAAAGTTGTCACAATAAAATATATCAAAACAACACTTAGAACTTGATTTTGTGAAATTAAATTAAACAAAAAAAATATTTATTAAGACGGTATCATGGTTACAATTATCTAACTTAATCAATTTCATTAAAGGTGTTAGTAAGAGTAATAAACAAAATTATCTATAATATAACCTAATAACTTGATTTACACAATTAGTTTCTAATTTATTTATTAAGGAAAAAATAAATAACGCGTTTTAGAATGTTTATCTATGATTTATTTATTTCACGTTTTAGAATGTTTTAGGAGTTAAAAAAATACAATACTCAATGCAATTCAAAAGAAAATTACAACTCTAAAGACATCAAAATAACTTCTTCATAATATATAATTTTTTAATATTGTCAAAACCAATTAATCTCACAAATCGAGTCAGATTCCTTAATACTATTATAACTTTTTTTTTTCATGTTATTTTCTAAGTTCTATGTAAGTTAAAACACCAATATGTGATATATTTTACATCGATTTCTAACCGATATAATAACACTAACTGACAACATATTCATTGTAAAACAAATTAAAAAAGAAAAATTTGAAGGAAATATTTTATTGGTTATGATCCCAAATTTTTGTGTAAAAAAATTATAACATATCACATTGTAATTATCTAAAATGTTCCAATTCTTTTTATTACAATTTGTTGATTGTGTGTATTTCTCAACCCGTAATTATCAGATTGTTAATAGAAGATGTTTCAACGTTGATTCAAACTAATGAATACAAAAACTTATCCAATTAAAATAGACGAATATTTCAATGTAAAAGTATTAAAACATAATTAAACTAACCATATATGTTAATAAAAACCAAAGAAGTAATATGAAATGACAATATCTAAGTACCACACGTAGTTCTAAACTCCAACTAATACTAATTTAATCTCTTTAATTATGTATATGCCTAATGACTCTTTGTCAGCAAAAAAAGTTATTTGAAATACAAAATAAATATTAATTTTCACAATAGCATATAAGTAACTTCTTATCATTTTTTTTTAAATATTTAAGGTGTTTTAATACCTATTCTCAAAATTCAATAATACAAACACGGGCTATGGTTCACATCCAATGCATATATAATAATCACATTCATAACTTTCTTATTACCTATTGTACTAGTTTATGAAATTCAACAAATCTAATTTATAGAAAGTAAAAAAAACACAATTTTAATACTTTCATGAATAATTAAATACCTTAGGATAAATCCAATGTATATTGAAGATGTAGTGAATTTACCATCTAACACATTGCATGCATCATTAGCACTAAAATGAAAAGTATTTAGTAATTTACAATGCATTATATGAACTACAAAAACATGTTATTTCGTAATTAAAACATATCCATATACTACAACTTTCATATTTGTACTCGACCTTTGATGTATTGAACAAAATCACACAACAATTTTGTGAGTGGGATAAATAATTAGCAATTACCAATAAGACCTAAACTTGTTCAATAATTCAAATGAATAATTCAAGTTATACACAATGATTATCATTACTATCTTCTTTTATTTTGTAATTGTAAATATAATGAAACATAAGAATAATTCAAATTGGAGATACTATTTAATGTTTATATTGAATCTCAAATGAGAAACTAATATTCACTTAATCAAATATATGACACGATAGATTTTTTTGTTGTTGATAGAACAACAATTAAAATACAAACTTCTTAATTTTTTTTATCTTAAATACAAATTTGCTATGAAGACAAATTATGCTGTAAACAAATAAAGGCAAGGGAAATGGATTATGCTGTAAACAAAATTTTACAACTTAAAGTAAAAAAAGGCAAGGAAAATGAAGCAGCAGAGACACAATCCAATAAAGTCAATACACAGAGTAATGTTTAATAAATTCTTTGAATAAATAAAATAATCAATTTTTAATAATTAATTTATTAAAATAATAAATTTATCAATATAATAATTTATTTATTACTTTTGTCTTTTAGTTTCTAAATTATAAACTCATTGATGTTTTTTTATCTTTAATACTATTGAAAAAAAAAACAAATTAAAAAAATATTAATATTTAATATTTAAAACCCAAAGTTTTATTTAAAAGTGGAGTCATCACCACATGGATAGAAGAAGAAATTTTTTCGAACCCAATAGTTGCCAAATTCAGCAGCACTTTAGTGTCCGCTATGCACACATCAAAAAAATTATGTGTACACATATTTAAGACTAAGCCCACACTTTATTCTAATTTCATTTTCCTTCAATCTAAGTAGGGATGGCAAAGCGGGTCAGCCCGCCCCGCATTGGCTCGCCCCGCAAAGTTATTGCAGGCTAGAATTCTCGACCCGCCCCGCATAAGAGCTGGCCCGCGAGTTTGTGGGCCAGCCCTCATTTTTTTATTTTTTTACATTTTGTTTTTAAAAAATTGTCAAATTAAACTTATATATTTGTTACTATCAAACATAAAAAAATTTTTCTTCCTTTTCAAATATCAAAACATCAAACAATAAGATAAATATCAAATATCACTATTGTGAAGGCAAATTATAGGCTAGGTCGACGCAAAATAAACCTATTGTGACGCCTATGTGACTATCTAGCCAACGGTAATTGTGTCCCACAAACCCGCCAATTTTTTGCGTCGAGGATATTAGCTTCCAAAGTTTGGCAAAAGCAAAGCCCACGCTAATTACACTTAAGGTCCATTCTAATAAGCATATTTTTTTTGTAGTGGTTCTAATTTGCACTAGTATAAGTGAGAGTTCACTACAAAAAAATGTTTTTAGTGATCACCAAAATTAGTCACAAAAGTTCCAAAAATCAGTCACTAAATTGATTTTCAACTAATAACTACCAAACTCAAGTGGTAGCAAAAACTCTAGTAACAAACCACTTAGTAACTGCTTATTTGATTGGTCGCAAAATTCCAATGTAGAGGATTTGATCACCCCAATTTTAGGAGATCAATTTAGAAACAAAAAATTGATGGAGAATTTGATCACTAAATCGGTTGCTATTAGGGTTAAGATTAATAATTAAAATAAAAAAACTTTAATAGTTAATTTGATATTATTATTATTATTAATGTTCAAAACTTATATATCACTAATTTATAGTTATTTAGCAATCAAAATCAAATTAATTACTATAATTTATAATGATTTATTTGTATTTAGCTATTGAAACTAAAATGACGATTAATTTATAGTTATTTAACTATTGAAATCAAATTAATTATTAAATTATGATGATTTATTTTGTATTTACTCACTTATTTATACAAATTTAATGATTGAAATAAAATTAGTTTCTAATTTATATTAATTTAATAATTAAACTCAAATCACTATTTCAATCACAATTTACGGATCAAATTTTTTTATCACTAAATACACTTTTATGGTTATTTATTCTCCAAACAAAGACAATCTTAAGTTTAAAAAAATGTTAGAGCGCTAAGAATTAAAAAAAAACACCAACCAAACAACTTAAAAATTTAAAAGTTGAAGCAGTTAAAATATTATATTTTTTAATTATATTATATTATATATATATATATATACTATTAGAAAATTATTAAATAAAAATTAATTTTAAAAATAATAATATTAAATGTTATGTTGACTAAATTATATATTATTTTAGAAAATAATTATTTTTTATAAATTAGTATTTTAATACAGATTTAAAAATTATTTATCAATAATAAAAACTAATTTAGTAATCAATAATTTTTTTAAATTTTAAAATAATATATAATTAATAAATATACTTACTAATTATTTGTTATGTTTAAGTTTGAATCTATTATTAATAATAGAAGGTTTATATCTTTCAATTTTGATTTTTATATCTTTAAAAGGAGAATCACCATCACTAAACAAAATCACTTGAAGAGTAAACAAAACCCAGGATTTATTCGATTTGTTACACATCAATCATACAAATATCTCATGTCACCACACCATGCGTTCCTTCATCTGAAAGTCTTGCTCCAAAAGTTTACGACAACGAGAACCCTAGCACGAGAGAGCATGCAAGACAAAACCATAAATAGCAAAATAAAAATGTCGCACACATCGACTCAACACAGTACTGTGGAGAAAGGAAAAGGGTGAAGAGAAATAACAGAGTTGAATACGGTGTATCTATCTGTATCTATCTTTCACACTGTGTGAAAAGGAAAACAAAGGCCAAACTCATAGATACTATATAAGGAAACTTAGGTTCTTTTTTCTTTCTGGCTTTGGCATGAACAAAGATAAGATTAGAAGCACTTTATCCAAATGGAAATTATTGTTAGGGCAAATGCATGTATCTGAGATGATCTTGGGTGTGTATGAATCTTTCTCACAAACTGACAATGTGATCCTAAATGCAGAGTTCAGAATTATGAAAGAGTGGAAGAATCATGGGAGGGTTTCTGAAGGAAGGGTCATTCTCATACCTAACGTTTCTACAAAACCATTCTTCAATTTTTATTTTTTATTTTTTTTTCTCTATACATCACAATTTGAGAATGCAAACACATACCCTTTTTATTATCATACACCAATTTGGAATTGTTTAATTCATAGAAGATATTTTTCAATTTAAGATATTTTAAAATATCTTACAACTAGCTATTCTTGATTAAATATTATGATATTTTTTTAAAATTAGCTTATTTTAAAAAATATATGCACTACAAAAAAATCATTCAATTTTAGTGAAAAAAATAATTAATTTCTATATTAACTAAATTAGAGATATTTTAAAAATTAAAAAAAATAAACTTATGCTGGTATATAAGTTTTTGTAACGTTTCACAGTCAGAGTTTTACTTCATTATTGTGTATTTCTATGGAGAAAAAAATATAGGGAGCGAAAAATAAAAAAGGGGAAAAATTAAATTATTTGATTGAAAATAAATAGATAAAGAAATAAACTGAAAATACGGATTTTTATGAGAGATCGAAGAAAGAAATAATGTAAAAGGTGGTTTTTTGACATTATTTAATTTATAAATTTATATTATTAATTATTAATATTATTTTTTATTAATGTTTATATTATTTGTTTTATTACCAATATTTTTTTTAAAAGTTTTATTAATTTATTTTAGTTATTAATATTATTTTATTATTAATGTTAGTGCACTTATTTGGCAAAACTAGAAGACAATTTAAAGAAAACAATGCCCACAGTGTGGGCTACATACTCCCTTTTGCGTTTTTTTTAAGAACTAGTTTTTTTTTAATAAATATGTGAGTTTATTTAAGAAGTGATAATTATATTTAATTTGTATTTAAACTTTAATCTATTTAATTTGCGTTTAAACTTTAATCTATTTAATTTGCGTTTTAGGTAGAGAATATGTTTTATATAGTGTAAATAAATTTTTTAGCCTAGCGTTGTTCGATTTTCCATATGAAATTTGCATGGATAGAAAGGTAAAAGCGAAGAGATAGGGTGAACTTGGTATTATAGAAATAATTTTAAGAGATACGTAAAGTTAGACCAATTTGGCTTGAAATCACGAGATATACTAAACGAAAAATAAACCAAAAAGGTGTAAGTAGTAAATGAGAGGTGTAGCAGAAGAATTCTTAACTTAAGGACACTAACCCTTTTCTTCAACATTGTTTTCTTCTTCTTTTTTAAAATTTTTCCTATTTTCTAAAATTTATGTTTCTTTCTCTTCCCTAGATATTTTAGAGTTGTTAAGAAAATATCCAACATCCCCTAATTTTAATTGAGTGTTAAAAATCATAAAACATAAAATATGAATTATGCATAATCTATAAGACGAATAAATTCAAACAAATCATATAAGATGTGAGTGTTTCGTCTGATAAACAATACACATTGTGTTGTCTTTTATTAGGTCTGATAACACCTATAAAACATGAGACGATACACATATAGTCTAATTGAACATCGAACTACAATAATTATCTATTAAAAGTTGGTAAAAACCACCTAGAGATGGAATAATTGTTGGTTGTAAAGAATAACACTTTTAGGGAATTCGATGATAGAGCATCTAATTGTTGTCATTTTAGTGTCAAATTAAAATGATTTTAATGTAAACTGTCTAAGATGCTTTATGTGTTTCTTTAAAGTACGAGAGTAAATTAAGATATCACTATGAGCACTATAACAAATTTATGCACAAATGATTGGAATATCCTATTCAAATAGTCCATAAAGATAATCAAATGATTAGTCACACGACATAATCACTTACAATGAATTTTTTTTTTTGTTTTTATCAATTGATTAACATTTAAATTGGTTAAAACATAGCAAAATTTGATTTTGAAAAAATAAAACTCTAAGATTTTAAATTATTAGAATGTTCATAGCTTTGTATTCACTTTTCTCAATTTGACCAAACCTAAATTGATTTCAAACATTAGTAAAAAAGAAATTAAACGATTTTTTTAAAAAAAACTTATTCTAAATTAAAAATTATATATATATATATAGAGAGAGAAAAAGAGAGAAGCTTGGGGTAAAACAAAAACAAAGAAAAAAAAGTCAAGAAAGATCTAAGAATGATAATGGAGTTAGATCTATTGGGTTTTACAAATACGTAAATGACCATTTCAAGCAAAATTGAGGAAAAATAATGTTGCTTTTAAGAGTAAAAAGTAAGTCTTTTAATTAAAATATGAACATAGAATAAAAAGTAAGTTAGTTTTACACACATGTATGAGGATTATATGAGAGCATGCTTCAATTATTAATTTGACTAATTTTGAAAATAATGAGACAAAAACTTTATAACTCAAGCTATTATCTTCACACATCACATTCATCCACTATTTTTAACTTTAATACAACTTTCTATATTCACACAGGAAAATTTCATATTATTATAGATAGCATAGAGATTCTTACAATCATATTATTACATTTTTTTTATAATCAAATTATTATTGTTGTTATATAATACTAAGTAATTTTATTAATGACTATTTTTTTAAAGAATCTAACTGATTATTTTTAGTCAAGTATTTTTCTTAATTATATTTTTTTATTAATAAAACTGAAACTTAAAAGCTTACTTCAAAATAGCACTTAAATTATTTAATAGTTATATATTCAATATGAATGTTATGTTGAATAATTGTCTAATGAATGAATGAATAAATAAATAATAAAAATAAATTTAGAAACAAGTATTTAAGTGATATTTTTTTTTTAACTTTTCTTAAGAATGTAAACTTATATTTAATGTAAAATGTCTGATCAATATTTAAAGTACCTAAGAATCTCAATCTAAGTTTTATCTTTAAATAAATTCATAAATAGCATAAGGCACTATCTATTATAATCCTTAGCAAAAACTAGCAAACAAATTTAATTATAAAATGTTTGCAATTTCGGTGACAACAGTTAAAATTGGTAAAAAGTGTCTAAAGTTATTTTCGCAATTAGATTTCTGAATCAAAAATTTAAGATATAACCATAATATATTATATATTGATAACTCATTTTTTTTTCTACATCCACCCCTATAATTTTCAAAACTATCATTTTAATTATTTTTCTTATGATTTAATTATTTAATTACAAATTTACTTTTTATTATATCTTTTTTTAAAACTATCATGTTTCAAAATATAATTTTTTATTGAGATAACTTAAGCTTAACTAGTTAGTATTTTAGGTGCTTTTTGGTGGCTCTGACTTTTGAGTCTGGCTTCTGCCAAAGCAAAAAGTTCAGCAATGGCTTTCATTTGTTTTCCTTAATAATCCATGTGAGTAGCTTGATATGCATAATTTTGCAAACCATTACCTTCTACCAAATAAGTTCATATTCCAATTCATTGGGGAAAATTACAAATTTGAGTCCTATTACCAGAATAAGGTTCAATGTCCAACTAATTGAATTTGACATGAAACAAAAGTTTGGTACTGGCTTATAACCTCAAAAAAGTAATCATGAAAAACTTGAAGGTTGAGAAACAAGAAAAACAAAAAACAGTACTACATGGTACAACCATGAAAAGTTGCTACTATAAAAAATTACTATTATCATATAAAACTGTCAAATCATATAACTTTGGAGCACTATTACATCCATTTACTGTGCTAAACATTAACTTAATGTAACTAATTTACATGTATAATAATAATATATCCCTACAAGTTTGTTCAGAATCCCCATAGGCCACTGGTGTACACATGTCCTAGAGAAGGTGATGAATATTCCTGGTTCCCAAATGATCTTTGAAACATTTCATCATTGTACATGAGAGAGGAGATGTCAGCATCAAAGTCTTTATCCTGTGGTCTATGTGTTCTGAGGCTACTACTTGATCCATGGTTTTCAATCAGCATCCCCAACATGGACTGTTCCTGATCCATGAAATAGGTTGAGCAGTGTGAGTTCCCAACTTGGAGGGATTGGTGGGGCACAGTAGGGGAGGATTTGGGAAGAGTCCAAGAGGCAGGGGAAACATCAAAGGGGTTTGAAGAATATGAAGATGATGATGCCATCATGAGAGTCTCTAGGCTATCAACTATGTGTTCATCATGTGTTCTTAGGTCCTCACTTTGGTTTGGATCTGAGAAGTGTGATGACTCCCCCATAACAGCCTTTGCTTCACTGGTGTTGTATGGAGAAGAATCCATCAATGAAGGCATGTCCTTTCCAAAGGAGGTGAACCTCACCAAACCAGAAATCTGCATTTTCTTCCCACAGTTAGTCTTCTCAAAAATCCTGCAGATGGCCCAATTATTCTGAAAAGGAAACCAAACCAAACCAAAACAAACAAACATTAGTGAAGTATAAAACAACAACAGAAAAAGCTGAAAGGTTAATGTTTTTTGCACTGCACTTTAGGACAATATTTGTTTTGGTCCCTTTGATTTTTGAGAACAAAAGCAGAAACAGAAAACCAAGTTTACCATGGCCTTTTTGTGTGGATTGTGCATAGAATGATCATCTTCTAATCTGTATTCATGCATGACCCAGTTTGTTTTTTCCCCACTTGGAGCTCTTCCTTTGTAGAAAACCAGAGTTTTCTTCATCCCAATAAGTGTCTTTGCCTTGTATATCTCTTTGTCTTTGCCTGTGGCCTTCCAATAACCAGCACCAGTGGCTCTATTAGTCCTTTGACCAGTTGGGTATTTTCTGTCCCTCACAGAGAAAAAATACCACTCCTTTTCACCCATTTTGGCCATACCTTCATTGAAAAACCACAAACATAACCAAAAGCTGCCATAAATAAGAATGAAGAACACCAAAAGAGGAAAAAGATTACTCACAAGGCAAATCCCACGGTTCACACTTGTTCAAATCAGCCTCTCCAATGGCCCTGGAGCAGAAGCAGCTATCAAGAACCTTCTGTGAGAGGTAATGAGTGATGAGTTCTTCATCTGTTGGATGGAACCTGAACCCTGGTGGCAAATCAAACGCTTGCTCTGCCATTATCTCTCTGTGATTACTGTTCTCCATTGCATCCATCAAACACTTTCCAAGTCCTGTGTTTGATCACAAAAAACAAAATGAGAAACAAGACAATCACTTTCGAAACAAGGAATCAGCTGACACACTGAACATCTGATACACAAAGATGAGAACCGTTTTTCATGATCCTTTCTCTTAACAACAAAAGGGGCGAACCTGGCACAAGATTGGCTAAGAATGTGGCAATATGGAATCACAAAGTTGTGCAGAGAATGAAGTGAAGCGAGAAAAGAGAAAGGTGTGTGTGAAATGTTTCTTAGAAAAGGACTGTGTTGGGGGAAACATAACTCCTTAAATAGTGGTTTCTTTTGTGGGTTCAAAGAACCGTGGCTTGCATGACAACTTGTGGGGTGGTTTCATGCTTTTAGCTGTGTCGTTTCTCACTTTTTTTGAGGTTATTTTCCTCATTAATTTGACCAGGAACACCTCACCAAGTGACCCTGCACGCAACTGTTTCATCTCACATTCTTCTCTTCTCTTCTTATATCACATACCTCTGCTGTCGTACAAGCCAAATCACCATCATAATGCATGTTTTAGCAACAGTGATTTTTACACTTTTAATGTTTATTATGCTATTCTTCATTTGTCACCATGTTCTAGATGTGAACCAAAATTAATCGCTTTTTAATACACTCTATATTTTTTTTTTATTTTTTTAGACTTAAAACTCCAAAATTACTTAAGAAAACCGAAATAGTGATTTTGGTAACGGTTCATAATTTAATGTGTGATTTATGCATTGGATCATGTCAAACATATTTAAATCATTTTAATTTTAATATATATATATATCATTGGCATTAATTTAAGGAAATTTTACAAAAAAAAACATCTTATAATATAAATATTCATGTACACAATGTAAAATTTAAATGAATTCTAATAATGTTTTAAGCAATCTAACTATTTAAAGAAAAAATTTACTTTTACAACTACATAGTCAAAAATATCAATTTATAATTTTTCAGAATTTTTCCATCTTCTTATATGGACCCATAATTTAATAAATTTTTTATTTTTTTTTACTTTTAGCAATTATAATACAAAGCAATTCACTCCTGGGTTGTCAACTCTTTTTTTAAAACTATGAGTCCCTTTGTTATTAATTATTTTTTCAAAAATATAAATTATTCTTAAATCATTTTAAAGGTTAAATTATATATATAACATCCAAAATTAGGTTTATTTATGTTTACACCAACGTCTCTTTGATTTATTCAACAATAATAATTTATAACGATATAAATTTTTTAATTACTTTCATACTTTTTTATTTTTCATTCAATCTTCTCCTACGTACCACTCTCGACGTATGTAACGTTCTTATCTTATCTTTTACCATCATTCAATAGTGATAAATATTAAAAAAAAATACAATAAGAACATACAAAAAAACATGTCTATTATTTTTTTCTAGTAATTATGATAACTTTGAGTTGCATATATATCTAGTTTCTTCGTTAGTAATATATTAAAACTTGAAATTAAATAGGTTTTATATTTTGTTTTGTTTTTGAATATGAAATAAAAGAGAAGTAAATATATCGAGCATGCAAACAATACTTTATATCCAACGTAATAGTGAGATTGGATATTATCCAAAAGCACACAATCTTTTCGTGAGAAGTAATAAGAACAAACGTTGAGTAACATATATGAACAACTCCACCTTATCCACTCAAAAGTACGTAAATTACGTGAAACTAAAAGGAAAAAGAAATAGCTGTTACTTGCTTTTTAGAAGAAGCTGCAACAGACAAATAAATATGAGAGAAAAAAAAGTATGTCATATATTTACCTAGAGTTATCAATTTTAAAAATAAATTATTTTAATAATGAATTATTGTTTATAATCCCTTATATTCAGAATTAGTTTTTATTTTTAATAATTTTATTCAAACATATTTTAATGCGAGGGTCTAATTCAAGTTATTAACATTCGAGTTGTTATAAAATAAATTATATTTGAATTATACTGATAAAAAATATTTGCATAGTAATTAAGAAATTACTACGTACTAAGAACTTTTGTGGTTGCTGAATTTGTGTACCTTAGACATTAAGATATTCTCTTTTCATGTTTATCTAAACCATAAATACCATTTATTCAAAAGATATACATCCACCACTAGCACCAACTTTTTTTTAATAAAAGCTTATAATTTGTTCAATAAAGGAGACGATATTAATTAATGTAGCTTAAATAAAATTAAACTTTTTTCATTACATCAATCACATCTCTTTTGTCTTTTATTTTCCTTAATAATAAAGATTAATTTAAATATATGCTACGTACTTATAAAGTATTTGGAATATTAAAATATGCAAATAATAATAATTACTTGAACCATTTTGTTTACTACTAGTTGTGTAGATTATAATAAATAAAGTTTTCTTTTCCCAAAAAGAAAAATAAATTATTATGTGTGATAAAAATCTTTGTCCATTAAAACATGTACGATTGAAAGTAGCTCTATCATTGTACAGCTTGCACAAATATCTAATCTTAATTAGTCTCACTACAAAATATCTGATAATTAGTGACAAATCTATTTTTTCCGTCACTAATACCGTGATCGTAAAAATTTTAGTGACAACCTTTTTTAAAAAATTTACATACATACATACTATTTTGTTCGTTAATTTTTATTTTTTTTCTTCATTTTCTATATGTTTAATGTTTAATTCTTGAATACGAACAAGTAATTGATCTGAACTGCATTACAAAACTAAATTAATTTTTAAAAACTTGAATTGTACAATGCTTAAAATGATTAAATTTTATTACATAAAAAATATGTTTTAGAATAAGATATTTGTTAACCATACTTCAAATACATTAAAAAATAAATTGATTTTTTTAACTCTAATTTATTTAATTTAAACAAGTATACCATTAAAATAAGTTTTAGAATTCGATTTAGTTCAAAAATAAGTCAGTTTATGTTTTTGTATGTCAATATAGTCTCACATCGTTCAGGAATCGAGGTCAAAGACAGTTTAAAGACAAGTATACCAAAGGCGCTCACTAATGACCACAAGGTTAATGTTCCAACCTCAAGTTCGTTGGACAACATCGTTAGGATCAGCCATTGTTTTGGAAGTTGGTGCTCGTTTATAATTTATATATTTTTACCCATTAATTTATATAAAAATTATATAACAAATATGCTCTTTGTAAAGTTTTTTTTTATGTTTTTATCAATGAACTTATAAGACTAAGACCAAGTGAGCTTAAACTTTGATTTTAATAATATATGCATGAAAATTTAAATTCCCCATTATTTTATTGTGATTTATTCCTTTGTTTGGTGACTGCTGCAAAACCTACTACAGTGTACCAAGAAACCAATAACTTTGTCTGTATTGTAACGAGGTTTGATCCCATGAATACATTATTGGAGAAAACTAGATTCTAATGAAGGTGGGCCCAACCATTGTAGCTCCTTCCAATATGGAATTCATACTATGAAATTCACATTTTCTTTTTATGTTCTCTTCATATAAATAACTTTAAAAAATGTTCATCTTTTGTAATAATATCATTCCCAAAAAAAGCCCTTAATTTAATTGTGCTTTTATTTTCTATTAATCTATTTTATTCTTTACATGGAGCTTATAGAGATAGTTTAAGAAAAAAATTACTTTTAAATAAAATAAATATAATTAAATAACAATAATAATAATTAAATTTTTATTTATTACAAGAAAAATATTAAATAATAACTAATTTTAATGACAAAAAATAATTAGTAGTTTTTATTATTAATAAAATTTATAAAGTAATTTTTAAATTAGTATCTAATATTATCTACCACTATAAGAAAATAATTAAATAAAAATTAATTTTAGAAAAAAAAATAATTAGGTGTTATATTGACTAAATATTATTTTATAGACTAAAAAAATATTGGTATCTAGTTTCTATTATTTGATAAATAGTTTTTAAATTGATATATAATTAGTTACAAAGGTTTTAGCTACCAACTTTAAAATCTAAATAATTGGTGCCTAAAATCTGGATAGCTAATTGAATACCAATTTAAAAAGTATTTATCAATAATAGAAACTAATTTAGTTAACAATAATTTTTTTAGTTTTTAAAATAATATCTAATGTAGTCAATATAGAAACTAATCATTTTTTGTCTCTAAAATTAATTTCTATTTAATGATTTTCTAGTAGTGTACCAAAGTTTGAACTACTAACTATTTTATATTGTAAATTAATTACTAATTTATAATTAAAAATTAATTATAATATAAAATATAATAACTAAAATCTTAACTAATATTAGATACTAGTTTAGAAACTATTTTAGATACTAATAATTTTTTAATTTATAAAATAGTATCTAATTTAGTCAATATAATAATTAATTATTTTTATTTATAAATTAGTTATAATTTAATAAAAAATTAGTGGAATAATTTTTTTTCCAATATGTTATAATTGACAATCACTTATTAAACCATTTTTTGTGTGTGTGAAACAGGTTAATTTAACATCATAAGTAGGAAGAAAGAATGCAAGTAGCAAACAATAGGTTTAGAAGTGTGAGATGAGGAAAGTGCATGATGTGACAAGATTATGAAACAAAAAATTTGCCATTGAATTCTATGCTCATTCCCCTTTATACCTACTTACAACCAATGAACCTGTTCTTCTCATCAACAATAGTCACCCTTTTAAGTCATGCAACACAAAGAAGGATTTGTAAGTAAACTATATAGGTTAACACTTTAAGTAGTATCAATCTATAACATACTCAAGTATTATAAAAAAAATATTAAAGAAAAAAATATAAAAATGAGGGACTAATCATAATTCACTTAATATAGAAGTCTATTACAAGACAAATGAAAAAGAGTAGGAAATTTATATGCTTATAATATATGTATATGATCATTAAGAGGTTGTTAATATCTTGGTCTTCTTCTGCCAACCAATAGTAATGAGAAAATGATGTTGCATGCATATGCCCTCAGATTTTGAATGGTATATTAATGTTGTTGTTATATATTGAATATTGTTTTTGTAGGTTTTGACTAAACCCTAATTTTGCTTCTCTTTAGTTTCTGATTTTCGAGTTTGGTTCTCTAATTTATTTTCTAGATTTCAAGTCAATCTTTAAATTTGCATGTGTTATTTATTTTGAGTCAATTGAATCTAAAATTAACACATTTATTTAAGTTACTATGAAGAAATAATTTAGTCGATGAAAAAAAAAATATAAAAGGATCACCACAACAAGAAAATCATTAAATAAAAATCAATTTTAGAGAAAAATAATAATTAGTGACTATATTGATTAAATGAGATACTATTTTATAGACTAAAAACTTATTGATATCTAAATTAATTTTTATTATAGATAAATAGTTTATAAATTCGTATTTAATTAGCTACCAAAGTTTTAGCTACCAACTTTAGAATCTAAATAATTGGTAGCTAAAATCATGGTAACTAATTATATATCAATTTAAAAACTATTTACAAATACTACAAACTAATTTAGATACCAATAATTTTTTTAGTCTCTAAATAATATTCAGCTTAGTCAATATAACAACTAACTATTTTTTTTTCTCTAAAATTAATTTTTATTTAATGATTTCTAGTAGTGTGTGAATTAAAAAAAAATGTATGTTTTTAAAATTTCGAATTCTAAAAATCTCAAGAAAAAAAAAATAGGAGACCAAAATATCGAAATAAAAAATGGAAGAAAGACTAAGACATGAAAAATGAAAAATAAGATTTTAACCATTTAATTTATAAATTTTTTAATATAGGTAATTAAAGTTGTGCATGTACAAAGAAAATAATTATTTTTTTATAACTCCATATCATAAAACTCTTGATTTTTCATGTCAAAAGTGAAATCCCAAAATAAAATGTTTTTTCAAATAAGATTTCACTATGGTAAAGTTACCAATGTTTTCAAAAAAGTTTCAAATGTTGATAAAGTAATTTCAATTTCATCTCCTTAATTTATTGATTGACATTGTATAAGAAAATTAAAAGAAAATGTAAATGACTTTTAGATATAGGGAACTTAAACTTTGGTTTTAACAAATCCTTTTTTATTTAATTATGAAATCAGTTATTATTCTTTTTCTAAACAAATTTCACTAATTAAAAGATGATCAAATAATAAAATATTTTCATATGGTGATATATATGATTGTTGAAACAAACAACTAGCTCATAAGAAAACTTATTTTGAGATACAAACAACTACCTTATAAAAAAACTTATTTTGAGTTGTCTATTGTCACATAACCTTTGGTAGGAATAAAGTCGAGTTGTTTGACCCATCAGGTATATTATGGCCAACCAATTATTTAGTTTCTAAATTAGGTATGTAAAACCTTGGTGGTTAATTAGATATTAATTTAGAAACTATTTAACAATAATAGAAACTAGTTTAAAAACCAATTTTTTTTATCTATTTCATGATTTTTTTTTAGTGTAATAACTTGTATATATTTATATATTACTATACAATTTTTATAACTTATCTTTCTCTTGTATGTATATGATTAAAAAACATTGTTATTGTGTGTTCTTTTGAATTGAAGTGATTCTTATATTATTTTTTTCAAGTGATAAAAAAAAGAAGAAGATATATGATGTTGCATACTAAAGATAGAGTTTTAAATGGGTAATACAAAACTATCTCTATATGTAGTGATTTGGCAGCACAATAGCTTTCAAAGACCCATGACTTTGTCTCTCATGAAATGACGTTATTTGCATACATTATAGGGGAAAAATAAACTACAATCCAAACAAAGGTGGACCCAAGAATTGTACCTTCTTCATTTTCAATATGAGATTGACGGGAATAATGGAAATTATTGTACAACTCATTAGAAAATATCATGCTTTATCTACCAATGATTTAGTTTCACTAAAAAATTATTAAATATAGAAAAAAAATTGTTACATTAATTTTTTTATAAAAGTTTTATGTTAGGCCAAATAGTGATTTTATAAAAATATTGATTAAATTAAATATTATTTTAGAAATTAATAATTATATTTTATCTCTAAAATTATTTTTATTTAATAATTTTGTAGAAATGCTTGAATTTTTTCATTTTCATATAATTTTCATATAATTGTGCTTTTCTTAAAAATTAATATATATGTTCATAATGAAAACCCTACTCTACTCATGAAAAATTAAATAATATAATTACCAATTATAACATTACTACAAGAAAATCATTAAATAAAAAATAATTAAAAAAAAAATTAGCTACTATATTGACTAAATTATATATTATTTTAGAAACTAATAACATTATTAATATTTAAAATAGTCTCTGTTATTAATAAAATTTATAAACTAGTTTCTAAATTGGTATATAATTAGCTAATAAAGTTTTAGCTACCAACTTTAGAATCTAAATTAATTGGTAGCTAATTAAATATCAATTTAAAAACTAATTTATAAATTTTATTAATAATAAAAACTAATATATTAATAATTTTTTTAGTTTTTATAATAGTATCTAATTTAATCAATACAGTAATTAACTATTTTTATCTTTAAAATTAATTTTTATTTAATAATTTTCTTTTATTATATATTGAAATTCCTAATATAATCAACAACAAAATAATTCGTACAAATGAAACAAATTACTCAATAACACTATTTTAAACTATATATATATATATATATATATATATATATAGAACATATATAAAGTAAGCCAATTTAGAAACTCTCATTAAATAAAATAAAAATTATTTGAATTTATTTATAATTAATATAAAAAAGTCAAAACATTTTTTTATATTCAAAATGGGGAGTGGATATGACAAAATATTTATACCCACGCGTAAAGTCCTCGACAAATAGAATATGAAATATTTAAATCGATAGTTTGTTGGTAATTTAAATTTCTTTTTCCCTCTACCCATTTATACCGATGAACCAATTATCACACTAGCCATATAACATTAACGGGTAAATATCATATAGATTTTTCATATATATAAATACTATATGAAATATTTTATTAGCTAGTAGAGTATTTAGAATCAAATCGACTAAAAAACAACTGAAAATCGATAATAGGTTAAAATTCAATTTAAATTTATTTTTCAAAACTGAATGGTTCAATTTAGTTTGTGCTTCATTACTTTGAAACTAATCCAAATCATCGAATTGAAATAAATTATTTAAATATTATTATATTACTTAGCTATAAAAATTAAAAAATATATAAATTATTTTACCAACAAATACCTGGCCATTAATAACAAACAAGAGACAATTTTTTTATTGGTGAAACGTGTAATGAATAACTTCCCAAATGCGTACATATATACCAAATGGAAACATCAAACTAAATTTTCCATATAAAGGAAAAATACAATGTTTGCATGTATCAAGTGGATTAAGCTCACTTTCCTTTTACACCTACAAACAATGAACCTAATCTTCCCATAAACAAAAATAATTATTATAATAGAATTGAAATATCTCTTAAATACTTATATTTATTATATTTTTTATTATTAATAAAAAATTATTATTACTTTCAGTAAAATATGGATTAAAATAATTTTTGTTCCTATCGAAAATGAATCTGGGAAGTGCAACTCAGTAAGGATTGCGTGTTTATCGAAAAACAAGTTTTCAACTGGTCTCTGATGAGAGATGGAGGTCCACCTGCAAAAGACTCTTCGATGCTTAAGTTCGTAGGATCATAAAGATGATGATAAATTCTTAACAAAGAGTATAAGAGTAAGAATATAGAATAAAGTTTAGTGTGTCCTTACTGAGAGAGTCATCACTCATCTATTTATAGGTCTTGTTGGACTCAAATCATTAAGAAAAATATTGAATGGTTATCATAAGATATAAATGGATCTTATAATAATAGCTATAACCGATAGTAACCTATAACAAATTTATGGTATTATTTATGTGTCTTAAATATAATATTAAACTAACAGTAGTTGTGAATATTTTTATTTATAATATTATATTAATTTATATTTATACATTTTTAATGTTGTAGATATTATAATCCTAAATGATTAAATGGAGATTTACAAATACTTTTCCCAATTCTCTTTATATTTCAACTTTTTATCGACAAGTCACTAGATATAAATGCAATTGAACAGATTTATCATGAATGGGCAATATATTTTCTACGTATTAGAAATTAGTATTAGCTAAGTTTATAATTATGTTTAGAACTTAGCCATTTTCATTACATATAGCTACTTTGGTTTTTATCATTTATTATTATAATTTAGCTTTGTTTAAATGTTCATGTATTTAAATTGTACAAGATTATAAAGATAATAGTATTCATTACTCTGGATCAATATTCAAATTTCTTGTGTTGGCAATTTGATTGTGGTTATACTATTACAAGTTGAGAAATAGACAAAAATAGCACATCTATTAAAAATATTAAAGTATATTATATTAATTATGACTTTATCAATGTAATATGTCTGTTTATTTTTGTTGAAGAAACTTATTACATCGATTTGAGTTATAATTGGTTTAATATACTTCAAAGTGTACTAATATTTTTGATTGTCCCAATCCATCTAACTATTTAACAATAATATAAATTAATTTAGAAACAAACAAAAGTTTTAGTCTCAAAATATCTCTAATTTAGTCATTATAACAACTAATTATTTTTATTAGTTTCTAAAAATGTGATACTAATGGAAACAGAAAAAAAGGTAAGGTGTAGGCTTCTAATTAAAGAAAAACCATATTCCAGCACTTTGATATGTTGGGGTCACTTCATAAATTTAACTCTCCCTTTTGGAGGTTTTTAATTAAGCAAAAACAAGTACTATGAATAGAGGAAAGTGAAAATAATGTACAAAAGAAAGTGTGAACGGACGATAAAAAAACACACATATTATAAATAGAAAGTATCTACAGAGCTCGTGACTTTTAATAAATTTCTTTTACTTGATATTTTCTATGTTATACTTTTAAGATAATTGCTTTTAAGACTTTATAATAATTTTTTACTTTGAAAAAATATATTATTTATTTTTTAATCAATGGTATATATTCTCTACTTTGTATTTATAATTTTCCTACACCTTACTCTTAAGAGTGTCTTTACTAAGGCATGTTTGGTTAATATATAACAAAAATTAATGAAGTAGGTTAGAAAAGATGAAATTACAATATTATGAGATTGTTTTTTTCAAATAATATTTATACCCTGTTTTCTTCATCATTGTAGTGATTTTTTTCACTAGCATTACAAGAAAATCATGAAATAGAAACCAAATTTTAGAAACCAAAATAATTAGATACAATAGTAACTAAATTAGAAACCATTTTAGAAACTAAATAAAAAATTGGTTTCTAAATTAGTTTCTATTATTGTTAAAGAGTTTCTAAATTGATATCTAATTAGCAACCAAGATTTTAACTACCAATTATTTAGTTTCTAAATTTGGTCTCTAAAACCTTAGTTTCTAATTAGATACCAATTTAAAAACTATTTAACAATAATAAAAACTAGTTTAGAAACTAATTTTTTATTTTGTTTCTAAAATGGTCTCTAATTTAGTTACTATTGCAACTAATTATTTCAGTCTATAAAAATTAGTTTCTATTTCATGATTTTCTTGTAGTGTAGGGTTTATTAGGAGATATAAAGTTTAATGTTTTTATAAAGAAGGTAAAATAAGTGACAATGTAATAAACAAAATGGAGAATTATGCAGAATTTTGAAGAAAAAAAAAGTCTTAATATAATTTGAGAAAGTCTAACAATTGTTAGAGTAGTTTTCTTATAAAAAAAATAGAAAAATAAGGTGGAAATAGATATTATTGATTGAAAAATAAAATAAAATAAATATTTTTGCAAAATAATGTAATGTATTATTTATGTTTGTCGGTAACATTTAATATTATTAAGAAAAAAAATGGTACACTCTTTTCCTTGTTGTGTGGAAGATTCTAAATGGGGGACAGAGTGTTACTAATAGGATCATAGAGATTTTATTTGGAATCTTTGAAATAATATTTTATGTAAAAAAGTAAATAAATGTAAAGAAAAAGTGAAGAAAAATGATTAATGAGTGGTGGATTGATATGAAAGATTGGTTGAAAATGAAGAGAATAGAGATAATAATACTAACAAAATGTTTCCGTTTGTGGAAGGTAAAAACACGCGCGTCTGTATAAGCTATTTATAGGAAATTTGAGTAGGACTTGGCAACCTAATGGATTGAATCACTTTGTCATCAAAACCAACACCATTTACTAGGACCCTACCTAGATTAGACAACAAAAATAACTTTTATATATATTATTTTTATTCATCCTTTGATCGAGAGGAAATATATAATAGATAATAAATAAATGAAAAATAAAAAAAATAGTTTAAAAGTATAATAGAAATAAAATTGATTTAGTTTTTTATAAAAAGTTTTCATGTTAAGCATTTCAGCTAGGCAACTTGACATCTCAGCTAGGCTGACGTCTCAAACAACAACAATCATTTGCTATCACATGAAAAAAATATTATTAAAAAAATACAAAAATATGAGGGACTTGACCAAAACTCATATGCTAACAAAAACGATACATAGGTAAACTTTATAAATTCATAAAGAATTTTAAGAACAAACCAGATGAAAGTCTATTATACCAATTAAATGGTTCTCTATGAATAAATAATAAATTAGCCAACTTATCAGCACATGCATTTCTTTCACGAAAAATATGAGTAACCATAAACCTGACTTTCCCACAATAATTAAGATAAATATTGCATCGATTACGAAGCACCCACGAAATATTAGTTCTAGCAATAAACACAGCACAAACCAAGACAGAATCACATTCAAGCCAAACATTAGTAAGCCCCATCTTTTGAGCTTCCTCCATAGCATGTATAACTCCATAAAACTCAGCAATCATAGCAGTTTGAATTTCAAGAAACACAGAGAAAACACTAATAAACTCTCCCATACTCCCATGGAAAATACTTCCACAAGTAGCAAGACCAGGATACCTCCTAGTAGCCCCATCAGTGTTAATTTTAACCTAGTCTGGTGAAGAAACTCTCATCTAACAGGAAGAGGACGAATAACTTCACCACTACGAGTATTAATACGAAAAAAGTTAATCACGTTGAAATCCAACATATCATTCTTCACTGAAAGCTTTAGACGAATTTCTTACTAGACAAGTTTAGTTTTTAATTACCGAAATAACCATAGAAACCTCAATCTTATCCTGAAGTCTAGCATAATTTCTCATAAGTCATATCATCCAAATAGAAAAGGTTATTACAACAAGCTTAATCAATTTAACCAAAGGACTACCATCACTCTTAATAAAAGAAAGAAGATCATCCTTATTAGAGAAATGAGAAGTATGAAAAATTCGTCGAACTCAACTCCAAATATGCAAAGCATTAGAACATTCAAAAAATAAATGCTGAATAGATTCTTCATGCTTGATTTGTAGGAAGTTGTCCATGAAAAACATTCCAGACTACTAGAGTTTTGGAAGGTGGAATAGATGAAGAACAAATGAATTTACCCCAACCACATGGAACTCTTGGTTCCAAGAAAAAAAGTCCTAGCCGATTTAAGAGTGAAACAACCAGACTCATCTAGAATCCAATTAGGAATATCCTATTCCTCCCTAACCATGATATGATTAAAAAAATGAGGCATCTGTTGTAAAGACAAGAGAATATTCCAATCACAACCTGTCCAAAACTGAAAGACTGTATCCGGAATGCTAGCACCATCAGATAACTCTGCAATGTTTGCTAAAGAAGTAGTAGAACACCATTTATTAGGTTGAGTTAAACTTAAAGTGCACTTCTTAATATCATTTCAAAGCATATTAAGTCAAAAAAAATATATACATCAAATTCAAAATTGAATGAAGATTGATATATAAGATTAAGATTTGAGTGTAAATGTAGTAGGGTTTTGGAGTTGAGAATTACTCATTTCTATTATTGTGTGCCCACAAAATTAGGCAACCTAATCATATTAGAAGTTAGTTCAGAGTTGTTCAGTGCAGCTGGAAATTGCAAACTTTCCTTAAAGTATATTTCAACAAACACAAGTTGCTACAAAAATCTACAATACAACAAAATTGAGGAATGTTTGTTTGCTAAAGAGAGAGACATATATATTTATATATGGAATGAATATAAACTATTAAAATAAATATTATATTATCAATAGTTTTATTAAAATTTCAAATAATTTAACAGTTGTTGAATTATAATTATATATTGTCTCGGGTTAGATTTTATAAAAAAAAAATAACAATAAGATCATAATTGGCTAATTCATATTTTAATCTATTTTTATTGACTATTGCTATTAATATAAATAAGCTATTAGATAAAATTTTATTGAGATTTGAAAATATGTTTTAAGGATAAGTTTTTTCATAGTAAAACACAACTACAAAGAATGATAAGAAATTAATAAAATATAAAAATTAGATTATATATAAATTAAAATTTTAAAAAAACTGTATGAACAAGTTCTATATATAAGTTTATAAAAAAATTAATTTGACCTAGTAAAAGAATTTAATTATAATTGTTTTCATCTAAAAATATTTATAAAAAAATTGTCTAATTTTTTTTTTGAATAACCTTGCAAAGTAATTTACTTACTTTAGATTGTATTATTAAGTATAAATATTTCAAATTGTTAATCTAAGAGAGAATGTGATATTTCTTCTCTTATTTTTTCTTTGGGAAAGCATATTAAGTAAGGTCATACTCATGAACTCCACTAATATTTGTCTTTTTTGTCATGGATGCCATAAATATCTCATACATCAAAAGTTCATAAAATGGAAAAATTTGGTGAAAGTATGTGGAAAGAGTATGGAACAAGGGAACAAAAGCTAGCATGATCAAGTTCATGACTTACTCAGGTTTATTTGAGATGGTTTTAATTTTCAAATTTCATATTGAAAACAAAATATTGTTTAAATAAAAGGTTGAGTTTTTAAAATATATTTAAAATTATTTGAATTCTCTTCTGTTAAAAAAATATTTGAGTTTTAGGTATTAAAAGTTGTAGGTCTCTTCTGATTGTTTTTTCTGGTCTTCTCTTTTGTTGTCTTTCAATTAAAAACTTATTTTAATTTTAGATGTTAAAAGCTGCATGTCTTCTGATATTTCTTGTTCTTTCTCGGTTTTGATGCCATCTTAAAATATAAAAGATATGTTAGGTTAGAATTATTTAAATGTAGTCAATAGATAAAAAGAAAGTTGTAATACCTAAATATATTAACTATTAATTAACTATTTAACTATATACATTATTACAAAATCTACTTTATATTTAAACAAATAAATTTTATAAATTACAATACTTAGTTTACAAGGAATTTTTAAAAATATATAAACTGAAAAAGAAAAAAGAAAAATAAATAAAATAAAATAATATATATATATATATATATTATACAACTCATAACATATTATACAAATCACATTTTCATATTAGATAACATTACAAAAAGTTACACCTAAAAAATCACTTAATTAAATGATATACGAATCTTCAATTATATTTCAACACTAAAAACAATTATTAAATAACAATTAAATTCAGACACTAAAATAATTAGTTATTATATTAATTAAATTAAAAATTATTTTTTAAATTTATAAAAATTATTGATATCTAAAATAGTTTTTATTATTAATAAAAAATTATAAAATATATTTAAATTAGTATCTAACCATGAAGTTACTAAGATTTTAACTATTAACTTATAAATTTAAAGTAATTAATAACTAAAATTTAGTAGCTCATGGTTAGATACCAATTTAAATACTATTTTGTAATTTTTTATCAATAATAAAAACTACATTAAATATCAATATTTTTTTTAGTTTATAAAATAATTTTTAATTTAATTAATAGAATAACTAATTATTTTGATCTCTAAAATTAGTTTAATTTTTATTTATTAATTTTTTTAATGATAATTCAGTGTCATTTATTTCATTCAATACTTTTTGAATGATTTATATTAAATATATATACTAAAGACTGATATTGAACCATTAAAAATGTATTGAAATAACACCCTCAACTTCCTATGATAAAATGTATGGCGTAGGTAGATCTTGATTAGTTTTACTTATTGTAAAATAAAATTTAATTTACTTATAATTAGGATTTATTTCCAAGTGTACTTTTGTTATTTTAAAATAGGTGCATATAACAATAGTTATATTTGAGCCTAATAAGTCCAATAAAGCTAAGGGGTAAAGATAGTAAAAAAGTAAAGGAAGCAAGCAACTTTTGGGCCACTCATTTTCCAGCCCACAAAGTTATATGCATCATCCCAAGTAGCAAGAAAACACACATGTAAAGTAAAGAACACATTAAACACATGATAAAAGAAGCAAAATGTATGCACATGGATGAGATCCACCAGAAGTGACAAAAATTTAGGAGAGTACATGGGAAATTTGAATTTTCCTCCATTTCTTTCTTGAAATCCACAACCATTGCTTTTATATATAAGGCCACACACTTCTTATAAGCATACTTGAATGAATAAAAGTATTTTTTTACACAAGTAAAATTGTGAAAGAGAAAAGTTTTTTGTCAAGTGAATTTTATCTAGTTCTATTGATTCAAGTGGCAAGTCTTATCCATTTTGTGTGTTGTTTTTCCTTTACACTCTTTGAAGAGTGCTTTTACACTTAAAATTAAATTTGTGTTCAACGACAATCTTTGTTGAGTTATGTCCTAAAATATAAGTTATGTCCTGACTCTTGGTTGAAAATTTCAACTCATACCATGTGGTATTTAGACTAAGGTTGATGTTATGTGTCATCTAAGGTTAAGCGAAATTGTCTGGATTAATTTGTTTCAAAGTCAAAATTTGAAAATCTAAATCAAATTTGAAATAAGTCCTTAACGTTTTTTCATCACAATTTTACGTAACTAGTTTTTCTTTCTTAGTTGTTTTGAATTTTTGTTGCTATTTTCTATCGATAATTTTCATAGTTATTTTGGTGTTTATAAAACATAGATTAATTTGATCCAAGAAGGATGTTGCTATGCTTTGACCTTTGCATATGTTGTAATAATAATGTTGTTCCTTGATTTCAATTATCTTTAAGAGTCTACCTTTTGTTCATTTGAGTCTTTTGTGCAAGTTTTCTTATCTTCTTAAATCTTGTTCTAAATTCTTAAATATTTATTTTAAAATCTTCCAAGTACAAATTACTTTAACAAATAATTGATTGATTGTCCGAACATAGAATTCAAGTGTTCTTACTTCTCTTTGAATCATTAACATCTTTACATTAACTTGAAAAATGCATAGTATAAAAAAAATAGAAGTCCATGTTTGAAGAAATATTGTGTAGATATTCTAAGAAACATTTTAAAATCTAAGTGAACATATATAGCTTTCCAAACTTAGGTTATAAATGTTTTTTACTATTGAGGTGGCAAATTGAGTTCATAATTATGGAAACATTAATCTTCTTTGTTTTAGTAAACTTTACTTGAAATTTTGTTGTTAATTTAAGTGAATAACTTATGTTAACTTTTTACCTTTTCTAAAAGCGTTTTTCTAGTATGTCACTTTTTAGTTTTGTCTACATCTTATTTGAGCTTTTATTTTTTTTCTAAGTTTTCTTCGTAAAAATTCTTGAATGTGCATAATAGTCACTCCTTTTTCATTTGAATCTTAGTTTTAATATTTGATTCCTTAAAGATTTAATTCTTCTTTCTATAGTTTAAGTGATTTGAAAGTATTATGGAATTATGAGACCACATGTTTATGGAATCCGTTATTTGATATTCTTTCTTTCACAAACTAAAATGGAAATAATTGAAATGAGATTAAAATTGAAAACAAACTAAAATGTAAAATAGAATGTGAAGTAGATTGTCTAAAGGCAATCGCGTAATAGACCATCTAGCAACAATTAAAATGCAGAAATTGAAAAGTAAATAAAAGTTTGCAAGAGAATTAAACATAAACTTCAAATATAAACTAAAAACTAGAATTAAAAGGACAAAATTTAAATTATAGTGAATAACCAAAAACAGAGTATGCATCATAGGCTTAAAAAAAACTTTGTTAGATAATTCAATGGATACATGAATGTAAAGGGGATTAAAACTAACATCTATTTCTAAAGCAAAAAGTAAAGTATAGATGAATTTGTGCAAAATAAAAACTAAGTTCAAATGTTATATCGTTTAGTCGACAATTGTGTAATAGACCGTTTAATAGTTATATTAAAAAAAAAGGAAGCATCAAATGGAATTGTGAACGACATAAATGTAAATTCCATAATTGTAAACAAAATAAATATAAATTGTGAAAATATAAATGATAGAAATTGTAAACTGCAAAAATGTAAATGCAAGAAAAAAAATAGAGCATGATTGGAATTAAAAGTGCAATTTAAAAGAAATGAATTGAACTTAATTAAGTGCATAAAGTTGAAATGTATAGTGTGGAATTGTAAACGAATAGGCATTAAAAGGAATTGACATAAAAAAAAAGTGAATTTTATTCTAGAAAAGTGAAACAGAGAACAAAAACTATGGTCAAGTCATCTCTAACTTCGAATACAAGAAACCCAATGGATTCCTTGTTAATGAAGAAAACAAAGAACCAATCAGTTTGTATGTTCAAAAGAAAATGATTTTCAATTGAAAAAAAAATTCCAAAATGATTTTGAAGAAAAAAATAACTCAAATAGAACATCTTCTAGCACGATTTCGTATTCATTGTTACCCATTTTCAGAATTCAATCGATTTTCAAAGGTAAATTTCCAGAACGTATAGACAAAATTGTAAACTAAAATAAACTAAAAAACAGAGAAAACTAAAAGTTGTAAAAACTAAAATGTAAAAATGAATTTCCTAACTACTAAAACTATTAAAAAATGTTTGTTTCTCTTCATCTCTATACTAGACTATCTTCGACTTTTAGACCATTTAATGCTTATTTAACTCTTTGACCTTCTAAAACTTTTTATTGGCAGATTCAATGGTTTTAATCATTCAATCTCAATTTTTACTAATCTTCATGATCCAAATATATTCATTAAATTTTCATAAGTTAAAGATCATCTCGAAAATATTACTACGAAAATCATAAGCAACCAATTACACAGTCTATGCAAACTTTTAGTCAAAAAATACATTTTTATACTAGATTTATTACCACTCTAAATTTTTACTAAAATAGAAAATAAAAACAAAAGAAACCTCTAGAAAATACAATTAGTCTAAGAAAAACACAAGAAAATGAGAGTTATAAGTGTGTAGAAGAGTTGCTCCTTTTTCATTTGAATCTTAGAATTAATATTTGATTCCTTAAAGAGTTAGATGATGATTTTATTTGTTTCAAATTATTTACTAACTTTGTTTCTTTGTTAATTTTCTATTCCTTTATATTTTTTATAGGTAAAAAATGCCAAGGACGTCATCATCATTTTAATTTCTCTCAACAAAAGCTAAGCACAAATCAAGATCAAGATGGAATTGGAAGCCTTTAAGAGAAGTACAGCTCAAAGGATGAGAATCTAAAATTTGTGATGAAAATTACAAAAGCTTGAAGATTCCTAAAGACAAATTGGAAATTAAAGAAAAAGGGAACTATGATGCAATATATGAAAGACTTTCCATGACTATCATGATGAAGAACTTACAAGGCCAATAAGGCATGAACTATATCCAAAAAAAAAAATCCTAAAGTCAAACAACTATGAGAATAATAACTTGGAAAAATATCTTTCATGGGAAGAATATATGGATCACCATTTTAATTTTAATTTTTTTTTATGAGGATCAAAGGTCCTATTTGCATGTAAGGCATTTGAACTTTATGCATTATCTTGGTCGCATCAAATCGTTATTGACATTGGATTAAATAAGCGGTTGCACGTGGTCTCTCGAAAATAATTAAAAAAATGCATGCGAACAAAATTATTGTCTTCTTATAACATGAACTTCTTTTGAAGCTCCAACTACTTCAACAAAGAGATAGATGTGTGAATGAACATTTCAATGACGTAGGAAGTACTCATTTAGATAAGCACACCGCTTATTCAATGCTTGAGTTGTATCACGTGATTGTCTGGTTTCACACATCAGCATTTAACTAGTTTATCATTACTTTAGTGTCACTTATTCCAAAAAAAAAAGAATTTCATCGGTATCTCCCATTCTTGAGCCTTAAGTCATATGTGGAGAGATGTGTTCTACTACTTGAGTGTCCATGTTGACATTAAGAGATATTGAATGGTACAATGTGACTCATTGCTTAGTCATCACTTAAATGATAATCTACCGCTTGAACAACGATATAAGCTCATGAACAAGATTTCACAAATATATAATAAAACATATCAATTTTAGCATGTATACCAGATTTATAATTATTTTAATCCACTTTTTCACTTTTAAAATCATATTTTGAACTACACACTTGCATAATCATACTCATGTATGCACATTCAAATAACAACCAACATTTTCACATCTTTATTTCAATATCCAAATTGAAACTAAAATTAACTCTTTTTACCTAAAGTGACATGTTTACTAGAAAAATTTCCTTTGTATACTTTCGTAACCCGAATTAAGTTTCCACATACTTAATCAGACCATTATAATAATTTCTTTCCCAAACTCCAAGAAAGAAGACAATTAAAGAAAGAAAAATGATAACTTACTTAGATCAATATTGGAATCGGTCTATTTTAACTATTATCTCTTGGGTGATATATTTTATTTTTAAATCAATAGTTTCAAACTTTGGAATTCCGAAGAATAACAGGAAAAATAGAGTTTTAGAAAAATATAATTTCTAATGAAGTAAAGAATGAATATCTATAAATTATTTATAAACTTTTACTTTTCATCCCTTTTAAAATTTATATATCCAAAAAATATTCAGGTCTTGCATAAAATAAAATAATTGAATTTTAATTTTGGTTCTTATATAATTCTTTCTTTATTTTTCATTCATGAAAATGTTGTTATTATTCTTTTTAGTTCTTGTAAAATAAATAAATTTGTAATTTAATTTATGTACATTATTTTTCTTTTTTTAAAAAATAAAATTATTAACTTTATAGTATGTACTTTATCAATTAAAAGTAAGTGCTATTTATTTATTTATTTCAATATAAAATTATTTTAAAATACTTCATAAAGATCAAAATAAAAAAAACTTGATTCTATATGTTTTGAGTTCTTGAACTTTCATTCAAAAAACTGAATGTTTAGAGTAATTGAAAGATCCTCGTAAGCTGTCATGGTTAACATTTTTGCAAAGTGACTGATGAACTTCTGTTTTGGAGTCTATTAAACATTCACATATGTGAGGGGTCATTGTTCATTATGAAAGTTGAAAATTCAAAAACTAAAAACATGTTTAATTCTAATTTTTTTACATAAAATATTTTTTATATAAAAAAGTTAAAAATATTTAAAAATGTATTAGAATTAATATTTTTATTTATAGTAAAACTGAATTTATCATTTTGAAAATATACATCACTTCACTTGCAAGTTTAAAAGAAATTTAAAAATGTACTTCCTAAACCTTAAAAATCATTATGAATCATTTCTTTTTCGATCCAAAATTTATTTTCTTCGAAAAGATAAAATAAGATAAACTTATTTATAAATTAAAATTAATTTACCCACAAGTTTAATTTATTTTTTTTAAAAAATACATAAAATATTTATATGAATTAGTTTAATATTCATTATAATACTTTTTGTAATATAAAAAATATATTAATTATAATATATTTTTAAATATTTAAATAATTTTATATAATTATTTTTTTATGTAAAAAATAGTTAAATATAAAAATATTAATTATAATATATTTTTTAAAATATTTTAAACCTTTTTTTATATAAAATAATTTATTTTATGTAAGAAAAATTATAATTAAATTCGATTTTAGTCTATGGACTTGAATGTTGACCTGAACAGTTACTCTTTACTGACATGAATGTTTAAGTAGATTCTACTTTATTTCAACACTTTTCAAAGTACAAGGATTTAATTACTCCAAAGATTCAACTGGAAACAAAAACTAATTTCGAGTTAAAGTATATGGAGTAAAAACATATTTATTATGAAGTGGACTTTAAGCCTAACTCAATCCCATAAAACCGGCTCATAGGATTTGAGGTTTGCACCCACTTATATACAATGAAAGGCTCTAATCTCTAGTCGATGTGGGATCTCCAACAATATTTAACCCAAAATAATCGTTTACTATTAAAAAGTAAAATATCTTTAAATTATAAAATAATTCTCTTTATTTATTTATTTATTTATTTATTTATATATATAGATAGATATTATGGGATGAAAGGATATGAATAATGAAATTATATGAAGAGAGACGTTATTTGAATGAGCACAAGTGGTACTTGAAAGATTGAAAATGATAGATGAAATGAAAGGGATAATAGTCCAAAAACAAAGTCTTAACTCAACTTTATTATCCCATCTCATATGTTTCATCAAAAATAGAAACCAAAACCCAAACCCTCAATTCTCTCTTATCTCTTTATACACACTCTCACATTATTAACTTAGTTAATAAATAGTATAAAAATATTTTCAAAGAGTGTATGCATACTTAATACATACATATATATTTAGGGTTTAGGGTTATATATATATATATATATATATATATATATATATATATATATATACTATTTAGTTATTATCTTCTTATTAATTTTATTTTTTCTATAAAATTTGACACAAACTATTAACACAATGTCTAATTACAATTTTATTTCAAATTGATATAAATTACATTTTATAAAAAAATATAAATAATAAAGTACTTAATATAAGTTATATTTGTATAATTTGGTTTTTACTTAAAATGAAATGACATGTGTATAATCTATTAGTTTCATCAACTTGTTTTTTTGGAAAAAATCCAAGATAATTATATGATAGCGTACAAAAAAATAATAATCAACATTTATTTTCATTATTATATAAATAAATATAATCTTCTATCTCTATATAAATTAATAATCAACAATCTTCTAAAATAGTATTATTTTTTATAATTTTATTTAATAATTTTCTAGTAGTGGATTATTATCATAAAAGTTAAGATTAGAATAAATAAATATAGTCCTAAAGTTTTCAAAATCTTATATCTTGAATTTTTTTTTTAATTTAAAGGAAATATAGATTAGATAAAAATTTAAAGATTAAATTGAGAATTTTCTTCTTATAAACTTTCATTTTTTAATGACATTGTTTTTTTGATAGTGATAGTACCTTTTTTGCACTTTCATTGTTTGTAAATGGCTACAAAGTGTTTTTAGGTACTTGTGAATGTCACCAAGCTATTAAAGGAAGCAACAAAATTTGAAAAGTGGTAGCAATCAGTGGAAATTCAACAAGTCAAATGCAATTTATGTTGCTCCATTAACTTCTATTTTGGTCTTCTAAGCAACCTACTATAAATTAATGCACCACTGAAACTCAAATATTTGTTCCAATGATTTTTTCTTGATCATTTTTAAAATAAAAAATTAAATATAAATTAAAATTAGTTTGTGTACATTAATTTATAGACCCTTTATTGTAAAACAATTTTTATTTTTTACCTTGTTCATAAGCTAATCTTAATTTATTAAAAATTTACTTCATAAACTAATGTACAGTTAAATTAAAATACAAGTTAAGATTAGTTTATGTATAAATTAATACGTAATTGGAATATTAGTTAAATGTGGGATAATAAAGATTTATTTAATCAAACTTTTTGCGATGTGTTTTTATTAAAAGATACGGTTTTTAAGTTAAAATTGGTTTTATAAAAAATAATATTATATAGGTTAAAGTAAATTTATGCTTAAGTTAATTTATATGCATTTTTTTATAAATTATGTATAAAATAATTTTAATTTATAAAACATATTTTTCTCTATAAATAATTTTGGAGAAGTTTATTAAAAATACCCTAGATATTTACTAATGGTTCTTAGAGCCTTATTACATTTTTTTTTCTGAAAGGTAAATTTTCTCATACTATACATAATCTTAAAAATAATTGGGAACCACAAGCATATTTACTCTTCAAAAAAGAAGAAAATGCAAAGTCTCCCAAACCCCAACATATTGTATAATATTGATTGCATTGAAATTATTTAGGTTACTTATGAACTTTAAGCTCCATAATTAATAATCAATGACCATAATTATTATGGTAAAAGAAATTACAGTTTTGGCTTTTTATAATGAATAAAATATATTAATAAAAATAATATAATTTCTAAAGTTAAATATTATTTAAAAAATAATTTTATTCCTCTTCATTAAAATAATTTATATTTTCATTCTCTTTTTTATTTACTTTTTTAATCAAATTATTTATATTATCACTATTTTTATTTAATTCTTTTTTTTCACTCTTTTACTTTTGTATTTCTTTTCTCTCTAACAAACATATAATAATGTTTTGTATGGATTGAAAAGAAAAAAAAAATGGAACGAAAAGAAAAAGAAAAAGAAAGGTTTTGTAGAAAAGAAAATGAAGAATATAGCGTGGAACATAAAAAATGTAACATATGAGGTTTGATAAAGATAAATTTAAAAAAAAAATAAAATGAATAGAAAGGTGATATAGGTAGAATATAAATATTAATTAGGAATGGATTTAATCGGCCAATCCATCATTATTTAAGTAACATGGGTCAATCTTTTGAATCCGTTATTTCGTATTGGTTTCGTCTGTGTAACTTGGTGGGTTGACAACAAGCCAATGACTACAATAAAATAAATATACTCAAAACAATAAATAAAAAAGAAAGAAATTGAAAAAAAATAATTAAAGTGGCGGGTCAGCCCGCTCACCTGCCAACTGTAAGGATTTAGAAAATAACCTTAGAGTAGAAGTGGTATATTTTAAATGATACCTGAATATTTTATTATTAAAATGAAAATGACATATAAATAGAAAATTCAGTTATTCAGGTTTCATTTTAAAATAACCAC
>Ga0123342_1001940_pt1 | contig 34687 bp, 25 predicted proteins | sample Turbeawhitnodule_FD_89960 | JGI IMG/M metagenome (GOLD analysis project Ga0123342, IMG submission 89960) | Root nodule microbial communities of legume samples collected from Mexico - Turtle bean Mexico white nodule | ecosystem: Host-associated > Plants > Roots > Nodule | place: Mexico: Nepantla... | reverse complement strand
TTTAATAATTATAGAATCTCATGATTAGTATCCTACCTAATTAGATTGTAATTTGGGAGAGAGAAACTCCTTATATATTTCCTATACATGAGTGATGTAATATACACATAAGAGAATAAGAAATCTATTCTTCTTACCATTTTTTATCATTTTCTTATATTCAACCTTTAGGGAACGAGGGGCTCCTCCTGTTATGACACTCCGATGCTGATGCTCAAGTCTCATAAAATTATGTGTATATAGTGAAAATAGTGCTAAGAGTTGAGTTGAGAGTACTCTGTGTGAGCAGTCATGCATTTATAAGCCTTCATGGACTTGGATCTTTGACCCTAGTTTCTCCAAACTTTATGTGACATATTATCGTATCTTTTCATAAAATCTTAATATCGTGCATATAGGTCAGAGTATTCCGTAATATAATCAGAACATTTATGTCATGTAATAAGGGATATTGTGCAAATAAACAGGAACATTCATGTGATATAATAAAGGATTTTGCATAAATAAATCCAAGCGATGTATTCGAAAATATTGTGATAATAAATGGTGTGAACCGTTTCATCGCACCTTTTCTTGGCATTACTTTTCCGAGTTCAATTTTATTATGGGTGTTGATGCCTTATTCGCCGTGTCATCGTATCCTTGTTGTGTGGTCGGTCGGGTCATCCCATTAGGACAAGCCTATCCTGGACGGTACAGGGATATTATTGCACTGCAGATTGTGATTTGTTTTTAATATTTTTTTCAATTGAATTGTGTTTTTAATTTTTAAAAAATTCATTTGTTAAATTCATGGTTTTTAAGGTATGTCTGGAAGTTGATCAAATTCAACTGGAAATATCCAAGTGCATCTTTATCCCATTATTTGTTTTAACTACTTTAATTAATTATATTATTAAAAAAATCATATAAAATAAATTTTTTACAAATTTAAGAGTCAAATTTATAGAGTTTCACGAGTCTACATAAACTCCTAAATTTGACAATTTTGAAAATAATAAATAGTTATCCATGACTCTCAATTATCTAAATAATGTACAAGTAGATTAAGTATATTTCAAAATTACAAATTAAGTAAAATATAAATAATGGTGATCTTTGAGCTTTGTATGTTATGTTTGTTAAGTACAATGTTGCAGGACGTGTCAAAATAGAAGAAAAAAAATTACAAGGCAAAACATAGCAAAAGAAAAGCAGTATAAACAGATAAAAGCAAAGTCCAAATTAAAAAAATAAAATAAAAAAGTGCATTATTAGTCGACAGATTAAAAGTGTCAATGACTATATGGGTAGATAACAATTGCACTGGGCTGATATTATCATCTTTTCTAGCTGCTGCAAATCATATAATTTCAACAGCACCACCAATTAGTTCATGTGAGTGAAAGATACATATAATTACAGGCACATTAAATAAAGTTGTCAGCTATATATAGACAAAGACTGTTCAATATGTCTTAGAATAGCTTCGCTAACAACCGTTGGAGTCCAACATGAAATGAGAAAAACTTAACAAAAAGAAAAAAACTGTGAAAGTAGGCACTAATACATTATGCATAATGCTGAGAACACTAAATCAAAATTAGTGGTGAGAACACTTTATCCGATGCATGCATTTGGCAATGAAAGGGATCCTAAATGGGACTTGATTATATTACCAATGTGCTGCTACCTAACACATCCACATCCTGAATGATATTAAAATGGACTAATCAAAGGCATGGTATCAGCTAAAAAAGTATAGACTTTTGATCATGGCTAAAATTATTCATATTTGAGATCATGCACACTTTTAAAATATATACACATAGGTTGAAATAGAAAATGTTTTAATAATAACTAATTTAGATACTATTTTATAAATTAAAAATTACTAGTTATTAAAAAAGTATTTATTATTAATAAAAATTATAGTATAATTAGATACTAATTTAAAAATTAAAAGAAAATAGTTTTTATAATAACTAATTTAGATACTATTTTTTAAATTAAAAATTACTAGTTACTAAAAAATATCTATTATTAATAAAAATTATAGTATAATTAGATACTATATTTTTTGGTAGCTAATAATAATAATAGAAAAAAAAAATTTATAGAGACATTTTTTTAGTTTCTTGTTAAGATGTAATTAGAAACCATTTTTTAGTCACTTTTAATCTATTTTAGAAATTAATTTTTGGTCTCTAAAAATAATAAAATTAAAAACTAATTTTGTAGTTTCTAATCATCATATAGTTAGATACTTAAATTTTTAATTTTTAGTCACTATTATTTGAATTTAGATACTAATTTTAGAGTTACTAAATTTTATAAAATTAATTATTAATTTTTAATTTATAAAATATTTTTAAATTGATACGAATAAATTTATTAATTTATTAATTTTAGTATAATATTAAAATAATTAATATCAATTTAAAAATTATATTTAAAATAGTATTTTAATCTTTTAATTCTATTTAAATACAAAATTAAATTAATAATAAATTCAAAATATTATTTAAATTAAAAATTTAATAAATTAATTTAAATAAATATGCATATTTTTCAAAAACTAATTTAATTTTTAAATCTGATCAAATAGTTTCCAGGGTTTTCAATTTCTAAGTCTCTCTTTAACTAGTAAAGTCTCACTCTGTAAACATACTCTGCAAACGCACCCTGCAAACATACTCTGCAAATGCACTGCAATGGCGACAACTACGGCAACGCACCCTGCAGGAACGGCGACGGCAACGCATCCTGCAGCAACGATGACGGCAACGACAACGCATCCTGCAGCAACGACGACGGCAACGCATCCTGCAACAACGGCGACGACAACGCACTCTGCAACAGCGACAACGCACTCTACAACAATGGCGCTTTTGTGCTCCGAAGGAGGTCAACTTCTTCACGCTTATCATCGTAAGTTTTGATTCGTGTTCCATCGTCTTTCCTTTTATTTTTGTGCTTGCTCATCGAAGTTCTGTGCAACTTTACTCACTCTATCTTCCCATCTTAGAACCCTAGATTTTGTTTTCATGTTATATTCCCTCAATTAATTGCTAGTTGAGTGTTTGTACATGAAGAACTGTTTTTGTTATTTGTTTCTTACAAAAACCTTCAAAAGGTGGCAAGACGAATCTGTTTGCACGAGCTTGGTAGGATGTCAGTATTCAATTTCGAGGTGTCGGTCCTATAGCAGCCAGATAAAACAATGATCCAAACATAAATTAACATAAATTAAAGATTACAGTAAGTTGTCTACCGTGCTATTTGTTGATGGCCAATGATGGAGGGACTATTAGTGATCTGCCATTTGGTTTCTTTATAACTGGACCTCCACCATTGCCATTTTCTCTCTCTATTTCTCTCTTACATTCATATCTACTCGTTCATTTATTTATTTTTGTGCAAGAAGGCTGTAAATGAAACCAGTGTCTAGATTATTTGATTTGCATTTAATTATTTTATTTGAGGGCTATGCAAATATTTTCCTGGTTGCATGAACTGATTTACTGATAAATAATTGGGTTGAATGTGGGTTTGTTACTCTGATTTATCATATAAGATTATATTTTGCTGATGACAATGGGAGTAGTTACTGTTTTTTCCATTTTGAATGATTGACGGCCACATGTTCTTTAACTTGTTATTTTCCACACTATTGTTAGGGTGATAAAAAAAGTCCATAGTTGAAGATTTGTTGTAGGAAACATACATGTGTTGTTCAACCCAAATCGTGGTGACATTAAACTGGGCCATGTACTTAACTAGATGAGTAAGCATTATACTATTTTGCATGTATAGTCCTTTCTATTTGTGCATGAGCTTCATTTTTTAAACTTTTTAATATTATATTTTTTGGGGCCAGGGTTGGTGCAAATTATTTTACCTTAAATAAATCCATTTAATTGTTGTCTAATCTTCTTTTTATTATTATGGAAACTTGCTCCATGACAATGGACAGGTCAGAATTTTACTTGATAAAGCTTACAAGTTGTCATAAGAATGAGGCAACATCCATGTTATTATTGCTGGGGATTTAAATAGTGTTCCAAAGGTATGATATTGCTTTATACTTACTAGTTTACCTGTTTCAGATTAGTTATCTAATATGTTGTTATTTCATTGTCTTTTGTTTTGTTTCATCTCATGATGTCAGAGCGCCATATATAAGTTTCTGTCTTCATCAAAGCCGAGTTTGGCATCTCCTTGTCATGGTATATTCTCTCTTGCCTTTTAGCTTACTTTTGTGTGGTATCTGAAAAATTTGACTATATGTAGTGTCTCAAACCTTCAGTAGATAATTTATCTGTGGATTACAGATAATGGAAGAACCGAAAGGGTATGAGGAAATGGGGAACATATTCAGATCACAGATTCCTGATGATGCCAGGTAGTTTTTATGTCTTTCCTAAGTCTTAGTCTTGGTTGCTATCTGGTATAGAAAAAGAACAACGCAATTATCAATTCTGGAACAGATTAAGGATCATTTATTTATCAAGACTGTAGATTATTTGTTGATACGGATAATGTCGTCTTTTGTTGCTCTTAATGATTAAATAATATTATTGCCTTTATTGTTGTTGATTATTTCCTTGTTTATACTGTAAATTATGTTGTAATTATATCCTTTTTATTTGTTGTACCTAATTAGGCTATAAAACATCTAATTGATTTTGTAATCTTCTTTCCCTAATTACTAGATTCCCTTTGTACTATGTTTCTATATAATTGATAGAGCTGAGAACTCTCCTCTAAACCAAGATGTTCACTCAACTAGTTTCTTGCCTCTGTTTCAAGTATTGTTATTATTTGTCCCATTTTAGAGGGAAGGGTATCATCATTATTTATGTCAAACTTTAGGTATTAGGTATTCTGTAATAATCATTTGGGTATCTGGTGCAGCATTTCGATGACTCTTTCCAGGCAATTGTTATATAGATGGAGTGTGGAAGAGCCAAGACTTGCAACAGGGGCGAAAGGAATCACTTATCTTCAGCACCAGCTCAAACTCCGTAGTGCTTATAGTGGTGTTCCTGTATGCTGTTTTAATCTGCTAGATAAAATTGTTACCATCGGCTATTTCGACAACTTCATTGTGATTGTGTGATATAAAGATTATACATGAAATATTAATATGGAAAACTCTAAAGATTTTAATTGGATATTCAAACAGTTGTATATTTTCCACTTAATCTTCATAAATCTCATGTAGTTATGGCTGCGGGGAGACCATAAAACAAGAGATGATATTGGGGAGCCCTTAGCAACATTGAGATTACTACCATGAACTTGAGATTAGATATTGAAATTAGTTTTTGACGCATCAAAAGATCTTAAAATATTTCAAATTAATTGATTTTTACATTTGATAAAAAATAAAAAATAAAAAATAAATAAAAAATAAATAATATTTTATAATGAATTACATTATTTAGATATTTGGTCTTAGTTTCTATATATTTTGGTCACTAAATTGGTTTCAATAAAATTAGTTGTTAATTTGGTTTCTATATAACTGGTCACTAAATTAGTTTCAATATATTAGGTCACTAAATTGGTTTTTATTTAAGGGTAACTAAATTGGTTTCTAAATTAGAATCTAAATTGGTATATAAAATTAGTGACCATGATTTTAGCCACTTAAGATTATTAGTATCTAAATTAGTTTCTAATTAAGTTAGTGACTATTTTTATCATTTTAGAAACCAAACAATTAGTTTCTAAAAAGACTTTTTCTTGTAGTGATCCATATTAAAATTTAGTTGAAATTGTGGTACATGAAAATTGAACAGGATGATTAGTTGGAATAGAGAATAATATGTAATAAGGAATTAGACTAATTAAGCTAAGTAAATGTGTGTGAATCTTAAACAATTAAGAGTTTCATTGATTAATTGACTGTTGTGGTTGCTTAATAGAGAATGACAAACAATAAGGAATTAGACTAATTAAGCCAAGTAAGTGTGTGTGAATCTTAACCAATTGAGACTTTCATTGATAAATTGACGGTTGTGGTTGCTTAATTTTTATTTTATGTTACATCATAAAAGAGCATGAAAATGAATAAGGCATTTGTATTAGTTAGAAACTCAGGGCCAAATTGTTGAAAATGAAGCTTTGATGCCTACAAATCCATGAAGACAACTTGAAGACCTTGTTGCTATGTTTAGGGTTTAGTTCTAGGTAGTTTAGAATTTGTTGGATCCACTCCTAATCAATTTACAACTGAATCAATCTGGTTTTAAAAAAAGAAAAATGTTTTTCAAAGCTAAGTGAAAAACAACCTGCTGATTTCTCGTTTTAATCGGGTTTTTTTCCTCAGCCTGTGAAGGGTCTTTTGAAATGGTTTGGTTTTGGTTGACTTAACTATCAAAACCAATTCAACCGGTTAAATTGACATTTCAACCGGTTGATTTTTTAATTTCTTAATAGCTTCTCATAAATCTGTTAAATATGTTTTCAATTATTTACAAACCATTTTGGTTCATGATTAACTGATTAAAATGACTAGTTTGATGAGCTATAAAACTGTGATTACCCTTCTTATTTGAAAAACACACAACAAGTGATTAAGAAAAGATTTTGTTATTCAAGAAAGAAAGATTGTCCTGGGTTGTGCTTTGGTTAAATAGTGGATTAGAGAAGCAACTGTGTTTCCTGTAATCAGGTGTAAATTATTCCATATTCTCTTGTAATTGTTCTTTAGTTTGAATTCTTGTAAACTGTGTATCTGTAAGGCCAGAGGGTTGTTCTGACTGTGTGTGTGAAGTCAAAGAGGGTGTGTGTTCTTGAGTGGTCAAGATCACCTATTTGAGGTTGTGGTGTGTTGTAATATGTTGTTGGTTACCTAGTGGTTTTCTAGGGACTGGATGTAGCTCTGGTAAGGAGTGAACTAGTATAATTGTTTGTGTGATCTTCTCTCTCTCTCTCTCACTTATTTAAAATTTGTTTGACTTGTGATTTCATCTATGTTGCCATAAACAATCGGTTAAATCGTATTTTCAACCAGTTGTTTTTCTGATAACACTTTTAACAAATTTGTTTTCTTGGCTGATCTGATTCTTTGTTCTCTAAATCAACATCAATCTTCATTCTTAGCCAGTATTTGCGAAAACTTTACTCAAACAATTCACCCCCGCTCTTGTTAAGGCCACTAATTTTTACAATTGGCATCAAGAGTTAGGTTATTGAATTCTCCTCAAGTTCTGTTTTCAAATCTGTTTAATGGCTGACAAGTTACCTTTTGGGGAGGGAGCTTCTATCAATAGACCACCTTTATTCTGTGGTGTGAACTATCAGTTCTGGAAAGTTAGAATGAAAATTTTTATTCAATCTACAGATAAAGGAATTTGGGAAGCTATAGAGAATGGACCTTTTATTCCACAAGTAAAAAAAAGATTATGTGTTTGTTGATAAGCCTTGGTCTGAATGGACTGAGACAGATAGTAAGACAACTAAGTTTGATTGGATTGCAAAGAATATAATAACTTTTACTTTGAGTTGTGATGAATTTTTCAGGATATCCCAATGTGCAACTGCAAAAGAAATGTGGGACATTCTTGAAGTCACATATGAGGAGACAAATGATGTCAAGAGGGCAAGGAAGCATGCTCTCATTCAAGAGTATGAAATGTTTAGAATGTAGAAGGGATAATCTATATCTAAAGTGCAAAAAAGATTCTCTCACATTGTGAATCATCTTATGGGCCTTGGGAAGACCTTTGAGGAAGAGGAACTAAATATAAAGATTCTCAAATGTCTAGACAGAACTTGGCAGCCAAAGGTTACTGCCATATCAGAATCAAAAGATCTAACCTCAATGTCTACAACCTCTTTGTTTGGTAAGCTGAGGGAGCATGAATCGGAAATGAACTAATTGTTTGTTCAAGAGAATGAGGACCAGCACAACAAAGGCATAACTCTAAAAATAGCTAGACATAGAAGGTGTCAAGACTCAAGTGATGAGGAAGATACGTTTAGCTTGTTGTCAAAGAAGTTTAGCAAATTCTTAAGAAAGAACAACAACAAACATCAATCTTCCAAAAGGTACAATTCCAAGAAACTAAGTGATTTAATAATAAGTATACCTGCTTTGGATGTGGTGAGCAGAGACATATCAAAGTAGAATGTCCAAACAGTGAAGCTAAGGAGACAACAAATTTCAAGAAAGGAGAAAGAAGAGGCAAGACAAAGAAAACCTATATAGCTTGGGAGGACAATGAAGTGTCTTCCTCCAGCTCCTCCTCTGAAGATGCATAGGCTAATTTGTGCCTAAAATATTCTATCTCAAGTAGCGTAAGTTCTTTTTCTTCATCTAAAGGTGATAGATATTATGAACTTCTTGAGGCTTTTAAAGAGACTCATGAATAAGAAAATAAGCTAGCCCTCTTAAACAATAGATTGAAAGGTTTGAACAATTGGTTGGAAACAAGAGTTAAAAACTTGGAAAAAGAGCTGGATAATTCCAGAAGTGATTTTGAAACACTTGATATCATTTTATAAAACCTCTTCTTGTAAATGTAACTCAAGTTCTTGTGAAAATTGCAAAATTCTTGAAAACAAAATGTTTTATCTTGTGAAAATTGTGGATAAACTCACCAAAGGAAAATCAAATTTTGAGATTGTGCTAGCATCTCAAAGTTGTGTGTTTGGAAAATCTGGTCTTGGTTTTTATCCACAAAACAAGAACAAAGAAAGTTCAAAACTATTTTTAACTTTTACAGACAACCGATTGTTTCCTGCTTCTATTGTTCGAAAGGCCATTTTGTTAGATTTTGCAAAGCTAGGAAAAATCTTGTTCCCATAGGCATATTGAAATGGATTCCTGAGAATATTAAAGGTTTTAATGATCAATCTAACATAAAAGAACCCAAATTCTTTAAGGGATCAAATCTTGTTATTTGATGTGTTTTTTTTTTTTGCAGGATTTTGCTACCATATTGAAGGATCTGTAGAATCTTGCCTACATGGATGCATATGCTAGAGATATAGATTTGTTTCTAGTGTTATGAAAAGTTTAAATTTTGTACAATGATCTTGAAGATCAATTTTTCATTTTCTTCTTATACTTGAACAAACTGTATTAAATAATATTCCATAATTTTGCAAACTAATTTTTGGCTTATTTGGTTTTATAGCTTCTCTAATCTCGTACAAATAATATGTGCTTTGACCTGTATCTCTGAATTTTGATTTCTGTTGAAGAATTTGATTTTATTAAACTCAAATTGCTGTCACAGAAATTCAATCGATTGTTTTCACGAAACAATCGATTGTTTCAGCCCTGATAGCACTGTGGTTAATTCTGCTTTAATTCTCTGTGCCTTGATTTGTATCTCTGATCATTCTCAGAGTCGTTGGTGGTCAATGGTGCATTAATTACTGCCTTGAACATGTTCTCTCTATGCACTTACTGTCATTTATGGAATATATTCCTACATATCTTGGAAATTAAAAGCTTTTTAGGCTTGGTCAAATCAACATGTGATATTTATCTGTGCATTCTGTTAGGGGACTGACAACTTGCTTTATTGCATCTGAACAGATTCTTTTTCTCAAGAAAAATAACCCACTAAATGTCAAATCATGAAACTTCTACATGTATGTGTGTGTAACTGGTTTTCACACTGATTTGGTTGATGTTCCTCTTTGGAATTCACCTAGTGGAAACTGGTTATGTGATACTTGATATATTTGGAATAGATTATTTCTTGTACCTGCATCCTTTTGTGATTGTAGGTTATGCCAAATTCAAAACAGAACTTCCCAAAGCAACCTAGGGATTTGTCTTCATCAAATAGGGGGAGAATGTTGAAAATGAAGCTTTGATGCCTCCAAATCCATGAAGACAACTTGAAGACCTTGTTGCCGTGTTTAGGGTTTAGTTCTAGGTAGTTTAGAATTTGCTAGATCCACTCCTAATCAATTCACAACTGAATCAATCTGGTTTTAAAAAAAGAAAAATGTTTTTCAAAGCTAAGTGAAAAACAACCTGTTGATTTCTTGTTTTAATCGGTTGTTTTTCCTCAACCTGTGAAGGGTCTTTTGAAATGGTTTGGTTTTGGTTGACTTAACTGTCAAAACCAATTCAACCGGTTAAATCAACATTTCAACTGGATGATTTTTGAATTTCTTAATAACTTTTCATAAAACTGTTAAATCTGTTTTCAGTTATTTACAAACTGTTTTGGCTCATGATTAACTGATTAAAACGACTAGTTTGATTAGCTATATGAAATACGATGAAATAAGGAACCTATTCGCTCAAATCATGAGGAACAAGAAAGGGCCAATAGACAACATGATGATGTTGCCTGACTTGGGCAATGGACAACACAAAGTGAACAAAAATATTTTTAAGAAATGGCCAACCTTTTCTCATAAAAAATTTGCAAAAATAAAGGGCCTCCTTATTTTCTTAATATTTTCTTTATAAACATTTATGTTTGAATACTTTTTATTTATTTTCTAAAGACGAATCCATGATCCTGGAGAGAATAACATGATATTAATAAATAAAGGTGGCGGTCCCTGAGCATCACTTGGATCTAAGGGTAAATCCTTCTCAAGAGGGAGGGTCTGATGGATGATACAACCACCACATTTTGAGCTAAGAAAAATGAAGAAGATGAAGCCTAGTTGGGAGGTAGAACCTGTACTTGAAGATTTTTTTCTTTCTTCTTAGCTTTGCAAAAATGCATAGAAGTAGTATGTATATAAAATAAAAGTTGAAAAATGTATAGGAATAATATTTTCTTCATATAAAAAAATAAACACATAATGGGTTCAATTTGGGCTTGATTAGGGTTTGATTATGAAGTCAAAGCCCCAATTGGAAGTCAAGGTGCAACCCTCTCTATTAGGAAAGTCAAAACCCTAATCAAAAAGTCAAAGCAGGAGTCAACATCGTCCAATACCAAACCACACAGTCAAGGCAAATGCTAGGAGAGCTTGAAAGCCTATAAACACTTCAAAAATCAAGAAATCAAACAATGTAGGACTTGGAGAAGCCTAAGTGATGAAAATGCAAGTGCAACTTGCACTTTTCACAATTATTCCCACATCTACCAAAGCATTGAGTGGATAAAGCCTCTCCTTCTATAAATAAGAAGCTTACCCCCTCTTGTAATCACTTTTTCTTTGAATGAGAATTGAACTTGCCTAGAGCTTGTCTTCTTGTTTATTTGAAAGTATTAAAATGGAAATAATCATCTCTTAGGTTCTCATACCGAGGGACCTTGGGAAAGTGCCTCTCAAGTTTCATTGACATTTGACATTTCATCAACTTGGTATGACACTTCAACTTCTACATCATCATAATCTATATAACCTCTAGGCTTCATCTTGTACAACACACCACATGTTTGCTTGTTGGTGATGTTGGATATGGTACATAATACACTTGTTTTACATTATGTACAATGATAAATGGATTAAATGACACATCTTATATTCATTAAAGTATCCACAATACCATATTTGGAATCCATTCTTGTAACTCCTCTTGATGGATTAAGCCAATAACAATAAAATAATATAACTTTCTTATCAGAGGTTGAAGAATTGTACTCCACCTCATACATGTATTGAATCACACCATAGAAATCATTTTCACCTCCTTTTGTAAGCCCTTTTACATGAACCCCACTATTTATCATTCTCTCTCCCTCACTCCATCCATGATTGTGGAATTTGTACCCATTTATAAAGAATGTGTCATTATTTTACACACCTTAAAAGACCAAACGATAAATCTATAAGATGATGGTTCTTCACACCTAAGGGCTCTTTATAAACCTCAAAATATATCAATGTCAAATTTCTGATGGAATGGTTAAACAGGTCAAGCAAAGGTAAATTATAGAATTTGAAGATACATACTTGACCCCTAAATGACAAAGGAATATACATGTATGTGAGTTGAAGCATTTGATTCATCAATTTGATTGGATTGTAAGAAGAAATTTTCAATAGGTATCATTACATTGGGTCAATGACAATTTAATGAAATGAATTACAATGTTTTAAAAAAAATATCTTGCATAAGACTTACTCAAGGTAAGGTTTAACTTCATTGTAGTTGATCAATATATGAACATGAGTTGTGTTAAAATCTTTATCACTTAGCCAATGATTGAACTCCCTCTTAAAATGATGTTCAGATTGTCAAAGATTGATAATGTTGATTGAAGCCTTTCACTTTCAATTTCATTTTTAGTATTTTTTGGTCTAACATAAAGTTGTTAAAATATTAAGAACAAAATTTAGTTGTCTCACAATGCAAATACGATGCACAAATAGATCCTTCAACCCTAGCCTTATTCTTCACTGATTGTTTAGCATATCCCATGAATCTATAAAATTAAAGAAATATTTTTACAATTGATAATTATAAATCACAAAATTGAAGAATAAGAGCTTACATATTACCTTTCAAACGGGTACATCCACCAATACTATACTAGTTCACCAAGCCTCGCTTTATATGATAGATGGACAAGAATATGTTTTATAGAATCAGAGAATGTTGTGGGAAATATTCTTTCCAACTTGTAGAGAACGATTAAAATGTTTTGTTCCATCCTAGTAAGGTCATCTTCCTTCAAAGTTATAGAACACACATTTTTTGAAAAAATGACTGACCTCCGTAATGATATTCAGAACATGACTTGGTAACAAACTAAATGATATAGGAAGTAAACATTCCGTGAATACATGACAATCATGACTTTTCATACCAAGAACCATTCTCCTATTGAAATCAACACATGTTGCCAAGTTGGAAGAATATTTGTATCCTAAGTCTATAATTTTGCAAGTGTGTAATTTTGTTGTTGGCTTGAACATCTTTCCATTAGGATGTGATTTCAGCTCCAAGTCTTTTTGCCTATAATACAAACTTAAGTCCATTTGTGACTTTTCATTGTCTTTTGTCTTTCCACTCAAATTCATCACAGTGTTAAAGATGTTATCAAAGATTATTTTTTCAATATGCATAACATCAATTATCTTTCTAGTACAGAAGATCCCAAAAGATGTTTTTTTCGTCCAATTATGTCACTCCCCATAACCATATATTCTTTACACACTAGTTTCAATTACTTTAGGATAAGTCTTCACTCATTCCAAACTTGTGTAGGTATCAACTTAGGTGGTGGAACATGCATGTCAACTTCCCTAATGCATTCATATTCCTCCTAAATGCATGATCATTTGGTAAAAATCTACGATAGGAATCTAAATCCTTTTGTATGCTCCATGCAATGTGGGCATGTCAATTTACCATGAGTTTCCCAACTAGACAACATATCATACACAAGAAAATCATTAATCGTCCACATTAATGTTTTCCTAAACATGAAGTCTTGTTTCCTTCAAATATTGTATGTTAGGAGACCACTTAGCAACTTCTTCAAGTCGTCTATCGATGAATCTGAAAAAAAACATCAATATCTACCTTCAGATTTTGAGACAACTAGAAATTGTAAAACGTTTAGACATGCACATTTCTAGAGAAAGATTGTACAAGGTCACAGTTATTGAGCAACATGAAAATGTTGCATTTGATGCATGAACATGTGTTAAAACCATTAGAGCATAAACCTAATTGCACATTGTGTACCTCAATTGAAAATTGAGATATACTATCAAAGTGTTTTCAATCCTCATCATTGCATGGATGCCACAAAACACCATTAGTGCTTTTGTTCTCATATTGCCACAACATTTCTTTTGCAGTTTATGTTATTACATACATTCTTCGTAACCTTGAAATTAATGACAAATAGAACCTCATCTTTATATAAACTAATTTTTTATTACTTGTTCCCTGATTGGGGTCACGATATCTTATCATGGGTAATAAGGTGTTATTTGTTATTTGTGTCATATATATATCACTATAATAATATCGTTAACATCATTTCTACATAAAAGACCGTATAGATATGTTTTTTCAAAACATGAGACCAAATTGAAAGCATTCAAAGTAATGAGATTAATGGAAAAAATCATTATAATAGTGAGACACAAATAATACAAAGAATAGGTAAGCCAATAAATAATTATTATTCATTTTTATATAATCTATTAAAGAATTAATTGCAATTTACATGGAAGAATTGGAAGAACTAGTGAAGCCTAGGTCACTTGACATTGTTTCATCTGGATATAAAGTAGGCTTTGGAGGTATTTTCAGGTTTTCAATGTCTTCTTCAAGCATTTCAACTACTTCATTCATTGTGGGACGATCATTTGGATTCAACTGTATACACCAAAGTGCAACTATAATCATTTTTTTTACTTCTTCCTTTTCTTTCTCGTTGGCATCTTCAATTTCTATATGTTTTTCTTTTTCTATATGCTTATGAATCCAAAAGGGAAAGTATAGTTGACTTGAATGCTCTACATGGGGATTTAGGTTTTTTCCTTTGTTTGTCATCTCCATCAGAAGCATTCCAAAGCTATAAACATCAGCCTTGTGAGATATTCTTCCAATATTTTTATAAAATAATTCTGGAGCCATATACCCAATTGTTCCTCTTGCTCCTGTCATTGTGGCAATGCTGTTATCTATTGGATATAACTTTGCCAATCCAAAATCTGATACTTTTGGGGTGAGTTTTCCATCTAGTAGGATGTTGTGGGGCTTGATATCAAAATGCAAAATTTGCATCTCACACCCATGGTGAAGATAAGCAATCCCCCGAGCTACTCCAATTGAAATATTATATATTTCATCATAGCTTAAATCTATATTTCCATCTTTAGAAAAAATAATTTTATCAAGAGATCCATTTGACATGAATTCGTACACAAGTGCATGTTTTGATCCTTCAGCACAAAATCCAACTAATTTGACTATATTTTGATGATGTATTCTTCCAATAGTTGCAACTTCACTGATAAAATCTTGTCCATCTCGTGTTGATTTACCTAACATTTTTATTGCCACAAGAGGTCCACTAGACAACTTTCCCTTAAACACATATCCATATCCTCCTTCACCCAACTTGTCATTGAAACCTTTGGTCATTTTCTTGATTTCCTTGTATGAATATCTAATAGGCATCAAATTGGCATGTTCCAAGTAATTTTCAATACTTCCGTACATAGACAAATGTCGACTTTTCCATTTGTATATCAACAGCGCAATAAATAAAGTCATCCCAAACAAAAATCTTCCTGCCCAGAAGGATGGTAAAACGTAGTGTCCTATAATTAATCCTAATTTATAGTTGCCGACATCATCAAAACCTTCATTTTGTCCTTTTATTGTTTGAACCAGACCTACAAGTTAATATCATAAAAATAACCATGTTTGAGTAACAAATGAGAAAGAAAAAGATATAAATGTGCAATGAATTGTTTATATTTGGAAGTTGCTACCGGATGAATGAAAGTGGTAGAGATTGTCATATAATCAAAAGTAAATAATAATGCCAATTTATTTCTTGTAAAACTTTTTTGCATGGTTACTCTAGTAGCATATAGAAGTAGGACAACTCACCTATCCAGACAGCATAAAGAGTATCTGCAAGAAAAATTTAGTTGTGTGAATAAATAGTATGATAAATTGTTTGATTGATTATAATGTTACCATGAGACGCAATGAGTAAGATATCACTTTATAGTATGAAACATCATAGGAAGCCAATTTTCTTTTAACTGTCATATATATATATATATATATACACATGATGAATTTAAGGGCTTATAACTTTAATGGAACAATTATAGATGCTAAATCTCACTTTTTATGACTAATTAATGTAATTACATACTCAAGAGTCTGATGCTAATTTAGAAAAACCTCGCTTGAGTTTATTTGCAGTAATTGTGCGTATAATTGACCATCATGTGTGCGTTGAGTTTATCACATGAATAATGAATTAGAAATTACATATATTTATTGTGCATAATTTACTATGATAGTTATCCAAAAAAATTATATAGAATATGATAGTTGTGAAGCATACAAATTGGTTCTTGTTATTATGCATATAAATAAAGCAAAGGTAAACAAACTATAAGATGATAAAATCTGACCTCTTGCGTATAGTAGAATCTGGTACCATATCCCACTACCATCTGAAAGGGAAATAAAATATCATTTTCCGAATTCCTTTGATCACAAAACAATTAAAAGAGATAAGTTTTATTTAATTAAAATCAATAATTAAAGAAAAAGGTCAGTTTAATTAGACGTCAAAATCCTTAACAAATTATAAATGTCTATGAAAATGACTGTTTACAGAGTAGAAGCATTAAAATTTAATATAGGTAGGTTGAGTGTTTGTAATGATAATGATTACATAATAAGAACTTTAACAAATATTTTTTTTCACTGGTCAACTAGAAGTATGTAATTTTAAAATTGTTCTTTCTATTAAAAATTATTTCTATCTTCAATTATAATATGATGTTGATTCTCAAGAAATTCATAATAATAGAATGAAGTGTTGACTTCCTTTACCGCATATATGCAAAATTCCAAGGAAACTGTGGCAGTTGAGCGAGCAATCGACCTTCCCGGAAAGGTTCCAATTGCAGTAGCGAGCCACTGACTTTCCACAAATGTCCTCGCAGGCGCGAATCATCCACGAAATCTCAAACCCATACACTAGTGCCTTGTACATCTCTGTGTAGGAATGTTGAGTTGTGTTCAAACCCCACCAAGATGTGGGAGTAACCAGCTTTACATCACAACCAACCTCTAAATCCTCTGAGATTAAGTCACCAGCGATAGCATATGTATAACCTTTGGAGTGCCAATTCACGCAGGCTGCAGTATCTACATACTTACCATTGTCACTCACTGGATGCCTACAATTCATGAAAACTACATGTTCGGAAACCGGCTCTGAACCAATCACGTTCACCTTCCCATGATTAAAATAGACAGGTTGATCGGATAATCGTTGTTGACTAGTTTGGTATGCTTCCATATCTATGTTGCCGTAATCATAGGAATCGCTGAAATTGGATCGAGACAAGAAATAGCGAGGAATGGAGGAGCAATTTAGTTGTTGAACGCCGGGATCCACCAGTCGAATTGTGAAATTGTTGTAGTTGATTGCCTGAACATGATATTTTCCGGAGTACAAAGATAAAATGGCAACATTATTTTCACAGGTGAGCTCATACCTGTTGTCGCCGCAGTGATCTGGGTCGCCTTTTAATCGGAATGGATGCGTTATGTTGGTGACTTTGCCACACGAAGAAGGGGGACACGCATGATCGTACTGTTTTGTAGCACCAATTTGCTCGAGTAGAAACACCAGCATCAATAATAACGCGCTCTCTCTACGCAAACCGTTTTTCATTGAAACTAAATGCAGAGACTCGCCCTAATGTTTTTTTTATTATTATTATTTTGGTGTAACGGTATAAGCAAGAAGGTTAGGGATATATCTTTTTCTTTTATTGAGTTTTTATTAGGGTATTGTTACTAAACCATTATTGGACAATTGAAAAGGATATGAACACCGTTTAGAACAGAGGAAGGAAAGAAAGGAAAACTCACTCTTGTAATTTCGTTGAAATTATACCAATACGCGCATTGAAGAGTCACAGGGGACAGGGGTGGGCCATGCATTAAAATCTTATCATTAAAGTTCGTATTTAAGATCAAAGACTTCGACAATGGAGGGGATTTTTTCTTGGAAAATTCTGCAATAACCTTTAAAACACAGACGTAGACTTTGACGAGAAACCGTGTTTTTGGATCCCTTTCTTTCTATTGGGTGATTGTAAATTGAATAAACAAAAATACAAAAAATAGTGTAAACATAAATTTAAAGAGGCACCAAGTTTGGTTCTGTCTGGTTTTTTCTTTTCCCAAAAGAAAACAAGCACCTGCATTGCTGGGATGGGCGAGTCTAGTATGCTACCCCTCCAAGGTGATTCCATATTGATAACACTATTGCTGATACTCTTGCTTGCAGGAAGTAGCAGCGGTCAAAACGAGTGCTCGAAATTGTCTTGTGGGTTTGAAGAACCGCTTATTAGATTTCCCTTCCAACTCCTCCAGGGGATGAAAGATGCATGTGATTCTCCCGGTTTATGTGTCTATTGTAGTGAAAATAATGAGACCATGCTTGTGCACCCTACAGTAAAACTCCTTGTCACATACATAGACTACCGATCTCAGCTTATTCACTTGAAAGATCCAGAAAATTGCCTTCCGAAGAAGTTTCTAAACCTCAACAATTTTACTATTCCTCCTTACGAACTTGATTCATCAGATGGATTTGAAGAAGGATACAACAACTTGAACTTCTTCGATTGTTCTTTACTTAGGCTTCCACACCTGAGAAACCGCGACCAGTTATACTCGGGTTCACAAGATATGATTTATTGTCCGACTTATGTATCTGACTCTTACGAAAGTATCCTCGAATTGGACCTAACATCTTGTACCAAGATGTTCAACATCATTTCGCAGGCCTCGGCCTCTGACCTGCGGAGGAATCAGTTGAATTTGAGATGGTCCAAACCAAGTTGTAGTGAGTGCGAAGCAAAAGGCAATAGATGTAAATGGAAGAAGAACAGCAAAACGGACATCGAATGTGTAGACTGCAGTGGCAAACCAAGAAAAATTCATATTCCCAGATCTGTTCTTTTCACTGCTGCAGGTGAGACCAGACTCTATCATATTACTTCACTTAGTTTTTTGTTTTCTTTCTCTCTTTAATCAAGTCTCCTAATGATATTGCAGGTTCTGTTTTTTTGGGGCTGGCGGTTATTGCCGTCTTTAAGATAGACCGCCATTTTAGAAAGAAAGAAGAAGACCAAGCTAGAGTGGATAAGTTTCTAGAGGATTACAGGGCAGATAAGCCTGCAAGATTTACCTATGCTGATATTAAAAGAATCACAGGTGGTTTTAAAGAGAAGTTGGGGGAAGGAGCTCATGGAGCTGTATTTAGAGGAAAGCTTTCAAACGAGATTCTGGTGGCTGTGAAGATCCTCAATAATACAGAGGGAGATGGGAAAGATTTCATCAATGAAGTTGGAATTATGGGAAAAATCCACCACATCAACGTGGTTCGTTTGCTTGGCTTCTGCGCAGAAGGACTCCATCGTGCTCTTGTCTACAATTTATTTCCAAACGGTTCGCTACAAAGCTTCATATTTCCACCGGACGACAAGGACCATTTTCTTGGCTGGGAGAAGCTTCAACACATTGCTCTTGGCATAGCTAAAGGGATTGAGTATCTTCATCAAGGTTGTGATCGTCCCATTATTCACTTTGACATCAACCCTCACAATGTGTTACTCGATGACAACTTCACTCCGAAAATTTCTGACTTTGGCTTAGCCAAATTGTGTTCTAGGAATCCTAGTTTGGTGTCCATGACAGCTGCAAGGGGAACCTTGGGATACATTGCACCAGAAGTTTTTTCTAGAAACTTTGGAAATGTGTCTTATAAATCTGATATCTACAGTTATGGAATGTTGTTGTTGGAAATGGTTGGAGGAAGGAAGAATGTAGACATATCTTCAGCACAAGATTACCATGTTCTCTACCCAGATTGGATCCATAACCTGGTTGATGGAGATATCCATGTCCATGTTGAGGATGAAGATGAAGTTAAAATTGCAAAGAAACTAGCAATTGTTGGACTTTGGTGTATTCAGTGGCAGCCAGTGAACAGACCATCCATAAAATCTGTCTTACAAATGTTAGAAACTGCAGAGGAAAACCAGTTAACTGTTCCTCCTAACCCATTTCACTCAACGACTTCCAATGCTACTGGCAGACTCACTTCAACAAGACCTCCTATGGCGTTGGAAGCGATTCAAGAATAAGCGAATAACAACTTCTACCCTCGCAATTTTATTAATGTATTCATAGTGGAAGAAAATAGTATATTAATTTGTAGAAAAAAAGAACATGTATTTTATGTAATATGATTACATTCAAACAGTAGTGTTTAAATGCATTTTGTTTTCTTTACATAAGAAAAAAATTTCTGGCTTTGAATTAACTCTATTAATATAAAGGTTTTTCTTTCAACTAAGTCCAATAAAAAATAATTAAACAAACCCATTTTTAATGACAATTAGAATTTCTACATGCCATTTATTTGTAAAACTAAAATTGTATACACAGTTGTATTGGTAGGCATTTCACCAGTATATGAATAGACATTTTGTCGACCTTATCCATAATTCTTTGTTGTGTAGAATTAGGCATTTTACCAACCTAATTGATAGTCTCTTCACTTACATTCAAAACTTGGAGGTTGTGTCCGGTAGGTACTTTACCATTTAGATTTGTCAAGATTATCAAAGAAAATATAAGATTTTTTAGAAGGGGAAATAATCTGAAATCTAAACTCTAGATGTAATTATAATTACAACATCAATAGGAATAACCAATTATAAATAGACCTGAGAACTAAGAAAAGATAAGACGTTAATATTAAATGGTTTAGGTTCCTCCTAGACTCTTTAACTAGAACATTTTGACACCTACTTTGGGTCCAATGAAAGAATTCTCCATGTCCATTTTTTATTTACGAGCAAACCAAGAGAAATGAAACATTTGGTGTGATACCATGTTTTGGCTTCCAATTTCTATTCTTTTTGTTGTGAAACTAGATTGTTCTCTTATTAATATTTTTTTTCTAACGTTAAATAGAAGGCGTGAGACATAACCCTAGACATCATTGGAAGAATAGAGAGAGATAGAATATCCTAGAGGAGGCAGTTGTCAAGGAGAAACATCTCAGATCTTCTTTTCTTCCTTCCCATGGGCCAACATGAGTGGTTAATTCTTCTCTTTGGGATCGAGAGTAATTTTCAAACTCTTATGTATTCAGGTAATATTTATCTATAATATTCAGCTCTTGATTGATCATTGGTATTATCATTTTATTCTCAAAGGTCGAACTATTCATGATTTTGATCCTTATATTTGACAGGAAAGTACTTTTAAGCATCTAACCTAAATGATAATGCTTAACATATTTGAATGCAAGGAAAAGATTTGAAATGTTAATTGCTTTATAACATTAGTTTGTAAAGATAAGGAATTTTTATGCAATGAATCAATATTTAGGAGACTCTCATAATAACTTTGTATGAGGGAATCGATATGAATTGTTTTTATATGTGCATCAATATCAATCAATATGAAATATTATATGTTTTTGAAAATACAAACGAGTGAGAAGGATGAACCTCAATCCCAATTTTCTCAATTCACTCATACAAATCAATTACTTTGCTTTATTTTATTTCTTACAAATTCATCATACACACAACCTTTCAACAAACTTTTTACATATTGTCTTATATTTAGTGAATATTATATATGAGATTTTAACTGTTCCTTGTGTGTTTGATATCCGTCCTTAGGGATAATTTATTACTTCTAACATGGTACACTTTTCGTAAAATAGTTATCATTGGTTTCCTTCACGTTAAAGAAATATTTTGGGCTTCAAGCCCATTTTTGGGCTTTCTTGGATTCAGATATCCAGGGATTTGGCTGGGATTCACTTCAAGTTGAGCCCATCACAACCCTTTCTTAACCATGAAGTCTTCTTAGGCTTGGGATTTGCTTCAAGCCAAGCCTAAGCAAATATGAATCCTTATCCCTTTGGTTCAAGTTGGCTACAAGCCTCTTTAAAGAGAATTTGATCTTTCTTTATGGTGAAGAACTCTTTTTGCTCAACCCATATGAATTCGCTTAGCCTTTTAAAATATGTATCTCTTAATTCATGTGGCTTCAATTTACTCAGCGCATGTCATCCATGCTCAATAATTTGGGAATTTCTTTAATGTTTGCTCTCTGAAGACAATCCGCTTATTCGTTCCTCATGCACTGAGTGAATTGGTCTATTCTAATCTTTATTTGTTTGTTCTTTTTCCTATGTTTCTACAAGATTTATTCAATTTATTTGCTTTGTGGGAGGTTTTGCAGCTTTTCAATGCATGTTTATCTTAGTATGAATTTTACAATGATTTAACCTTTATCATAAGACATCTTATAAAAATATTTTTTCTTTGAGTAACATCAAAGTCCTTTAGGACTTGACCAAACATTCTCCTTACCATAAATAAATAACCTTCATAAGAAAATGACAGTCAAAATCTATAGATAACGTGAGAAATTCGTCACTAATTGCATTTTCTGAGGAAAAAAAATGACAGTACTAAATTTGTCAATAAAACCACTATCGGTAATGCTTACCAATGGATTTGTTATGATTGTCGATAATTGCTAACAAATGTATCCTTTAGTAATTACCGATGGCATTATCCTTTGGAAATTACCAAGGGATAAGCCCTCAGTAATCCCATTCTTTGACTATATATCATAATGCATTTACTAACGAATGCATTTATCATTAATGTACCAAAGGATGTGTCCGTTAGCAATTATCGACAGATAGACCCTTCGGTAATTACTGACGGGTGAGTCTTTCGATAATTACAGACATATATGTTCTTCAGTATATTACCGATGAAATTAGGTAATACTAGAAAAAAAAATTGGTAGGCTTTTTCAAAAATTCCATAGATATGTACATTTGTCTATCCTATATAACAATTGTACAATCTCCAAATAAATAACATACAAATGAATTTAATATTCAATGTACCATTCATCAAATGCATATAATTGGTCTTAAGATATGAAATAAATGTATATGAAATACGTATTATTCATTAGACTTGAAATATAAATAAAAAAGTATGGATAAAGAACTACATTAAAATTCCAATAACAATCTAATTAATAATGTACATACTCATGATTGATCAACATTTTCCTCTTCATAATTATTTTCTTGTTGTCATGGTTACTTTTGTTGTTGTGATGACTCTTGTTGATGATCATGAGGTTGGTTCTACATTAATGGGATTTGTGGATTGGAATGGTCTTGCATTGATTGGTGCTATTGTAGAAGACTATGAGCATCTAGAGAGAGGAATTGCATAACTAAACGAAAAAGTGATTGAAAGGATTGGAACTAACGAGCCAATTGCTCATTTGCCTCCTCACTTGCTAAGAGTCATTGTCCGAGTTGGAAAATGTCCTCATAACTGCAAGACAAAATGGAAGCTTACTGCTTCAAGCTATCATTTCTACCTTTGTAACTTCTAGCAAGTTGTCCATTGTGTATGATTTTCTTATCAAATTGCAATGACCTTCCCAATAAGATATGACAAGTTTTCATGGGAATAATATCCCATAAACTTTGTATTCATATTGGCCCACAAGTAACTTGACCTTCACTTGTTGATTAACTGTCAAATCCCCATCTTCATTAGGCAATGAAACTATATGATTTCGGGTGCAGAATGACAATTAGATTTAAGTTCTCAACCAACCTAGTATTGAAAAAATTACGCCATGACCCACTATCAACAATGAGAGAACATGTGTTTTCTAAAATTTTACATCTGGTGCGAAAGATGTTCTCCCTTTGTGATTCAAGTTGAAGACTAGGTTGGTCTTTTAGGGTTCTTCGGATCATCACTAGATCCCCCTCACATGGATATGCATCCTCATTATGTTCACTCTCGAATTCTTCACTCTTACTAGATGTTTCATCCGTGCTACTATAAATGTCCTTACCCCTTAAGATCATGACCATATTTTTGCGCATTGAGATGCAATGTGACCTCTACCAAGACATTTAAAACACTAAATATCCCTAGTGCAATTGTGTGAGGTTTGCACATCCTTGCTTTTTTCCTTAGCTAGGTTTTTGGAGGGTTCTTCTTTATTTTTATCTTTTGAAAAAACACCATCACTCTTGGAATCTTTCTTCTGGTAAGAACTAGAGTAAGAGTTTTCTTTTCGATTTGATTCTTTTCTCAAATTTTGTTGCTCAACTTTAATGCAAAGTTGGACCAAGACATTAAGATCCCTATAGGGCAAAAATTCAACTTTGACTCTTATCTCAAGATTAAGACCACTCATGAACCTAGCTATGGTGATGTTCTCTTCCTCCCGGATTCCCACCCTCATCATGTATAACTCCATCTTCTGCCTATATTCTTCTACACTCATGTTTTTCTATGTAGTCGTTAAAGCCTATCCATACGCTCCCGATTATAGTAAAAGGGAATATAATGGTGTCTTAGAGCACTCTTGAGTTCATTCCAATACTAAACAAATGGCTCAATTGTGGAGGTGTCTCCCTATTTTCAAGGAAGTCCACCAGTACATGGCATATCCCTGGAAAATTAAGATTTCCATGGGTAATTCCCTTTCCTTGTTGACTTAGTCACAATAAAATAGTTGTTCTACTTTGATTTCTCAATCAAGGTAGACTTCAACATCTTCTTTCCCATGAAAGTGAGGTAAGGCGACTCTAACCTCTCTAGGCTTGGTTACTCTTCTATGTCTTCTAGGTTGGGGTTGATAATATTCATTCACTCTTGAGCTACCCTCCCTAAACTAAGTATCCCTCAACCTATAACTTTTGTTGGACTCACTCCTACTTTTTTAATTTTTGTTGGATGTTTTCTTCTTGTTGCCTTAAAAGTCTAAGGTCCTCCTCTAGAATAGCAAGTTGGGCTTCTTTTTCTTTTAAAGAAACCTCATGTTTTCTCCATAGTTAAAGTGACTTTAGCTATTGATTTAAACATGTTAAAATTTATAAAGCATCACTAGGGTAACTTCCACTATGGTCAGAAGTTTTCATAGACATTTTAAGTTTGTATTATAAGTATTTCAATAAGAAAGAAAGTAAGTTTAGCACAAAAGGTAAATTTCCAGGAAAGAGAGGTGGATAAAAGGATCACTTAAATATCAAGTCTTTCTCAGCCATAACTTATCCCAATTGCACTTCACAAATTTCTTTGAAATGAAAAAAATACTTAAAACACAAAGAAGAATGAAAGCTAAGAAACAAAAAGAAATTTCTAAGTCTAGGAACTGAAATTGCAACAAATTTAAACTAGTTGAATCCTAAGAAAAGTAAGCACTCTAAAGAAACCTAAGAATGGTACTAGATTATATGAATAAAACAAAACAAAAATCCCTAAGAATGGTTCCGCAACATTAATTCAACAATTCATTTCAATTTTTATAGATTGAATTTTTCTCCCACATTTTAACCACAAATTACTAACACAATAAGTAATCTTCTCACAAAATTTCATCTCAAAATATTAATTAAAACAAATGTAGTAAATCAAAACCCAAGAGCCTTTTTCTACGCCTCTTTCAAACTTTTTCAATACTGGCATCTAGGCTTTCAACATTTATCATTTTTTGTACTGAAAAGTTGGATGTGCCTTTTTAACAGAAGATTATCAACATATTGAAGTTCTCAAATAAAATTTCACACCATTTGAACGCGTACATAGCTTGCAATAATTTTTTCCATCCAATACCAAAAATCATCAAACAACAAAAAGAAGGAAAGTTGTGGAATTGAAAGAAGATTATGATTAACTCAAGACACAAAGGAAACCTAACTTTAATAAGGAACTTGTCAATGGTCTAATAACAAGTAAAATAACTTAAATACAAAAAATTAAAAACACAAAAAGCACCAAATCACTTTTGTTTCATCAAATAATTTTTTCTAATTTTTATTGTTGTTGGACACAAAAGCAAGAAAATAAAATTGAACAAAAGTACTACTAGAATTTTATGACATTCATGAATTCTTAACACTTTGACAACATGGACAAATTTAGAAAATAACACGAAGCACAATTAAAGTGAATTAACCAAATAAAATGAAACAAGACTCAAGAGAAAACGAAAGCACACATGGTTTCACAAATTAGAGCACCCAGAACAACATATGGATGGTTCAAGTAGGAACAAGTGATTTGAACCAAAAAATTTGAACAAAACAACAAATCAATGGATGGAATGAAACCAAAACAAGTTTAAGACAATCTAAAAATAGTGAAGACAACACATAATATATGGAAAGAAAATTTAGAAGAAAAAATGTTCTACTTATCTCGACATAACCATGACTTTAGATACCAAATGACAACACATAATATATGGAAAGAAAATTTAGAAGAAAAAATGTTCTACTTATCTCAACATAACCATGACTTTAGATACCAAATGATAGATACATTCTTCTCCTTGCATTGTATTGCTTTGTATCTTTTAATGGAGTTGGAGAAGCTTTCTACAATGGAGGAAAAGATATATGGATTTGAAGTGGAAAATATGGGTTTGGGAGAGTGAAAGATGAGGTCAACTCACTAGTTAAGATTCTAGGGGGATTACACAAGAGATTAACCTAGAGAGAGCTCAAGAACAAATGTTTATGACAAAAAATGGACAACACAACTCTTCTCATTCTAGATGAATTTTACAAAAGGATTAACACTCTTATTTATAGTGTAAAGTGGTGTCCAATATCATAATCTTAACCCTAAAAACTTTCCACTCACATGATGACAAATGACTCTCTCTCATTGGAGCAAATCCTCTCAAATTGGAGCTTGACAAGTGACCTATCTTCAATTGTGGAAATCTTCTCCATTGAGGATATGCCATGTGGATACCCATGCTCTCCTTGCCAATGTTCATGCTCACCATGCCTAGAGGGGTTGCTCCATGCTGCTAGACGAACGCCCATTTATTCTAGACGCACACCCATTTACAATTGGGCTCAATGAAGCCCAATTCTAACCCTAGCTAGACTCTCTATTACTATTTACACCCAACTCTACTATTAGCTCAAATACAAGACCCGAAAGATGAAACCAAGGCCCATTATATTACCAAAAAGAAAATTTTTATTATATTATTTACAATGTGAAAGGATGACTCATGCTTATAAGAGTTTGACAAATACTATTAACTACATTATATTATATTATATTTTTTCAATGATACACATGATTTATCATGTTAATTATAATATTCACTAATACTTGTATTGTTCCTATAAATTATCAAAGGAACATAAAGACATAAATAAAGTTGAATGTCAAATTTTTCTTATTGAGTGTCTAATAAGAAGATAGGAAAGATATGAAACTAATGAGCGAGATTTGCGTAGATCAAGAATGAAGTAATATTAAGAAGATACAAATGAAGATATTCAAAGATAAAGATGATTCTAAGCACAAACAAATAGTAAAATGCATTGAAGACATATATTTGAAGTTTCCTTTATAAGTATTTGATATGAAAAAAGAAATTAATAATGTTGAAGAGAAGATATACAAGTCAAGAAATGTTCTATCCTCAACGGTCAAAGTTTATTTAGATAAAGAAACTCTTTGAGGAACAAAAAGTGATTAAAGACGTGAAGATTTCATCAAAACCAATATTTCCATATTAAGCGTCTAATACGTGGAAGATAATGAACAATGTAATAAAGGAAATATTCAAATTTAGAATTGGTTCAAGCTTCAACATTCGATTAAATGCAAGTAAAGAAACAATTTGAAAAGATTATAGTGATTCATGAACGCGTAGAAAACATCAAAGCTTAAATTTCCATTTTAAGCATCTAGCACATTCAAAGAGAGAACAACATGACATATTTGAGTAAAGAAGATTAAATCTTCAACGTTCATATTTGAATAGTATAAGGAAAGAATTCAAAATGCCTTACACATTCAAAACACAAAGATCAATCAGAGTAATTGTTTCTATATTGAGCGTATAATGGTTATATGGAAGAATGAAGAATGCAAAGCTTCAATGGTCATATTCTAAAAACTTTATAAAGACCTTGAAAAAAATGAATACAAGAACAATAACAAAAACAAATATTCAAAGTGTACATAAATTCTTTTACATTTATGTATTGAGATTTTTACATATATATTCATATCAGATATTGTAAAGCGACTTGTGAGATTGGGTTGTGTACTAAACCATTGTAAATATTTCACATTGTGAAGTATACCCTTAGAGGTTTCACGGTTCTCTGAGTAAATATGTTTCTTATTGTTAAGAGGTCTTAATCTTTGGGAGAGATTAAGACTGGTTACCTAAAGAGGTAAAGAATACTTAGTGTACATAGAGAGGTAGAAAATACTTGGTGACCCGTATAAGTGTAAGAATATTGGGTGAACTGATGAGGTGTAAGAATACTGAGTGACCTATAGAGGTGTAAGAATACTGAGTGACCTATAGAGGTGTAAGAATATTGGGTGACCTATAGAGGTGTAAGAATATTGATTAACCTGGAGAGGTATAAAATACTTGTGTACCTAACATGGTTTACAAATACTTAGTGAGAGTCTTAAGCAGGTTGTTTGAGGTGACAGGGCGTAACTCTTATTGTTGGGTGAACTAATATAATGAATCTTCACACATCAACCTTGTTTCTTATTGTTTTTAAAAATGTTCATCTTAAAATGAGTAAAGGTACACATTCGTCTTTCTTTCTCTCCAACTTTGAATTAGTTGGATTAAGTGTAGTATCATACCACGAGATTTTTTAAAGATAGAAGAAAAAATAAAGTACAGATATATTCAAAACATTTATCATGTTCATAATCCCAAATTCTTTCATTTTTTGTGCATTTTTTTTACATAAAGACACAATTAAGATTGAAACATTTCCTTATATGTGAAATCTTTTCAGTGAAATAATAATTTTCTGATTTTGAATTAAATGAGTATCATACACCTTATTTTATAACAACACAGCAAAACTAATAAATTAATTGTTCTTACAAGGACCTAGAAGCAAACTCTTTCTTTGCCTTCCATCTGTTGACTTCTCAGCCCTCGCTTCCGGACTCCCTTCTCGACTTAAACTTTCGGCTTATTTGTTCTTGGTTTGTACTTGGTTCATAAATCTTTCTCGTTTTATCGAATTGCTTGATGGACACTGTTCTCGCCGACTTGAAGTCGGTCGGAATCCGGATGAGCTCGTGATGGCCTCCCTTCAAGCTTTAGTAGATCAGCTTCTAGAGAAAGAATGGGGCTCCTCCTACGATTACACTCCGACGCTCAAGTCAGTAAGAGCATCAAATTCTGTATATCTAGTGAGTATAATGTAAAAAAGCAAGTTGAGATACTCCCTGAGGGTAGTTGTCTATTTATAAGGCCTTACGGGCTTTTTCTTTTGGACTCTCGTTTCTCCGGATATTAACCTGTCATCTTCATTAACTTTTCCTAAAATCTTAATATATCGGGATGATTCTGTCATATAATCCAGGCAGTTATGCAATGTAATCAGGAATATCAAGCGAGTCAAAGTATTTAGACGATATAATTAAGGATATTGTGCAAGTAAATCAGAGTATTTAATATAATTAAGGATATTGTTTCAGGTAAATCGAAGTATTTAAGCGATATAATCAGCGTATTTAAGTGATATAATTAAGGATATTGTTCAGGTAAATCGGGGTATTTAAGCGATATAATCGGAGTATTTAAGCGATATAATCGGAGTATTTAAGCGATATAATTAAGAATATTGTGCAATTAAACTGGGGTTTTTGTTAAATCCGAGGAAACCATCTAATTTTGCTAAGACTGTCCGATTGGGCTTAGGCCAGCTAGCCTTCTCGTCCTGATTCCTATCAGGTCCAATCGGCCCAAAAAGTTGGCAAACCCAATCGGCCCAATTCCTGGTAGTATCGAGACGGTACACAGCCCCCCAACCTTGAGCGGAGTTCGCAAGGCGTAAAGGCTTTAGGGCATGAGGTCATCACCATCGACCCAAAAGCTGGCAAACCCAATCGGCCCAATTCTTGGTAGTATCAGGACGGTACAGACACCTTCCAGTCAAACTTAATTTACTCCATTTGATCTTTCAGTTTTTAGTCTCGGCTCCCTCTCACGGATGGGTGTGTGTACCTGAAAGGTGCTCCGATGCCAAAGTTAGATTCAGTTTTACAAGATATTAGAATGAATTCACTCCCCTTACCTCTTACGATGACCCTCTATTTATACTACTCTTTTATTGGGCCCAGAAGTTATTTGGGCTCTTTCTCTTTGTATTAAACATTTACTACACACACCTGCATATTTGGGCCCGTTTTCATGGGCTTTTGTTTGATAATAATTTCCATTTTATTTTATCTTTTTCTTCTAATTCTCTCAATTGACCTTTTTTAGTTCAACTTCACATCTTCACTTTTGGGTTAAACTCTCGGCTCAATCTTCACATTGCTTTCGGTTGGCCTCTTGGCCTAATTGGACCTTTCGGCCAAATCTCTCGGCCCAATCAGTACACTAAGCCCCCCAGGCATAAGGAGATGTAAACGACGAAATGTCTATGAGAAAATGAAACTTCACCTCTTTTATATTTTTGGGAGGGAAAACGAATTTTTGAAAAGAAACGTGCCTTTAATGTCGTGTTAATTCTGCACAGGACTTTTCGTTTTTCGTGCTTCCTCCGACTGTGCAGTTTGACATGAAAAGGTGTGAATCCCTAGCCATTTGATGCAATTTAATATAACGCTTACTGCATCATGACTGTTCATGTATCATGATTCTTCCATGGCTATAAATGTTCAATTTCATTTGCTTTGTTTTACCGCTTTTTCCTTTGGCATTTTCAGAAAGTTTAAGCAAGTGTGTCCAAAAGGTATGACGCCTTCTTCAAGCTCTGTTTCTGTTTATTCGGGGTTTTCGAGCGCGAGCAACAAATCTACTGGGAGAGTGATTGAAATCAATAAAAAGACTGAGTCTACATCTTCGTCTGAAACACTTTCTTGTATGAAAACGTCGTGAAGAAGCTGTGGATATTGACGTCGAGGAAAAGGATGAACTGGCCGAGCAGAAATTAAAACCTCGTCTTGGTTACGAATGGGTTCACCCCAAGGTTCGAGAATTTTTCTCTCGATACAAATTTTCTTTAAACCTCCGCAACTTACTTTCTAACCTTTATATTTATTCTCCCGAAGCTACCGAAGAAATACTTTCCTTTCGGCGAGCTCGAGCCATTGACAATGTATGCCATGGCCGTGAAGGCGATAATTCCAAATTCTTTTATTTTTATGCGTGTCTCTTCACCGATCTCTATGTTAGGTTTCCTTTGAGTGAATTTCAAATGGGCGTCTTACGTTTTCTTAATGTTGCACCTACTCAACTTCACCCTAACGGTTGGGCGTATATGCAAGCTTTTAGTATTTTGTGTATATATCTCTCGCTGACTCCTAGTCCGAAAACTTTCTTATACTATTACAGTTCTCGGCCTGACAAGAAACCTCGCTGGTTGTCTTTGATCAGTAAGACCAAAATTTGTTTTCTATCTCCATTTACCACTTCGTATAAGAATTTCAAATGAGGTTTTTTCAAAGTTTTTATTGAGGAAACCGGGAAGAAATATTTCTTTAATAGAGATGTTCCAAAGTTTCCTTTCTACTGGACTCGTGCTCGTTTGAAGTTTAATTCATGTTCTTACCATTCCATGAGCAATGAAGAACATCATGTCATTTCGGTACTCTGTCACTTTTCCCAGAAGATCCCTACTCGTGCTCTACTCCATCTATATGTTGCTCGTAACCCTCGAAAAGACTTCATTGGGATGTGATTCTTTTAGATTCTTTTATTATTATAGAGGAACCTTAACTTTGTTAAATCTTTTGATAATGTTCAGGTTTGATGGCGGCTACCAATCCGAAAGGTCTTGCTTACTTTTTCAAGTTATTCAATCAATATGGAGGTTCCACTCCTCGGCCTGAAAGGAATGTCCAACAGGAGGCGGACATTGAAATTCTTGAGCCTAGTTCTCGAGTAGAGGCAACCGAGAATGTTGTTGAAGCTGAAGCGGGTCCTTCGAAGAAAGCTAGAAAGTGAGAGAAAAGTGCTAAGAAATCACATTCTTCTAAGAGGCATCGTCACGGTTTTGGGAGCTCTTCTCAATACCTTTTTGAAACTGTCTTCACCTCTTCTACACGTTTTTCAGATTTTGTGCATACTAATCTCGATGCTTCCTCTCGTGACATGTTCTCATCGGCTACTATTCCTTCTCTTACAAATTTGGTTATTGAGCTTGATAGCCGAACTTTACTAATTGGAAAAGCAATAAGAGAAAAGACTAAGGATGTTGTTTCTTCTTTTGAACTTGAAGAATTGAAAAGAGAAGCAACTGAATCAAATGAGAAGATCGGATCCTTAACTTCCCAAGTTGAAGATTTGTCTAAGGCTAAGGATTGTTATGAAGTCGAGAAAGAGTCTTTGAAGGATGAGGTTGCTGAGTTAACGGCTCAGAAGTTATCCCTTGACGATGAGATTCAATGATTGAAAGGAAACTTCGCTGATCTTTCTGCTGCGAAGAAAGCTGAAGTTGATAATAATCTTCGTTTAGAATCTGTGATAAACCAGTTGAATTCAAGGGTTACTCGGACTAAGGGTTATGTTGTTCAACAACACAAGTTGGGTTTTGAAAAAGCTCTCCAGCAAGCCGAGTATTTTTACAAGATTCCATTGGATGCTGGAAATTTTGACGTGGGTAAAGATTTTTATAATGGCGAACTGATTCCAATTAGTGAAATTCCTTATGATGAAGATCAAGATGAAGATGGTGGCGCTGATGATGATAGGCATGTCGACGCCGAATAGCTTGTTTTAGTTTGTTGTTTTGTAAGAATTCCCAAGTAAAGTTTCAGGGTTCTTAACATGTTTTGTCCCAGCCACTTGATGGTTATTTTGGATGTATAACATCAAACTATATATAATATTTTATTTACTTTGCACGTATCCCAATTGTTTGCTAGTGAATAATCTTATTTACCACAAATATGCATAAAAGATAAAGTTATATCACCTAATATAATTAACGTGTCCGATCCCACCTTTCGGTTTTAGTATTCGGCATTATCAACCAAGATAAAAATAAAATAACATCCTCGACCTTAACTTTGATTTATTTTTCCAACCTAAGATAAATACATCTCACCTTTTCGGCTTCAGTATCCGGCTTAGTATTCGGCTAACTATGCTTAAAAGATATATCTTAGTTTAACTCATCTAATATAACAAACACATTCGATCTCATCTTTCGGCATCAGTATTCGGCATTAGTTTTCGATAGTTTTCGATGTACTTTGCCCAACTAAAAAAAAAGGCATCCTTGACCACGAGAACTACACATAATATTCTTTGGAAAAGAGTTTAAGTGAAAGTAGTTTATGCCGAAAGATTTACATGAAATAGTTCTTTTGGGAAGTTTTAGGTTCGTCGTGAAAGCGTCCGAGTCCGAAAGGATTATAAGTAAATGTTCTCTCGGGAGGGATTTCACCGTGAGTGAAAGCATCCAAGATCAAAAGAATTATAAGGAAATATTCTCTCGGGAGGGATTTCACCTGAAGTGAAAGCATCCAAGATCGAAAGAATTATAAGTAGATGTTCTCTCGAGAGGGATTTCACCTGGAGTGAAAGCATCCTGAACCGAGAGAATTATAAGGAAATGTTCTCTCGGGAGGGATTTCACCTGAAGTTAAATCATCCAAGACCGAAAGAATTATAAGTAGATGTTCTCTCGGGAGGAATTTCACTTGGAGTGAAAGCATCCTAAACCGAGAGTTTCTAGTTAACACTTAGAACTTTCAACATTTTCATCATTCACTGTTCTACAAAAGGACTTAATATACAATAGTTGGTGTTCTTAAATACAAGCCTTAAATGAAATAAAACTTCAAGTGACTCGCATTCCATGTTCTGGGTATTAAATTTTCGTCTAACGTTTCCAACCTATAGGCTCCATTCTTCAAGTTTTCTATTACTTTGAACGGTCCTTCCCAGTTTGGTGCTAACTTCCCTTGTGCAGGGTCTTTTCTTGCATCAGTTCTCATTCTCCATACTAATTTCCTTCACTAAAAGTTCTTGGCCTTACCTTTGCATTAAACCTCTTACATGCTCTTCTTTTTTACTGCCTCTTCTCTGATTTTGGCTTTCTCTCATAGTTCTTCAATCAAATCTAGTTCTACCTTTAAGCATTCATTATTAACACTCCAATCTTCTATTTGTCTTCGTAATGTTGGTTCACTGACTTCTATTGGCAACATAGCGTCTATTCCATATGTTAGGTTAAATGGTGTTTCTCCAATTGATGTCTGTGATGTGCATCTATATGCCCACAATATTTCAGGTAACTTCTCGGCCCACAATCCTTTCGCGTTTCCCAATCTCCTCTTTAGTTGACTGAGAATGACTTTGTTAGCTGACTCTGCTTGTCCATTTGTTTGCGGATGTTCAACTGAGGTGGTTGTAGATTTGATTCCCAAATTCGCATAGAATTCCAAAAGCTTTTTATCAGTGAACTGTCGGCCATTGTCAGTTATAATAGAATGTGGAATACCGAATCTACAAATTATGTTCTTCCACACAAATGTTTGAACTTGTTGAGCTATTATTTTTGTCAACACTTCAGCTTCTATCCATTTTATGAAATAATCAACCACAACGATCATGAATTTTGTTTGTCCTCGGCCTAAAGGGAATGGGTCGAGGATATCCATTGCCCATTTAGCAAATGGCCAAGGAGAAGAAATTCCTTACAATTCTTGTGATGGTATATGGTTGAGGCATCCAAATTCCTGACACTTCTTCTTACAGGTTTTGACTTATTGATTGCAGTCTTCTCGTATTGTCGGCCAATAATATCCGGCACGCCAGATTCTTGTTGCCATTGTTCGCGCACCACATTGCAATCCACATAGTCCTTCATGAAGTTCTCGGATTACATGTTCAGATTGCTCATGAGAAAGGCACTTTAACAAAGGAGTTGAAAACCCTCTTTTGTACAATTCATCTCCTATGAGGATAAAG
>Ga0123342_1001939_pt1 | contig 34690 bp, 17 predicted proteins | sample Turbeawhitnodule_FD_89960 | JGI IMG/M metagenome (GOLD analysis project Ga0123342, IMG submission 89960) | Root nodule microbial communities of legume samples collected from Mexico - Turtle bean Mexico white nodule | ecosystem: Host-associated > Plants > Roots > Nodule | place: Mexico: Nepantla... | reverse complement strand
TATATATTTCTCACATTAACCAATGGGCCTTTAATTCTATTATTATTATTAAATCATATTTGGGTCCAAAGCCCAAACTCTAAGTCATGTGAGTCACTTTATAGAAATTAATTTACATAATTTCTTACAAGTTTGCCAAGAGCCGACTGCACCACCTGACCTCCATTACCTTGATTGGTATCTGCCAGGAGAAGGGAGAGTCTTTGAGAAACTTTGTTGAAAGATTCGTCAAGGTAGTGATGAGCATTCAAAACCTTAGCTCGGACGTGGCCATGCACCACATGTTGACGGCCTTGCGGTCGAGACTGTATGTTGACAGTCTCTACCTGCAACTGACCGCTAGCTTGGACAAGCTCAAGGAGAGAGTTTCCAAGTACACGTTGTTGGAGGAACTGAGAGAGTTTTGCAACTAGGCTCGGGCGAAGGCTTGCGACGAGAAGGGGAAGGAGGAGAAGGAACGTCAGGGCCGATCAACCAATTGGGGAGACAGGCACAGGGATAACCGGAGTAACTGATTTCAAGATACATCCCCTTGATGAGGGAGAGGGGGAGGATCCTAGACGAGGCTCTCATCGTCGAGTTGATCCCTTCACCCAGGAAGGCATCAAGCCCAAAGAATGTCAACCGTAGGAAACAGTGCCGGTATCACAAGAACAACGGACATTCCACCGAGAAAAGTGAGACCCTCAAGGATTAGATAAAGAAACTTATCCAGGTCGGGCACCTGCAGTGATTCGTCCAAGGTAACCGAGGTACAAGACGATCCCCTAGGCAGGACTAGCCCGCGAAGCGAAGGAAGTACTTCCCTCCAAGGGCAAGAGGAGATGACCGTCGACTTGAGTGTCGGTCGAGTAGGGATGACACTCCATGTAGAGAAGACCTCCCGCGAGAGAATGAGAGGAGAGAAGACCGGGAAGTCATCAACACCATCGTCGGAGGGTTTGCCGGTGGTGGAAGCTCCAACAACGCTCGGAAGAAGTACCTCATAGCGATGCACCAGGTGAATATGGTGTCATTCTGACCGAGGATGTCGCCCATCACTTTCACTCACTATGATTTCAAGGGCGTTGATTATCAGCAGGACAACCCGATGGTGATATCGGTCGACATCGATAAGTTCACCATCATGAAAACGTTGGTGGACCAAGGGAGTTCAGTAGATATTTTCTACTGGAAAACCTTCAAGACGATGAGGATCCCAGAGGCAGAGATGGTGTCGTACTATGACCACGTTGTCGGCTTTGCGGACGAGAGGGTCGGTACTAAAGGGTCAGATAAAATACCTCCTCGTCGGAGTCAACTATTTCACCAAATGGCTTGAGGTCGAGCCACTCACATCCATTTTCGTCAAGAACGTGCAAAAATTTGTATGGTGAAGTATTGTGTTTTGGTTCGACGTGTCGCACACAATAATAACTGACAATGACCGACAGTTCATCAATCGAGGCCTCCAATCTTTCTATGATGACCTCGATATCAAGTCCATAACAACCTCGGTCGAACACCCCTAAAGCAATGGGCAGGTCGAGGCTATTAACAAAGTCATCCTGAACGAATTGAAGAAGCAGCTCGACAAGGCAAAAGGTCAATGGAGCGAAGAACTGCTAGAAGTCCTGTGGGAATATCGCTACACCCCCCAAATGATCACCCAATAAACACCGTATAACCTAACGTACGGGACCAAAACAATTATCCCAGTTAAGGTAGGCGAGCTTACCGTTTGAAGGCAGATGTTTGATCTGACCCTGAATGAAGAAAGTCCCTTAGTCAACATAGATTTGATCAACGAGCTTCGCGACAAGAGCAAAATTTGAGAGGCAACATGCAAACTTCGGGTAGCGAGATGCTACAGCACGAAGGTCTGACCGATGAGCTTCCAGAAGAGAGACCTCGTCTGGAGGATGAGGAGGGATGCAAGGAAGAATGAAGGCAAGTTCTCGTCCAACTGGGAAGGGCCCTTCCGGATATGAGAAATTGCAGTTGGGGGGGCGTACCACTTAGATTGGTTGTCAGGAAAAATTCTACCTAGGACGTGGAATGTCACGCACCTTAAATTTTATAATGGTTCATCAATAAAATTTTGCGTACTCTTTCCTCATCCGATCGTTTTTTCCCTAAGAAGGATTTTCGGTCGGATAGGTTTTAATGAGGCGTTACTCTCCAAATATTTGTAATTTAAAGTCAAGTTCACACATCTTTCGCCACTCAGTTCAGTCTGGATGAAACCTTAACCGACATACCCTGTCGATACCGCAAAAATCTCGGTTTGGTATGGATGAAGTCTTAATCAGCATAGCCTGCTAATACCGCAAAACCTCGTGTCGGTCTGGATGAAGCCTTAATCGGCATATCGTGCCGACACCGCGAAACCTTGGTTTAGTCTGGATGAAGCCTTAACCGGCATACCCTGTCGATACCGCAAAAGCTAGGTGCAGTCAAGGACGTAGCCTTAACCGGCTTACCCTACCAACACCCAGAAGACTCACACTCGGTCTCGATGAAGCCTCAACTTGTATACCCTACTGAAACCTTACAACGCATTACAAGCACAATCGGGTTGATTACTTAACTTGTTCAATTCTCTCTGTTCAATTAAGTTATTCGACCGATAACTTAACTTGTTAGATTCTTTCTGTTTAATTAAGTTATCCGACCGATTACTTAACTAGATCAATTTTCTTTGTTCAATTAACTATCCGACCAAGGAACCTAACTTATTCAAATAAAGCTACAGTGTGCAAAAAAACGACCATTTGATTAATGAAGAAAGATAGGAGGAGGTCACACCCTGCCCTCGAAGGTAAAGCGATAAAAGGTCACATCCCGACCGAAGGAAACAAAAAAATAAAGCCCAAGACTTACTGGTCTTCGCCTTCAGCACTTTCGATCGACGCAGATTGAGTTGCGCTCTCTAAGACCCTCACCTCGGCCCTGGATAAGATCCAACCCTCAAACACCTCGTTTTCGGGTCAAACTCACCAGACATTGGTAGACCATTGTAAAGGACGTGAGTCTGTCGGGACGACCTGAAAAAAACTTTGGTTGAGCAGCTCCAAAGTCTCATCAATGTTCCTATCCAACTCCGCCTCGATCGCTCCCTTCTCGACCTTCAACTCGGAGTTCTCGGCATGTAGCATCGAGATCTTGTTATCCGCCTCCTCCACGACCTTCTTCATGTGTACATTCTCGGTCGCCATCTCCGCAACCCACCGCTCGAGCTTAGCTTCTCGACAATCTCCCGCTTGGCGCCCTTCCGAGCAAGCTTCTCCACGTACTCAGTCTTAGCCGCGAGAGACTGCTTCAGATTTTCCTCGGCGTGATGATCGCGGTCCTCAAAACCCAGGCGGGCCAGGATGAGCACTCGACACATCATTTCGATTCTGCCTTGAAGCAAGTTCTCCTAGGGGACCCTCCGGATGAGCTCTTGGGTCGACTCGGGTAGACCAATCTTCACCCTTGTCTCAAATTGTAGCCGCCCCCTTACACGACATGGGTGACATGGAAACCTCCATTGTAAGCTCGGCAGCAGGGAGAGGGATCGGATGGTTGAAATCGTCTGTTGGTGGCGATTCAACATCGATCAACGAGGAGGCGGTGGTGTCGGCGCTACCCCGAGGGAGCATGAGGTCTTGGCTATGTTGCCCCCCTCTCTCGACCTCTTTTTGCTTTTTCCTGAAGGGCCAACACCACCAGTCGACCCTTTCTTGACCGCTAGGGCCTCAATGCTTGGCCTACCCTTGCGCCAGGAGACGCTTTCCTTAAAAGCGTCTAACAAGCCCTTTGCCTGAGGAGTGTCTTGGTTCATGATTTCTACACACAACAAGAAGTAAAGTGTTAGTTAAAAACAAAGCAACCGACTGAGACTAGAGAAAACTAACATACATTTAAAGTCCACCCAACGAGATGCTTTTGCATACACGGTTATCAGCTTCCATGTAGGGAGTTTCCTCTGGAGCTTATCGAAGAGAGAAAGAATCTCTAGCTCCTCGACACCCATGGTCGGACGAGGCCACTCCTTAAACTTATAAGACTTCCTAGTCCAAGACATAGGAAACCTTGACCGATCGGCTTCGTTAAAGAAGTATGGCATGACTTCTGGTCGGACGAAGACTTTGAAAAATCTTTCTTTGAACTTTTTATACGAAATGGTGTAGGAGCTAAAGAGGATATTACCCAACCGATTGATCAGATGCCACAAAACAGACTCGCCTGAGTGGGAGGTGTAATAGCTTAAAAAACATGAAAGGGGTAGGATGCAAACGAAGAACGTCGCATATAAGGCAGAAGGCCTGGATGGACGTCGAGATGAAGTTGAGTAGGAGCCACGTTGAGCGCCTTAAGGACGCCCATCATAAAGTTGTCGAACGGTAAAGAAATGTGTAAGTCTGAAAAAAGACAAGAATACATATAAAAGAAAGGTGACTCGGTAAGAGACCGACCCAAACATATGGTCTCGGTCGATAGGCACGACTCAACCCTGAAGAAGCTAAGGGTAACATCTGCCTTCAAAACCTGGAACCTGTCCCCGAAATCAACGACAAAGCTCTCGATCGTTAAGACAGAGGTGATCCTAGTTACCTTAGGATCCACCCAGTCAATCTCTGGGGGGAGATGACCTGCTCAAGGAAGTCCGACCGATCGACACCATTGCCCGGATCGTCCTCTCTAGCCACCTCCTCCACAGTGTGCAACACTTGGATTGCACCGACCGACAGAGGCTCGGTCATGGAGGAGTCAGAAACAGAAGACGAAGATGATGACGAAGAGGAAGAAGGACGCACGAGACGAGGAGAATGGGGAGCCGAAGAAGAAAAAGAAGACATAGGCTGAGACAGAGAAGACATTACTAACGTTATGAAAGTCGAAATACAACAACTTAGGAGGACAAGAAGTGTTCGGGTCTCGGAGAATGTCTGAGTAGTAGCGTAGTGTCTCAGCACTGTTGGGACCACTATTTATAGCGCTCAAGGGTCTCGAGAGACGAAGCGTCGCAACCATCTCAACCGTTAGATCTTTTCGATCAAACGGTCCTCATCACTGGGTGCCCAAAAAACCCCTCATCAATGCGGGTCACGTCATGCGTCAAGCGCCACCTGACGTCACATCAGGCATCGAGAACCCCAATCGTCACACCAAACTCAAAAGCTCGGCCGACACATGACTCTCTAAAGACTCTTCGGATTAATCATCCTCGAGACTGGGGGACAAGTGTATCGGTGAGGGTCGTACGACTGATGTCACGCCTCGATCCCCATCATTGGGCCAACCGAGGTAAAGGCCAGCCCACGTTCGTGGGGCCGGCCACAACACAAGTTCAATTACGCTCAATCAAGGTCAGTGAAACTAATCCGCGATTAATAGCTAGGTAATGCAGCCCTAAATGCGGTCCAACTCCTTAACGTGACCCAATAAGGAAAGCACACCAAAGATAATATAAATAACACATATTCCAAGAATCAGGTATGTTATCATATACAGTGCTCTAAGAACCGAGTACCGAACGTCTTTGCTGACTTGAGCGTCAGAGTGTCTTCTGCAGGTACCCTCTAAGTATGGATTACGAGAAGACCAAGAACCGAGGAAAAAAAGAAAGAGCGAGGAGTTTACAAGACAATTGAAGGACAATACGACAAAACGATAAAAGTAGATAGAAGAATCCTCTAAATAGTTCTATAGGCCCTAACCTTCATAGGAGAACATTAAATATTAATACCTTGATCTTCATCTATGTTTTTTTTTTTCTTCTTATATTCTTCTTCTTCGTTAGAATGTTTTATCCTGTCTAATAATTTAAATTTCTAATTTTTAAAATGTGGTAAATAAGGTATCAACATCTATTTTTTTAATAAGTCAAATTCTAACATTTTTTATTCTAATTAACGTGTAAAATAATTTTTCGTCTTCCTAAATTTTAAGTTAGTCAATGTCACAGTTTTATAGTTTTTTTTTTTATAAAAGGATAATTTTTCTTGTTTATTATCAAAATGATATCAATTTTGAAAAAAATTATGAGTTTGTTTACCCAACTAAGAAAGATTTAATAATTTTTAATTGGAAAATTAATTAAAAAAATGTATTAAAATCTTACCTTAATCGAAAATCTAAACCAAAAGCCTAAAATATACAAAAAAATTAAAAAAAAAACTAAAAATATAAAAAAACTATTTACTAGTTGACTTTTCAAAAATTTGGTACCCAATCCCCTTTAGATTTGGAGAATTGATTTTCTTACCTTGTAACAACTTTCATTTATGAAAAACTTTATGAGCAATTAATTTTACAAAAAATAACAATTTTTATTTTCAAAAATAAATCTAGTAAAGTTAAAGTTATTTTTTTATTAACAATAAATAAATTCAATAAATTAAAACATTTCAGAGATATTTCTACCTTATACAAAATATTTATTAATCAAAATTATATTAGATTGACCTGACTTTGTACACCTTAGTACAATTCTACTGTATTTTAAAATTGTGTCACACAATCTTTCCAAACTCAAAATTTTTCAAAATCAATCTCATTTTAATAATAATCAGGAAACATTGCTCCCTTTCTTACAAAAATCCAATTTGTATGTGATTATGGAGACTAACTTCACATCGTAAGTCTAATGCTACTCTTATAACCTAACATTACATCATTATATATTCCTTTATGAAATTCAACATTATAGTGCTTGAAAATTTAGAACTACGAAAGAAAATAGAGAAGAGAGGAAAAAAAAGGGATGGAAAACATCTTAATATTTAAAATTTTGTTTTACTTTAATATTAACCTTAATTCTTAAATATTTTTTCATATAAGTCTTTTTACTCTGAAATTATTTTGTTTTATTTTATATAGACATGTTATTTTTATTTTAAATCTTGATATTTAATGACATCATCACGATTAGTTACCATCAGTTACCTCTATTTTTTAAACGGAGAACGATAATTAAAAAACAAAAAAACCATTCTTTTAACAATGAAATGTCTGAATCTTGTATTAGAAAAATCTGGCCGAGACCATGGAAACTTGGTCGAGATAGGAGAAACCGTCATGGTCGGCCAGACCGGTCGACACATACATCAATTAACACTCATAATCCGTCATTAAGGATTAGGTAATACACCCATAAGTGAGATTCACTCCACTAATCAGACCCAATAAGGTAAGCCCATTAAAATAATATAAATAGCATACATCTCAAGGAGAAAGATACGTCATTTATTACTGTGCACCTACCTGAATACTGATCACCCGCTTTACTGACTTGAGCGTTGGAGTGTCTTCCGCAGGTATCCCATTCGGTGTCCGTCCGAGACTAAGAGCCGAAGAAGAAACACGAAGGCGAGAAGGATCCAGTCAAGCACCCAACAACCTACCCGATCGAAGGAGAAAAACGAAGACTTCAATAGTTCTCTAGGTTCATCTCCATAACAGGAAGATCTTTAATAAATTAAATTCATACTTCTTATATTTTTTTTTATGAATTATGGTTGATACGTCTAATATAAAAAGTGAAGAAAAGTGAAGAAGTGTGTTCAAACCCTTGGATGGACTTAAACTACACTCAGTCCGAACTCCTGCAAAAGGGTCCAAAGTAGAGTGGCATGGAATCCACCGGAAAAGACACATGAGAATTGCCTATATTGACTGAGATACATTTCAAAGATGTTTTAAAATACAATATACTTTTTTATTATTAATACATAATTTTAAATTAATATTTAATTAGTTATTAATATTTAAATATAGTATCTAAATTGATAATTAAAATATTAATAATTAATTAGATATCATTTTAAAAATTATTTATTAATTATATAAATTATTTTATAAATTAATAATTTTTTTATCTTTTAAAATAATACTTAATTTATTTAATATAATGATTAATTAATTATAATTTTTAAAATTATTTTTTATTTAATAATTTTATTGGTAAAAGAATACCAAAGATAATTATTGTATAAAAATATAGGAGGTGGAAGCTATATAGCACAAACACTGACAGAGACACATTGACACATAGACACTAATAGGACACAGATACGAACACGGATATACGTAAAATCTTTAAAATGTAGGACACGAGAACACATATCTATATATTATATAAATTCACAATAAAAATTTATGTGCACAAGTATGTTCAGATTATTTTTTGGAGCAGAAAAATGTATTTCATTACTAGTTCACAAAGATTTGTTTCTTATTTTTATAATCATAATAACAATTTATACAATAAAATTTGAATTTTAAAAAAATTAATATATATATATATATATATATATATTTTAAATTGTGTTAGAACCGTACTAGAATTATCAAAAATTTAACAAATACTTTTTGAATTTAATACTTTACATATATGTATCCTACAAATGACATACGAGTGTCGATACTCGTACCTAACATCGATACGCTATGAGAAGTATCCTAACTCCGTAAAAGTGAAAGTGTATTCTAATATTTGTACTGGATTAACAAAAAGGATAAGAAGTTATACATTGCTCTGTCTCAATCACGAACTCCTACTTTTCAATTTTTTTTTCTAAAATATAAATTGAAATTGTATTCGCACATGTCTATGCTATGAGTGTGAGTGTCAAGTTTGGTGGCATTGACTTTATTAACAAATAATTGACAAAATGGTTGGCTTTTATTTCCACCGGCCACATTTTCTTGCATCACTATGTAGAAAACACTAACCTCTCTCTCTATATATAAAATTAAATGATAAATTTATTTAAGTTATGAACTATTGTAATTTATACATATCACTTTCACTCATGAAAGTACGTCTCCTTTTTCCGTAACATAATAATACATTTGCTAAATACTTCTTCATGTTCACACTTCACGCTTGGGGTGTGTCAATTCTATAATCCTTCATTCCAAAAACAAAAACTAGTTTTTCTCAACAGAAAAAAAAAAAAAAAAAACTTCTACTGTTAGTCATAGTATTCATTCTGCATCCATACATGGCTGATTTGTTGAAAAATCAAATTAATAATCAGTGTTATCATTATGAATGAAGTTACAAAATCATGAAATTTTAATAAAATTTGTATCTTACAATTGTTGAATCACCAAGTCAAATAAATTACAAAACAAAGTGGGAAATGGATATAGGAGTCAAAATAAAAATATACCATTGGTAGTTTTATCAATGCCAAACGTGCAATGAAGGAGAGATAAAATCAAGTATAATTTTAACCCAACTTCAAATTTAATTTGACTTTTTATCTGCTGCAAAATTTTAATTTTTTATTACAAAATATTTTTAAGTAATGACAAAAAAGTAGCACGTGATTCAAACTCCTTAAAGATAAATCTAATTTTTTTAAAAAAATAAAGTATATTTTTAATAAAAAAATATATGTACTTTTTGTACATATAACTTTTACACCATTGTACTATGTACTTTTTTTATACGAAAAAGTATTTTATAAAAGTATTAAGATATTAGTAAAGTTTTGTACATTTAACTCTCTTTTTATATTTACGAAATTAGTTATATTTTTTTATAAAAAATAATGTATAACGTCTTATAAAATATAAAGTAATATAACGTCTCAAAATATATATATATATATATATATATATAAATTTTGAAGTTCTGTATATATTATTCTAATTTCATCAAGTCACATATATGCATAAATTATTTCTAAAAAAAATTAGTATAAACTTGTCAAAAAAGTTGTATAAAATTGTTGAACATAACATAATCGTGTGAGGATGAATTAATATAAACACATTATATGAATGATAAATACAATTTTTTAAGCATAATATACCATCACATCATAACACATCTCAATCTATAAAAACTCATAACAACTATAAAGTATAGCTGCTTGTAATGGTAAAAATAATATTTAATTATACATCATATAACATTAAGGTAATTTGCTACAATTTGAAATTCTAGAAAACTTATATTAAGTTTATTCTACTTGAAACACTTTACGTAATCTAACCTTAATTTCTTATACCAGGATAATTCTTTGCATTAGGAGGTTTCACAGTATGTTTCACAGTATGTAATAACTTTTTTCAATTTTTCACTAGATATCGTAGTTTGAATTGTTAATAAAATTATCATAAATCATTTTTTTAATAGATTCTTTTATTTAATATCACAAATCACCACTAGATCATAATATTATGGAGATATTTACCTTAGTTTAATTCATCTCATCACATATCTTCATTCAATACAATCATTGTATACACACAATATAAGAGATATGCTGCTAGATATTTTTTAATAGTAAGCAAAATATTCAACTTTCAGAATGAAAAAAATTTCTCATAAATTTTGAATTATCTTTTGTAAAACTTTAACCTATAAAATCAACGCTTCAACTTATTAAAAAAAATCACCAAGAGTATTGTTACCTTAATTAGTGAGTTGGTTAAAATAAATAGTTAAACCTTACAATTTTTAAGATATATTATAATATAATTTTTTTTATCGAAGCATATATCAAAATATATTAAAATACAAGATAATTATTAAAATATTAATATAATATAAAAAATTGAAAGAAAATAAATTAATTGAATAAATATGAAAATGTTTTTTTCTTATGTTAGACATAAAAAAATGGTTTTTATGTACAATAATTTATAAATATCACAAAACCATTGTCTAATCAATTTAAATAATTGTTTTAAAATTTTGTTTAAAATTTGGAAAAATTACTGAAATTACGTTAAATATTTACAAAAAAACATTTTCTATTGCTATTTGGTGTAACAATTGTTTCGTTACACAAATATAGGGTGTTATTTTACAATAAAATTATTAAATATAAATTAATTTTAGAGATAAAATAATTAGTTACTATATTAACTAAATTATATATTATTTTAAAGATTAAAAAAATTATTAGCACTAAAATATGTTTTTATATTAATAAATAACCTCTAAATTGATATCTAATTATCTACTAGTTGGTAATTAAAACCTTAGTAGCTAATTAAATATCATTTAAAAACTATTTGTTAATAATAGAAATTACTTTAATTATTAATAATTTTTTATAATATCTAATTTAATTAATATAATAACTAATTATTATTATTATTATTATTTTTTGACTTATTTTCTCAGGAGGAAAATGTTGTAGATTCCTTAGTTAATTTAACCAAATGGAATATATAACTTTCAAAGACATAAAGAAAATGGGAAAAGAAGATAAAAGAAACATGAAAGAATGAGAAACTTTTCTCTATCAAGATTTTGAAATCCAATCTTTAATTTATCTTCTCAAATGTGTGATATAAACAAAAGTGATTATTATCAATTTAAAAACTTAGAAAAAATAAACGAGTCACTTTTAAATAAGATAAATAAATGTTCTTACTAGAAATGAATGAATGTTAGATTAGAACAACTTATCCAAATCAACAGAATGTAATTTCTTTCACTATTTGTTTGCTTTCTAGTTAACATTTTTTATTAAAGTTTGTGATTTATTTTTTTTATTTTGAATTTAAGATTTTACCAACTTAAATTTTTATTATGAATTAAATTTACTTTAATTATTTTTAAAAATAATTAACTTATATTTTTTTATTATTAAAATATCACACCATTAATTTTATTAAGAATTTAAAATAACCTTAATATATTTAATTTTTTTAATTATATATACTAAAAAAATATTTTCTAAAAATTCACATTCTTTAATTATATATAATAAAAATATATTTTATAAAACCTTATTTAGTTAAAAAAATATTTTATAAAAAAATAATTTTCTTTAATTATATATAAATAATAAATTAAATTTATCTAATTTATTTTTTCTAATTTTAAATATTAAAAAAGTATTAAATAATTATATATATTAAAATATTATAAACTTATATTTCATATAGAAATCGTATACGAATTCTAGGTTTTAAAATTTTATGTTTTTTAATTTTATATATTATAAAATTAGGAATTGTATATCTATACGAGTTCAATTAGGAATTGTATATCAATTGACTTCAATGAGGAATTGTATATTCTTTGGTACTCACGGTTGATTTCACGTGTAAAAGGCATACTCCGAATAGATAATTTATCCATTTTTTAAACAAAATTGCTTACTTTAAAAATTTTGAGAAAAAAAACCAGAAAAGTACAAATTCAGGTAACATGACCTGTCCTTGTGTTATTTAAATATTTGTGCTCTCAATTTTTTTAATTTTAATTTTTTAAAAATTCAACAACTACAGAGAAAAAAAAGGGAAAATGTAAACGCAAGCTGCGTTTATAAAGGAGGGTTCTAACGGAAACAATTTAGGCTAACTTACAAAATATTATTAAATGCTTATATATATATATATATATATTTGAAATACTATTAATTTAGTATTTTTATATTTAATTTATTATCTATATATTCACATAATTTATATGTATAATAAAAAATATGAACAATATATAAATATGTATATATTAATATATTTTTGTATTATCTAATTTATTTACATAGAATTTATTCTCTCTTCTTTATGTTTATTGTTTTTTCCTCTTAATCTTAATGAAAATGATAAAAAAATAATCTTAGAACCTATATAAATAACTTTATCATATATTTGTCTACCATAATACAAGTTACATTTTTTAATCTACAATGGAATGTAGATGTATCTTAAAAATAACACAATACGTAACTTATAGAGAATAAGGATAATATCTCGTAACACTTCTTAACTTATGAAAGAGTGTACCTAAAATTTATATGAAAATTTGGAAAATGTAATATATAGTTTGTAATTTGATGGTAATGTATTAACTTATGAACTATATATTTGATAATACTATTAGGAAAAAGAAATAATGTGATGAGGATAACATCAGATATAACATGATTATGTATTTTGGTATTGGAGTATCCTTCGTGAAATACTTTTATTTATTAATTATTTATTATCAATAAAAAAAATTCTTAAACCAATTGGCTACTATATCTCTAATGATTTTTATTATTGACTTATTGTACGACTAGTTTGTTTATTGTTAAAGAGTATGTAATTCCATTGTAACCTTACTAATATAACTACGTGTAAGATATTTTGTATTTTTTTCTTTATCAACAAAGAATAATAAATAGATAGAAATAGAGCATTTAAGGGATGTTCTAACTCGTATATAAAAAAGACAATGTTAGCATCAATTTTTTTTAGCTTAAAGAATAAGTAAACCCAAAAGGTTTGTTATAGGAAAAATGACAACCCACACCTCCTAAACCACTCTTTGTAGCCCTTCTAATGAACAAAGAACCCTTATGATAGGTTAATGCTGTAATAAGTTTGCAGTTTTAACTATAAACCATTATCAAAATCTATATCGCATAAGTATATCTTCAGTAGTAGAATCTTTTTACAGTCTTATTTCAGTAATATGTCATGTGGTGTTTAGACCTACTCCATTTCTTCTCATACCCTTAATAGAGTTGTAAGTATCGTTGCTCATAGCTATACTAAACCTCTACTACATCATAGAAATAATTCACTTTTTTATGCATATTCCCTACACATAAGACCTCTTGTATAAGAGATATCAAATGAAAGTATATAAAAATTATATAATAACAAAAATGGCATATTTTATTTTAAAAAAGAATAGAATGACTATATTACTGTGATTTATTAATTTAGTAACATTGGAGATTACAATAAAAACAAAATAAAATTAAAATGTGTGACATATATTAAAAATATGTAAAATAATATTATAAGAATTCTCCAAGTTAATATATATACATTTCATAATATTTTAAATTAAAAAATATAAACTTTTTATACAGAAAAGTAACCCCTATTATTATTTGATATTTTCTTAAAGAAATTTGGATCTCTTTCTTATTAATAAGTCTGGTCGGTATCAGACAAGTCTGTCTCGACCCATGTTATCGATCGTGGCAAAGAACATCTCGATGTACCTAATAAATAACATCAATGACAGTTATAAGAACATTTAATGAGTCATGTTCACGCTCCGAAATATGTGGGAAATATCTCTGACAAATTAGCTGAATACTGATTAAACTGAATGATGAAACAAACATTCAATATTATTCAAATATTCTAAGTGATATTTGAATTCGGCCATCACAACAAAGACTCTTGACTAAACACTATAAATAAACTCCTTACATAGATGTAAGGTACACTTTTAATCAATTATAAATATACACTCTTTACAGAGAGTACTTATTTGATCGTCGGAGTACTTTTTTCAGGTCAACCCCGACCGAATACTAACATTTGAGGAAGGAGACTTGAAAGAAGGAACGAGAAGATAACGGACACGTCAACAATTGTACAACTAGTTTCAGGTACTATTCAGACCCATGTACAAATAATAATTATAAGATGAAGCAAATAATGGTTTACAAGATGAATTTAATAATTTTGTGTAAAAATAAAATAAAGGCATCAAAGATGTTAGTTGAATAGGTGTAACCTTGAAGGAACATAAAAACATGAAACAGTGTATGAGTTTGAATTAGAGAAACTATTCATACACATAATTTGAATGCATAATGAGGCTCTCTATAATGCATTTTGTGTGAAATATGATTTAATTAAAGAAAATGTTAGTTTGACGAGTATTTTGAAAAACACTAATTTATAATTCTTTCATTACAATAAAAAAATTATTTTTAATAACACAGAATTGTTAATATATCAACACTATTAATTAAAGTAAAAATAAATAAATAATAAACGAATGATCCAGCACGCAAATGGTGGTGCATGCGCATATTATTAGAGTAACAAGGTTCAACACGCTTTAGTCACATTTTTCCTTGACTTACATATGCGCGCGCATGCGTCGTCTCTTTGGTTTCTCAGAAACTATACGGAATTTCTTCACTTCAAACACTTGGCTTATGAATTTACACTCATGCCATTCATTTTGAAAAATGCTATGAAATCTAATATGACTTTTTTGGTTGAAAGTATGAAAAGGTGTTTAATTGAAAATCCCCATAAACTTAAAAAACAGGAATTAACCTTAATTAGTGGTGTGGTTAGGCAAATATGACTTCTTAGAAAGAAGAAATCTTGGTGGAATAGCATTGATTGAGACATGTGTTTAACCATGGTGGTTAGGATTTGGTAAGAAAAGAAAATGCAGTGCTTTATTTTATCATCATGCACCATACTTTTTTGAAGTCTTTCTCCCCGAGTGTCAGAGTATATGGGGAAAGAAGATATGTTAGAGTGGCACACTGAAGCAAAGAAGTTGTTGTGTTGGGATTGAAGTTAAAGTAGCATTAGAAGGACGCGTCTAAGAAATCACCTTCAATATTTCACCAACACTACTTTTCATAATTATTCACACACACATTATATATTAATATCAAATTGTAAGATACATTTTTTATATAGATTTAAATCATTATAGTATAAATAAATAGATTATGATATTATTTATGCTTAATTTTAATCAAATTTAATATAAATAATTATGAAAATATGAAATAGTTACATTCTTGTTTTTTATATAAAATTATTTATAACATAATATTTGATATAATATGTATCGAAATTATTTCGCTAACTTTTTTCTTGGTTTAAAAGAAATAGAGGGAAAGAATACGTAGAAAAAAAATATTAGATAAAAAATGTTAATCTTATCGTCTTCATAGGTAATATAAGAAACTATTTTTAAAATGTGCAATTAAAATATAAATTAATAAATTCTGCATATAGTAGTTTAAAATATCAAACCATAAACAATCTAGTCCTCCATAATAATTATATGTGGTCGTAAAATTGATCTAGTTTAGTTGGAATGTTTCTTAGTATTAAGGATGTGTTTGGATGAGGTGATTGGGAAGATAATTTGTGAGGATTTGAGAGAGTGGATGTGTGGGGATTTGAGAGAAAAATGTAAAGAAAGTGAGTGTGCTTGAATTTGAGTATATTAATTAAGGTAGATGTGTGAGAAAAATTTATTGGAGTTTCTGAGTGGTGTGATGATTGTTAGGAGATTTTTAATTTTTATAAAAGTGTAAAATGTTAGTTTACAAATTTAGCATTGTCTTCAAGAAAAATTGAATAATGAAATATCAAGTATTTTTTGAGTAGATTTGAGTTAATTAAAATTTTATAAATTATTTTCAGACCATTGAAGAAATGTTTAAAAAAATATGAGTTACTTAATATTTATATAATTATATTAATATTTATTTGTAAGGGTAAATATGTATTTGGTGTATTGATGAGTTGTGTTTTCCCGTATTCTCTTTCTTTCTTCGCATCTCGGTTGGGATGAGAACAATCCATGCTCCTGCAAATCCACGCTTGTCTTTCTGCGTTTATCCTTGAATCCAAACACATTCGACACCCGTAGTTCCCTCTTCACCAATAGTAAATCGATGGATCCGAACATATCATAAATGTTATTGTTACATTTTGATAACTACATTAGTCACTTGTTATTCTTGCACACCCTATGTTGATTTGAGTCATCAAGATTAACTAGATAATAATATCAAATGTTGTCACTCTATTTTTTCATGTGTTTTTTTTTTTTTAATATTCTAACTCTCTTATTGAAGTTTGTTTGTTTAGAATTGAACAAAGAGTCTAATTTACTTTAAAAACAAAATTGTGCAACAATAAAAATGGTCATAATATACATGTAAGAATGTCACAAATTATAGATTACAAAAATAACTGAATAATGTAAATAACTAACACTGTTCTAGAATATGTTAAGTTGTATGGTGGTTATTTTCTTGTATTTATTTTAATATTTTTTTCATTCTTATCCACACATTAAAGTTGTATATATGATGTGCATTTATTTCAATCTTTGTTGGTAAAAAATATCATTTATACTCTCGAGCATTTTTTATGGACCTTGACTCCAAAAATAGAACGAGTTTCTTGAATACACTCATCATGTTATGGTTATTAAATTTAGTGTTTTCTTCCATAAATTAAAGTGTGATATACCTTGACAAAGTTATCGATATTTGGAGTAATTTATTAGTATTTGGACAAATGTTCGTGAACATTTTCCTGAAGTGATATACTTTAAATAGCAAAACTTTAAGAAGAAGTTTATACCTTTAAACAATACACCCAAAATAACATTGATTACTTTACCAACTTAAAAGTTTTATGGGTAAAACTTGATAATTTTTACCTATGAATTCTTTAAAGGTCTTAATGACCGTTTTGCAATGGTTTGAGCTTAAGTACTCTTTATGGACCCTCTATCCTCCATGAATCAAATTTCTTCCATGAACATCCAACACAAATGTCAACAACTTGATGTTTTTTTTTTCACTAATGAGCTTAACTCATTTGCCAATGTTGTCATGGGCAGAGCTTGAAGTACCACAAACAAAGCCAACTCCACCAAAAAACCATGATTGTTGTTATCATTTGAACCACACAATGGATGTGTGTTATAGTAATCATGGTTATCCACCAAGTTATTCTTGTTGACTCACATTGCCTCTTCAACTAACAATGTCAATGGCGATACTTCTTACAATGTAGAGAAATAAGCTAATGATGTTTTTACTCAAGGTTCAAAGCTTAGTCTCACTAAGATCCAATTTTATCATTTAATTAGTCTTCTCCAACAAACTTTTCATTCTAATGGTTCGAGACTAATAGACAAAAACCAACCCAATAATGTCAACCTCTCAATACAAAACCTAATCCCTTCAGCTAGTTGGATTTTTGACCCTGATGGGGTTATTTTTTTTGCTTTTTACTAGAATGGGGTCCGTTTTAAAAAAATTACAAATTTAGGCAAGTCGTGCCAATTCGGCACGACTTCATATGCACAAATTGTTCGACACGACTTTGCCATGTCATACTGAAGTTGTGCCAACTTGGCACGACTTCTGCCCTGTCATACTGAAGTCGTGTCAACTTGACACGACTTATGTCATGTCATACTGAAGTCGTGTCAACTTGGCACGACTTTTGCCATATCATTTTTTTTAATTTGATTGTTTATATATTGGGTAGTAAGTTATGTAATGTTAAAAATTAATTTGATACATAACTTTCTAAGAGTGTTAGTTTTAAGCAACAAAAAATTAGATAATCGTGTATGGATCATGTCTGGCGCCATTAAATATAAAAAAATTTGCATACATGAGACATTAAATATCAAAATATACTTTTTGGCTAGTGGGAAACCATGTCTGGCGGCAATGTCTTCAGGAGTTAATGACTCAAAGTTTGAATAAGCTGATTATCCAAACATGATTATCCAATTTTTTGTTCCTTAAAACTAACACTTTTAAAAAATTATGTATCAAATTAATTTTTAACATTACATAACTTACTACCCAATATATAAACAATAAAATTTAAAAAATAAAATAAAAAAATGACGTGGCAGAAGTCGTGCCAACTTGACACGATTTCAGTATGACATGGCAGAAGTCGTGCCAAGTTGGCACGACTTCAGTATGACTGGGCAGAAGTCGTGCCAACTTGGCACGACTTCAGTATGACATGGTAGAGTCGTGTCTAATTGGGACGATTTGTGCATATGAAGTCGTGCCGAATTGGCACAACTTGCCTAAATTTGTAATTTTTTTTAAACGGACCCAATTTTGGTAAAAAACAAAAAAATAACCCTATCATGGTCAAAATCCCCAGCTACTTCCAACTTGGGCTTCCTTTTCAATTTTTTGCCACTATGCACGATCTTTCTCACAAGCATGCATTATCTTTTATTTCTTCACACATTAGATTGTAGATTATAAGGGATGGAGTGACTTCATGCCGACATAAGGCAAAAGCAACAGTAAAGGAAACTAATCAGAAAACTATCCGCACTAATTCTAAGTTTGGATTGAGAAGGGGATTTGTGGGGAGAAGAGATAGTGGATTTGTCAGGATGTGTGAGGATATGTGGGGTTGTTTGGATTGAAGGATGATATAATGGATTTGTGATGATGGTTTATTGAAATTTGTGAGTAATGTTATAGTTGAGAGAGAATTTAGAAATTATTTTAAAGGTCTAAAATGTAAGTTTACACATTTATCATTGCTATTAAAAAATATTTGAGTAATGAATTATGATATATTTTTTGTGTTAATTCATTTTTTCTAATATATACTATCCATAATTACTAGTATTTTTTAATAAAAATTTAAAAAATATATTAAAAAATATTTCTGCATTAAATTGAAATAAATTTATTAAATATATTAAAATTTATGGAAATAATATTTATTATTATATATATTTGTTATTTTATTATTTTTATTATTTATAATTATATGTTGTTATTAATAGTATAATTAAATAATTTTAAAATTGTTAGATAAAAATTTATGTAATATTTAATTTTGTATATTGTAATAAAACGCATGCACAAGGGTATTTGGATAAAATACAATAATCCTACATGAAATCAACACAAATCTCTTCATTTGTGTGAAAAATGAAAAAAAAAAACTTTCACCCTCTCTCCCATCCACTCCTTATACTCAAAGCCACTGGAAAAAAACACAAAATTAAAGTGTATACCAAAATAAAATCAATTAGAATAAATTATAGTGACTTTGTCACAAAAAATATTTCTAAAACTTTACAATTTTCTTCTTTCTTTATCATACATAATATTCTTTATGTTATAGAATTTAATTTCAACCTTTTGTCCATTTCCAAATTGATTTCTAACCTCTGATTTAAACTCATACTTTCAAATGATTCTTTCATAATACGAGATGTGAACTCCTTCAGGATGATTAAAAAGGAACCCACGTGCCAACTCATTTTTGGTCCTATGACATCAACTATTATGTTCGTTTTCCAATCATTAACTTCTTATAAGTCATTACACAAATAACCACCAAATTTTTCTATCATAATTTTTTTATTGTGATGTTACACATCCACACACACAAATTGTAAAAAATTTGACCAACATTCAAGACGTGGTGCACTCTTTTTCAAAATGTACAAAAAGTTATATTATTCTGGATTTGAACACAAGAAAATTTTATTTCCAAACATGGTTGAAACTCATTATGAAAAGGAACCAATAGGGGTCGACAATGAAGAGTATGGTAGTCCAAAAGAAGAAGTTCACCATTGTTCAATGTAGAAGAGTTATCTTTAGGCCTATGTTCTTTTTATTAAACTTATATCACTTTCTATGTCGTCTCTCCAATGACATATTAAGTAGACTTTCTAGGTTAGTTACTTAACCTACATGTAAAGTGCAAACTTTTTATATCTTTTGGATTTATATAATTTATACAATCAACATAAAACATTCTTAGAACAACGTTGATAACTTGAAATCCAACACCAACTAAGTCAATAAAAAAACAATAAAAATAGTCCATAGAAAACACACATATAACAATAATATGATAAAAATATAAAGCTCGTTTCAATTTATTAAATTTGTATACTCATACACATTATATTAGAACTTGAAGTGTGAGTTGAAAGTATCATATTAGGTATGAACAATATATAAAATGAAAGAGACGCAAACTCATGATTTTAAGGTTTTGGGTTAGGGGTGATATTTTGATATCTTATATGAATTTACTTATAATTTATTGGTTTTGAATTTTTTTTGGTGTTTCTCCTTAAAAAACTCCACAAATGGTTTTAGGGTCATATTTATTTTAATGACTAACTCAAAAGTCTTTGTGATATGAACTTCACAATTACATTATTTATAATGCAAGGATCAAATAGAGATAACAACAAGTTGCGATGGATGTGAGTTTGACTATGCTCATCCTCGAAATAAACATTCATACTAATCCCTGATCTCATACCTAATGAGTATGAAATTTATCTCACTTCATCCTTTTAGGTAATGAGTATACTCATACCCGTAATTATATTGTCTCAAATATTAATTAAATACTTGTTGTAAAAAGCTAAAAATTACAGCAAAGGAAACATGATATCATTGAGATTGAATGTCAAAAAGGATATGTAACATATCTAGGAATGAATTATAATTGCATAAATATCAAAATAGAGTACCAAATAATAATTGCACAAGTATAAAGTAATTATAGAAAAAAAGTAAACAATTATATATTATTAAAATTTTATGACAACTACAAATATGCATGTCTTATAAATAATTTGATTTAATAAATTGAAGTTTCTATTTTTTAAAATGCAATACAACGTTTGAATGAAAGTGCGTAGAAAAATGTATGATTGAAGTTGAGATGAGAGTGAAAATACATTGAGGATGCGAGTGAAATTAAAATATCGAACAAGTCTAACAATTAAAAAAAAAACAAAAAATTATGTAATGAAAGAATGATTATTCAAATGAAACAAAACTATTAAGAATTAAAGAGGATAACTTTTTTATATTACCTAATAAACGAAAAATCATTTAGTAATTTAAATTTGAAACGAAGATCGGACAAATATCTATGCATCATCATCATCTTTATACTCAATTAAAAAAAATATTAATCATATTCATACCTATATCCAATCAATATTCCTTTATCAAACAAATTCAAATATATTTCCATTTACAAATTTGTTTGTCATCCTTAATCAAATTTATTCTCCTTAAACACAATTAAGAAAAGCTCCTTAAATATTATTATTATTATAGTTCAAACACAAGGATCATTTCTTATCAGCCACCCAAATTCTACATTTAGTGATGCTGAAATCCATGGTAAGTGGGCCATCTCAATGGACTTCCTAACTAACTGGGCTTTTCAGCTTGGTACAGGATCACCAAGCAACTACATAAAAACAAGAACATAGGTTCTTTTGCCACCTCGATACAAAATATGTTTTTATCTTTCTTATGTCACTCTCAGAGTAGTTTTCAGATTATGTAATCTGGACACGCATTTGAAAAAAGACTTCCAGATTACATAATCTGAAAACCAAAAATAACTTCCGAATTATGTAATCTGAAAACTAATCATACATCTGAGAAAAGACTTTCAGATTATATAATCCGAAAGCTAATTACAAATTTAAACCCTAAATCCTAAACCCTAAACTTAGAGAAACAATCAAAAGTAAACCTAGGTAAATACTAGTCCAAACATTTAAAATAAAAGTTTTACAGATAAAATTATGCTTATGATAAGTACAATATTTAATTAAATCAATTTGTATACATTAAATTAGAATAAATAAATTGAAGAATGAAACGTTTACCTTCCTTCCACACGCAGATTTTCTTCTTCTATAAAGAAACATTTTGTACATCACTTTCTTAACTAGCCAAAAATATCTTAATTGAAAAGAACCTTATATTACAGTTTTTATAACCATAATATAAGGGGACAAGTCCAGCGTCAGACTAACAACATGTTGATCCTCATATTACAACTTAAAATACTAATTATAGGTCTAAACTATAATTTATATATTAAAAACATGGCAGTTTCTTCCTGCACCCCACATTTTTCTTCATGCACCCCTACACTCTTATGAAAAGACTAAATCGCTCTTATTAGTTTTTAAAATTCCAAAAATATCCTTAACCTAAAAAAACCCTAAAAAGGTGCAGGCAAGGATGCTCTCTTGCGCAGTCGTGTCTTTCATGTTCCAGCAACAGCACACTTTCATGTTCTAGCAGCAGTGCGACACCTCCAAATTCTTCTCCTTCAATCTCACATTTTTTGTTGGTGATTTAGAGTGCTCTTAACAAAGATAAATAAATTTCTTTGCTTTTAGATCTGCACATCCGTTTTTTTATGGATTTTTGTTTCCGTAAGTGTTTTCTTCCATTCCAGATTATAGAATACAATACAATTTCAGATCACAAAATACGGTAAAATCTTGAATTTTTGCTTCCGGTAAAATCTTGAATTTTTGCTTCCGGTAAAATCCTGAATTTGTGGATCCGGATTTGTGTTTTTATGGTCATCCTTTCTTCTTCAACATATAAAACTTCATCAAAAGATTTTTTCTATCTTCAAATATGATTTGCAATGACCTTCTTTCTTTCTTCTTTTAATATTTTTTTTTGGTCTATAGTTTATTTATATTTGTTTAGTAGAAATGATACAATGTTTTTTCTCTCTCTTTTGGTTTCAATAGAATTTTATATTTGTTTTTTTTGTTTGTATTGGTTCAACATCTTATTCATTAGTTTGTAATTTGGTTTAACTTAAATGTTGTAATTGAACAGTAATGGTTAAGACTAGGGGAGGAGGTTCACAAGGTGATCGTCTACATCCCACAGCCTTTATTAGAAGAAGATGAAAAACATGAAGAATATGGATAATGACTTCTCAATATCATCATCATCCCACAAATAAACTCCATCATATAATTCTTGTTCAATTTCATCACTATTGTCCATGCTTCTACAAATAAAATAAAAAATGAAACAAAATCATTGCATTTCGGATCCATGAATCCATAAGTCAAAAACATTATTCTGGATCCAACAATCCATAATACAAAAATACCATTTTGGATTCAGGAATCCATAACACAAAAAAACAATTCCGGATCCACCAATCCGTATGCAATTTAGGCTTCCGGATTCAGCACTCCGGAAAACAACAATTTATGACCTTTTACCTTTCGGAACACTCCCTCATCCGGAAAACACAATTTAATCAATTCCAGATTCATGAATCCAGAATATATTACCAGATCCCGATATCCGGTAGTCCCTTTTGAAATTATAGGTCAAGGTTAATGTTGGAATATTTAAAATTGTGGGGTGCAGGAAGAAAAACGTCGGGTGCAGGAAGAAGAAGCCTAAAAACATTTACCTGTTATGAATTATATTTGTAAAACAAATTACATAAAAAATATTTGTCAACAAAATAATTTAATTATGTAAATAAATATTAATTTAGTCTAATGTAGAAGTAAATATATATTATTTTAAATGATAAAAATAATCTTATTAATGAATTTAATTGGTATTATGTTATTATTTTAAGTCCTAATAAATCATATTATCTCTAAAATAATAGAAATATTTTTACGTTCAAATTTAAATACTTTTAATTTAATTTTTAATATTAATTTAGTTTTGAAAATTGTAATAATTTAATTTTTATTTATATTATTGTATTTAAAATATTCACTAAAAAAATCATTTAATTACAATTAATTTAGAGAGAGAAAATAATTAGTCATTACATTAACTAAGTTAGATAATTTTTTTAACTAAAATCTATTATTAATTAAGAATTATAAAATAGTTTCTGAATTGATATATAATATTAATGTTTTAGTCGCTAATTATTTTAGATTAATGAATTATAAAATAATTTCTAAATTGATATATAATATTAATGTTTTAGCTACTAATTATTTTAGATTTTAAGTTAATTTTTAATTTTAGATTAAAATTAATTTAAAATGTAGAATAGTTAGTAACTATAAAATATTGGTAGGAGTTTATAAATTATTTTATAATTTTTTATTAATAATAGAAACTATTTTAAATATTAATAATTTTTTTTATAAAATAGTATATAACTTAATCAATATAATAACTAATTTTTTTAAAATTAATTTTTATTAAAATATTTTCTTTTAATAATTTATCAGGAATTATAAAAAAATAATTACAAAGACAATTTTATCTATAAATGTTCATATTACCAGTAAATAAAGTTTTAATATAAAAATATGCATATTTATACCATTCAAAAAGAAAAAATTAACTTGTTTCTTTTCATTGAGACAAAAATGTATTTATTTGTAATTTATTTCTAAAAGTCTTGGATTAGAACAAAAACAAAAATACCGTATTAAATTTTTTAACGCATTCAACGTTTGACTGAATGAAGTTATAAATATTTAAAAAAAAACATTGAATGTTCACCAACCTAAGAACTCCACTAAATTCAAGTAACTAACAATAGACGAGGATATATAATCTTAACGCAAAAAATGGGATTATAAAATATTTGGTGAGTAATTGGAAATATAACAAAAAGATAATTAAGATGACATAATAATAAGTTTCTTAGTAATTAAATCTATTGTTTAAGAAAATAAAATAAAAAGCTAAATAATGGGTTTAATTTAAGAATTGAATTTAGAAGATGAATTAAGTGAAGGTTGAGAATGATGAAGATGAAGAGAGAGATGGAGAAGAGAGGAGAGAGGTTCTAGAAAAAAAGGAAAAGTCCTCCGACATTTACTGCGTCCGATTTTTAAGTTGAGGTTACAACTTGCGCATGCTATTGCACCACCACCCATTACAAATAATATCTTTCTTATTATTCTTCCTCATGCAATAACACTATTAATACTTAATCTCTTTCTCATACTTACTTTTGCTTCTGGGTTCATTCAAGATTCTTAAAGAAATGGCTAAAAAATCTTCTTATTCATCATCGTCTACGTCTTCATGGAGGTATCTGCAACCTCGTTATTACATTAAGAGGCCTAAACGACTGGCATTGGTCCTTATCGTCTGCGTTTCACTCACATGGATACTCTATGACCGCAAATCACTCACCACCGGACACCAGGTTCTTTCATTGTCATTAACCAACAAATTTCCATTTTCATTATAAATGTCAAACATCTTTTTATGTTGCATTTAATTGTTGCTTTGTTAGAGAAAAAGTTCTGGTGTTGAAATGGATGGGAGGGGTACCATGTTCCTTCGTATTGTGGTCTCATCTCACCCATTGTTAATGTTTTCAATTTGAATAGTCTATTTGATCATTGTTAATAATGCGTTGATTTAAGTATTTTGATAGTTGGGATTTTTGAAATACTGTTCTTTAAGCTATTTTTCTTTCTTTTTTCTGGAGCTAGGATGACATTTCGAAATTAAAAGAAGAGGTTACACGCTTGCAGAATTCAGTAAGACGTGCAGATTTTTATTATCTATAGGGTTGTTTGTTATAGTTTCAAAATTTTGTTTTTGTGCCTTCGTTGTTGTAATTGACTTGGACTGAGTTGTTTGAAATTGCAGCTAGAAGATATAAAAGACCATATGAAAGACTCGACAGAAAGTACTGAAAAGGAGGATGAAGTCGATAAATTCACTAAGGATATTTCTGTTGAAGATGATCCTATTAGCACACAACGAAGAGATAAAATAAAAGATGCCATGCTTCATGCTTGGACATCTTATGAAACGTATGCATGGGGAAGGGATGAACTTAAGGTTTTTCATTATATTTTCTTAACTTTTTAGTTAGTCCACTACTTGATATGATGAGTTTTATATGCTTGTTGCTTTTTTTCTTCTACCTTCCTCTTTTTATGGAGGAATTTGAGTTGTTTTAACTTTTAACAAATAAGTTAGCTAGTTAAGTTGGTTCATTAAGTTGATTTCAGAAATTGACATTCTAGTCATTTGCACAATTGTAGTTGTTTTTGTTAGCAGAGTGATCAACAAGTAGATTATAACTGAGGGTAGCAAGTAAAAACTTATTATCCGTCTCATTTCTCAATACAACTACAGTAAGTTAAGATATTAATCAGACCCACACCACAACATTATTCCATCTCTTGTTCCTTAGTAGAGCAAATCTAACTCTCCCCATACAAGGTAGAATAGGTTAGGTTATGATTGCAAAGCTTTGAAATTATTTTCACAAGGAGGTGGAGGCAACCCTTTTGGATAAGCCATTGAAACATATAATAAGAAGTGAAACATCATTCAAATTTTGATCACATGAAATTTTTACGCTACAAGACACAATAATATATATATGCAGATTCTTTCTACAACTGAAATTCACCTATACACATTAGGAGAAGCAACAACAAAATGTGTCTGCATGTTCTTTTCTAAATCCATTTATGTTTTATTATGCTATAATAGCACACAGTTTGGAATAGTCAAATTTAAACTACGCAACTAATTAGTTTGCTATTCCTTGCACAGCCGCAATCAAAGAATGGTGTTGACAATTTTGGCGGTCTAGGGGCAACTTTAGTAGATTCACTCGACACATTATTTATAATGGGTCTTGATGATCAATTTAATAGAGCTAGAGAGTGAGTTGCATTTTATTTCTAGTACATTTGATTTTGCAACCCACTATGTCTTCTTGAAGATGTTTTTCTAATGAGATAAATATTGCAGGTGGGTTGCTGAGTCATTGTCTTTCGACAAGAACATTGAAGTTAGTGTGTTCGAGACAACCATAAGGTTGAATTAGAAGGTTCAATCTTAGTTTTGTTGAAATACTAATTTCCTCCCCCACCTAGCAGTTGTTGTAGCTTTGTAGATTGCAACAATTTTTTGTTTCTAATTCATTTTCTGTCGTTTATGTATCATTTTGGTTTAGAGTGATGGGTGGGCTTCTCAGTGCTTATGATCTCTCTGGTGACAATGTTTTCCTTGAGAAGGCTAGAGATATTGCAGATAAGTTATTGCCTGCTTGGAATACACCTTCAGGAATCCCCTATAATAGAATTAACTTGGCATCTGGCAGTACAAATAACCCTGCATGGGCGCGGGTATGTTTTCTCATCATTATCTTACTTCATTTATTTATCTCAAGTTAATGTCATAACACAGAATCTCAGCTTTCTATCAAAATCATTTCTAATTACTCATAATTTCTCAGCTTTGAGGTTTTTTTTTTCAATTTTTGTTTGACTTGATTATTTGGATCATGTTCACCTCCAACATCATTGATTGGTAAGAAATCTTTTGATTGCTTAAATGATCTTATCAGTGTCATTTATTTTGGTGTTGAAAATTTACTGTCTTTCTATAGAACTCTCATATGGCATTTGGTAACACAACATATCATACAGTGTGTTTTCTTACAAATATTTAGTTAAAAGATATCAAATCTTATTTGCGACTAATTCCATCTCATTGTTACATATTGTGATTTATTGTAGATTGTTTTATGTTCTTGATTGGTCGTTATTTATTACTAGGGAAGCAGTATTCTTGCGGATTCTGGTTCCGAACAACTCGAATTTATTGCTCTCTCTCAAAGGACAAAAGACCCGAAGTACCAAGAAAATGTGACATTCTACTACTTTTATGTGTTTTTAACTATTTTTTGGCAATACAAATTGTGAACTTTATCTGTCTTTTTCTTCTATTACTAAATATTTTTTATTAGTAAATGTTAATCCAAACCCACACAACATTACTAAAAGTTACTAAGCATGTTGATTTCAAGAATTTCACAATAATATTTTCATAATTTCAGGCAGAAAAGGTGATTAAGGAGCTTCATGAAAATTTTCCGGATGATGGCTTACTTCCTATATACCTTAATCCACTTACTGGAACTAAAACAGGTGGATCAATTACATTTGGTGCCATGGGTGACAGGTAATGCTACCTATAAAATTTGCTAACATCATTATTGTTGTAATATTGTAATTTGCTAACTCATTTATGTGAGTTTTTGTCGAACTCTTGATATAGATAATAAAACAATCTTTATGAGTTGCCCTTATTCATTCATGTGCTATGTTTTTTGGGAATGTGGAACAAACTTGAGTTATTGATTAATTATTTTGAAATGTCGCATAATGATTCTTAATATGTTAACCTACTATAAGAGATGTGTGACATTTAGAAGGAACACAATGAAGAAATTAATTTCTCAACCCTACACATTGTTTATCTTCACTTGATAGGTAGTATTATTAATTTGATAGTATGTCAAAAACAAATGTTGTAAACTAGGCTATACAGTGCTTGACATTTTTCAATCACTTCATTGTTCGCATGCTTAACAAGGTTACCCATGTATATGTTGCAGCTTTTATGAGTACCTACTCAAGGCCTGGGTACAGGGAAATAAAACTGAAGTTGTGACATTTTACAGGTAATGTGAGCTTTAAATGTTGGAAAATTAAATAATTTTATTACCTCTGTAAGAAACTGTTCACCATTTACATATTTTGTTATCATGAGCTTTTGAAAGAAGCCAAAAGTATTATGGAATACCTCTCATCCATAATACATATTTTACAAAGCACACATTTAGCAGACTCCTCTCAACACTACTTTAATATGAAAGTTCAGATTTTGAGTTAAGAGACATATATAGAACCATATGTTAAACGTGTAAGCTAATGGTGGATCAGGGAAATGTGGGACAAATCAATGATAGGCCTTGAAAGCTTGATTAAAAAGTCAACACCTTCGTCTTTTGTATACATATCCGAGAGGCTTGGAAATGCAGTCTATGATAAGGTGTTATTTGAAAAAGAAATCTATTTTAGTCTTAGATGAGTATGCCATTAAAACAATATCTGATTTCGTCTCCTTTTCAGATGGATGAATTAGCTTGTTTTGTTCCTGGAATGTTGGCTTTGGGATCTTCAAACTCTGGCCCTGGAGAAGCAGAAAAATATATTTCACTTGCAGAGGAGGTGACCCTGCTTTTTTCTTCCTAGAAATATAATACCAGAGTACTTATTCTCTTAAAAACTTTTTCGGAAAATCCACATCACACTTTTTCTTGCATCTTCCCTTGGAATTGGAAACATTATTCAGAACATTAGTTGTATTTGTATGTTCTCTTTCAAACCAAATCACAAACATCCAAGGTTTCAGTTTGACTGAATATTAAATAATTTTTCTGAAAGGATTAAGAAGCTTTATCGTGACAATAATTATTAATTTATGCTTAAAATACATTGGTTTGAGCTGCTATTTTTCTTTCACACTTGTACTGAATTCCAAGTCATCTTGTCGCGTAGCTTGTATGGACTTGTTACAATTTTTACCAATCAACACCAACTAAATTGGCTGGAGAGAATTATTACTTTCGCAATGGAGAGGTTTGAACCTTTAATTCTGACATTGTTTGTCAAATTCCCTAAGATGTTGTGTTCTAAGGTTATGAAAAACTGTAGGATATGACTGTTGGTACCTCGTGGAATATCCAAAGGCCTGAAACAATTGAGTCATTATTCTACCTCTGGCGTTTCACTGGAAACAAAACATACCAAGAATGGGGTTGGGATATTTTCCAAGCATTTGAAAACAATTCTCGGATGGAGACAGGATATGTTGGACTCAAAGATGTAAGAAATTCAAAAACTGCCTCAGTATAAGCTTATGCATGTTACTTGATCATATTCATAATCTTTTTTCTTTAATTTTCTTCAATGCAAATACATTGTGCATTGCTAAACATAACTGAGTAAATCCTTAGGTGACTACTGGCACCAAAGATAATATGATGCAGAGCTACTTCCTTTCAGAAACACTCAAGTATCTCTATCTGTTGTTTTCGCCTTCATCAGTCATTTCCCTGGATGAATGGGTGTTCAACACGGAGGCTCACCCTTTAAGAATTATGACTAGAATTTCCAATGAAGAGAGTGGTGACCCAGAAGAGGTAGTTCCACGTCATTTGCATGGTAGAAAAGAAGGTCGAATTGAATATAAGTAGTTAAGAGTTGTTGGTTTAAGATTATTGAAAACATATCCTGAAGCATAGTTCCCAACGTACTCTCAAGTTAGATCCAGGACTTCAACCTTATGATTTGGACATCGTTTGTTACTATCTTTACATGAGAATGTTTCATCAGCTAGATTACCGATAGCACAAGGGACTACTTCTCTTGCTTTATCAATATAGACTTAAATTGCCTGTCTATGGTGAACACTATGGGGAAGCTATGTTTATGGTGTAATTAGTAGGATAAATGTGGGTGTAAATTACTAGGTAGAAGCAGATTTCTCTGTAAATGCTTGTGTATTAGTTGCAACTATGAGATGTAAGACATCCAAGTTTGAAAACTCAGATTTCTTTGCTCTTCTAATTCAAAATTTACTGATATTAATGTTTTAGAGAGGTAATTTAGTTGAGTAACACTTTAACTTTTTTAATGCGTTGCCTACATATATGTTCCTCCATAATTTCTCATGTGATTCTACCAACTCTTCTGATAGACATTGATGGCTTCTTGGTTGATTTACCATTTAAATATCTATTATATTAACTTTCTCTAACAAGGTTAGGTGAGCTTGAAGATATAACGAGATGAATGGAGAGAAAAAGAATCTATTCGAATGCACCTCAACAAGAATTGCAATATTTATATGTTGTTCTATATATGGTACAAAACCCAGCCCTTAAAATCCATCAGATAATAATACTACCAATCACGATAATCATCATTGTTGAAACTTCCATATAAAATAATAACAATCCCTATCGATTAAATATATAAAGGTATTCATGCATATTAGTTTCGAGATGAGTCAAGTTAAATGTAAACGTCTGATTCATATATTTAAATAACTAGTATTTTTATATTTAAAAGGCAAATTCAAGACTTTAATCAATAAAATTAACTATTGAAATACAAGTCATTAAATTAATGTGGCAATTTTGGGCAGGGAAGTAATGAGAGGGTTTGAAAAATGTATTATACAAAGTGTTTCAGTGAAGAGTATTGATTATCTCAAACCTAAAACATTCAATGTTGTCAAGAATAAGTGTAATGTTAGCTAGTATGTGATCGGTCTTTTCCTTTGGTGTATTCCCTACTATATACTGAAGATATCCACCTTATTCCTTCTGTATTGGGTCTTGATACTGACCTAATTCAATAATAAAAGCTATTTATTTGAGATTCCATAATTTGTGCTGATACATTATTGCCTTGGATATGGGTATCAGTAGGTGTACCTGTATGGACAAAGAGAGGCCTAGATAGTACCTGAAATTGGTTGTACAATTGTTGATGTGTCAATAGCCTTCTTGCTCATTCCTCCTCATTTTGTTATTGGTGCTCGGTCGGGGTGAACCTGAGAAAGTTACTCTGACGCTCGAGTGAGCTCTGTGTAAAGAATGTATATTGTAAAACTGATTAAAGCATACCTTACACCTCCACAAAAGATTTTATTTATAGAGTCAGTTAGGAGCCCTTGACAACTATCGGTCCAATTTAAAAATCCTTACTCAGGTGAAAAGCTTGGAGGGGTGTCGAAATTGATCGGTCCAATTTAAAAATCCTTACTCAAGTGAAGAGTCTAGGGGGTGCCGACAACAATCAGACCAATTTAAAAATACTTACTCAGATGAAGCCTGGGAGTGCCGAAAGGGATCGGTCCAATTTAAAAATTCATACTCAGGTGAAGAGCCTGGGTGCCGACAACGATCAATCCAATTTAAAAATCCTTACTTAGGTGAAGAGCCTGAGGGGTGCCGACAACTATCAGTCCAATTTAAAAATCCTTACTCAGGTGAAGAGTCTGGGGAGTGCCGGAACTGATCAGTTCAATTTAAAAATTCATATTCAGGCGAAGAGCCTAGGGTGTCGACAATGATCAGTCCAATTTAAAAATCCTTACTCAGGTGAAAAGTCTAGGGTGCCAACAACGATCAATCCAAATTAAAAATTCTTACTTAGGTGAAGAGCCTGGGGTGCCGACAACGATCAGTCTAATTTTAAAATTCTTACTCAGGTGAAGAGCCTGGGGGAGCTGACAACGATCGGTCAAATTTAAAAATCCTAACTCAGGTGAAGAGCTTGAGGGGTGCCGACAACGATTGATCCAATTTAAAAATCCTAACTCAGGTGAAGAGCTTGAGGGGTGCCGACAACGATTGATCCAATTTAAAATTCCTTACTCAGGTGAAGACCCTGGGGTCCCGTCAACGATCAATCCAATTTAAAAATCCTTACTTAGGTGAAGAGCTTGGGGATGCCGACAAAGATCGGTCCAATTTAAAAATCCTTACTCAGGTGAAGAGCCTGAGGTGCCGACAACGATCGGTCTAATTTAAAATCCTTACTCAGGTGAAGAGCTTGGGGGGTGCCAACAATGATCGTTCCAATTTAAAAATCCTTACTCAGGTGAAGAGCCTAGGGGTGCTGACAATGATCGGTCCAATTTAAGAATCTTTACTCAGGTGAAGAACCTGGGGGGTGTTGACAACCATTAGTCCTATTTAAAAATCCTTACTGAGGTGAAGAGCCTGGTGGTGCTGACAATGATCAGTTCAATTTAAAAATTCTCACTCAGATGAAGAGCCTAGGGGTGTCAAGAACGATTGATCCAATTTAAAAATCCTCGCTCAGGTGAAGAGCTCGGGGGTGCCGAGAATGATTGGTGCAGCTAAAAAAAAGAAGAAAAAAAATCACTAAGGTGAAGAGCCGGAACAATACTTGGACATGAGCAGTCCGATCAAAAGTAACTTTGAACAAAAACCAGGTTCTTATACATCTACATCGGATCCAGGGAGTTTGTGATCTGTAGTAGCTTCGAAGCAACTCAGATTCAGCCCAAAGCCAAGCTGTTTGACCGAATTGTGAGTTGATTCTAAGATTGCACATTTTAAATTGGTTGTTCTTGTTTATGATTTTTGATTTAGCAATTTAAGGTGAGAAATCTAAGAAGATTCCTACTGGACATGAACTTAACCAAATGTTTAAGTAAGTGTGAAGGTTCACTTTAGAAGGGCAAAGAGAAAAACACAGATATATGGTGATTATGATGATGAAGGTGCGAAAGCTAACATGAAAAAGATGAATATGGCAATATATGGATCGAAAATAAAGAAGATAAGATAATGAAGAAGAGAGGTAAGAGTGGCGCAAAAGAGAGAATAAAATAGAAAAGATGAAGGGATAAGAAAGCTTAGGAAGAATGGAATATGTCACGTCACTTGGAACCCAAGATGAGTGGTGCAAGAGCCACCACTTGAGATATGACCCACCAAAGATAAGACCCAGAGCCACCACTTGGGATATTACCCACCCAAGATAAGACCCATATAAAAGGAGTACTCAGACTCACAAATTCACTCAAGTAAAGTTTCTTTACCTCAAATTTCAATGACAAAATACATGAGGCAAGACACCTTATTTATAGGAAGGGGTGCCTTGGTGGGCAAGATGGGTGAAGGGTAGAAAAGGCAATGGAGAGAAGCTGCCTAGGGTGTTGATCATGGTCAAAACCGCACCGTTAGGCATAACTTCTATAAGGTAGGTTAAAAACCCTAATTCTTGGTGTCCTGTCTTGAAAAAGTGGGTTTGGTACAAGCCCATTTCGCTAAGTATATCAGATTCTCCCTGCACCCAATGCTTTGTGAATGGCACCCAATCAGATTTGTGAAAAGACCATATTACCCTTAATGAAATAAAAAACACATAAATTGTGATTTGTACCCAATGTAAGCACCCAACAAATAGGGTTCTTCTTCTTCCTTTGTGCCTTTCACCGTGAAGCAGCAACCACCTTGAGCCACCGTGAAGTTGCAGGGAGACACCGTCAGCCACCATGAGCCACCTTCACAGTGTTGATTTGCTTCGCCGTGAGTGAGCTTCATCTTCAAAGAAGTCAAGGTATCGTTCATCGTTTTTTCTTCGTAGAATAGTGCATTCCGGAAAATTTTATCCGCAGATCACCATTTGCTTCCGGATAATTTTATCCGCAGATTAGCATTTGCTTCCGGATATTTATATCCGCACATGAATATTGGCTTCCGAATTTTTTCATCCGCACTTGAATAGTGGCTTGCGGATATTTTTGTCCGTAGTTCAAGAATAGGTTCCGGATATTTTTGTTCGTAATTCAAAAATAGGTTCCGGATATTTTTATCCGTAAGCTACATTTGACTTGTGGATATTTTTATCCGGAATGTTGTTGTTGTTCTGCGGATATTAATATCTGTATTAGTGTGAAATTTTTCACAAGTGTTTTAGACTATATGTGTTATAATTTTTTTATATATGTTGGATTGAATGTTACTTTTATGAAATGTAAGATGGTGCGGACTAGAGGTGGAGGAAGTT
>Ga0123342_1001938_pt1 | contig 34700 bp, 30 predicted proteins | sample Turbeawhitnodule_FD_89960 | JGI IMG/M metagenome (GOLD analysis project Ga0123342, IMG submission 89960) | Root nodule microbial communities of legume samples collected from Mexico - Turtle bean Mexico white nodule | ecosystem: Host-associated > Plants > Roots > Nodule | place: Mexico: Nepantla... | reverse complement strand
GTGTTGCATAATCAGGAGAATTATGTTATAATTAAGTGCAGATTCCATTTTATATTTATTAGGACAGATTTGTTAGTGATTTGATTTTATTTGATTTGTACAACTTTAAACACTCATTATTTCGGCTTTCATTGCCTATTATTTCTTTCTTTAATTAGGTTGTAAAAGAGTCTATAAATAGAGACTGTAATCACATTTGTAAGAGATCTCAGAAATATATTTCATCTATTTCTTTCCACTTGAGTAGCTTTATCTAGAAAACCATGGAAGCAAAAACAATGAGTAGCTTTATCTAGAAAACCATGGAAGCAAAAACAAAATTTTTAGGTATGACCCATTCTCTTGCAATATGAGCATTGAGGACACCCACTTCTACCACCATGTCCTCCTCGTATAGTCCAACCAACTCCTCCTTTTCCACAAGGGACTGCCATTGCAGACTTTCAATAAGTTCAATTTGATTGTCATCTTTCTTCAGATTAGGCACTAGAAAAACTTTAGTCATTAAACCATCCAAAGAAGGGATTTGGTCACCAGCTATAACTTGATCATGAAGGTGATCAAAATCTGAATGTAAGCTTCTCACAATCAAAACCATATAATATCTATCCAGTTTCTTGTTAAGATCCTCTAATGAGTCTGTCACTAGGAATCTTTCAACTTCTACTGCAACCCTAGCCTTTGCCAAATGTGAGATCATATTATGGTTGGTCTAGTTGATAGAAGTTACTCTTTCAATTGCATCAAAGAGACATTGATATCGTTAGCAAAAATTTCTTGTGCATTCTTCCGAAAAGGGAAACGTATTTTGACGGATTGTGCATCTCTAAAACATCATACTCAACTGATCGCCATAAAACAGCACATAGTTGGAAATCAATATTTTGCCACTGGGATTTGTCTGCCTCAGAAATAGTGCTAATTTTTGTTTCTAAGTAATCATGGTATCCTTGACCAATAAACCATAATTCTACGGCGGCAAACCAAGACAAATAATTCTTCCAATTAAGCCTTGCACTTGTAATGGTCGGAGTAGCCGAGAAGAAAGGACCAGAACCTATTGAAGCCATTTCAAAGAGGAAGAACAATGACCAAACCTGAGATAAAGACGAGAAACCCTAAAAATTGTGAGAGTGCATGTGCCCCAACACAAAGGCACATTAGAACCGTAAAAGGAAGTCAGAAACAAATACAAAAGAGTTAGATGAATCAAACGAAGGTGTCGTTGAGAGACTCTGATGATTGGAAGACAGCATGTGGAGGACACACGCCACAAACAGGATACTTGTGCATCGGCACATGGCTGATCGGTTGGTAGCACAACTACTGAGGTTGGGTCGCACTCCTTGAGCAGCGAAGAAGACAGAGCAGGATCGTACTCATTCTGATACCAACTTGAACAGATGAGACGACTAAAAAATTAGTGTATTAAACCTACATTGTTGGACTTTTATTGATGTATATATAGTATACAAAGAAGAGGCAAGGCATTTGCCTAAAACCCAACCCTAAAGTTGAGTACACAAAAGAAAAATAATCAAAAATAACATTACATTTTAACAAATACAAATAATATTTCACCAATAAAACAATCTTCCATTAAATATTTTTTAAAACTTCTATTTTCATAGTTTCCTATATTTAAATATATATATATATATATGCAATCTACATATAATTTCCAGTTATCACAAAAGCATATGTCATGGCTTCAAGGCACATAAATGGTTTCCTATGTAACACTCCTCGTACAAAGCCCCTTAGGCTTGAATTGCAGACAATAAACAGCCCAACCCTACATTGAAATCCACATACAAAATGAATAGAGGTAACAAGTATCAAATTCTAGACCACACAACCATTGAAGCCCTAATACAATGTCAAACAACAACTCTTTGACCTTGAAGCATGGGCAATGCATGGACTAACCCTACTATGTGCTGAAATCCAAGTTTAATTTAGTAGAATGGGCGCAACAATGATTGAACTATAGATATTTGGTATAGAACTCTAATATCAAGTTAGAAACCAATTACCTAACAGCTTAAATTATTGGATGATGACAGACAAGTGGGTTTATATCAAAGAAGCTCCACTAGAAAGCATGTTTCCAATCAAACAACTAAAAGCAATATATTTGTGTATTTGTGTCTCCAAATATCTTTTGTCTTTCTCTACCCATCCAACAGACCAATTTTAGTGTCCACTTCTCCAACTAGGGGCCTCTATTTCTAATCAATCTTCTTTTCACCAAAGTCTTCACTAGTTGCTTCTCGGATGAACAAATCATCTTGTGAGTTTCCCTCATTTCCGAAATAGTTGCTACTTCAATCCAACAAAACAACTAAGATAATTTGCACAGGACAAAGAAAAACAACTTACCAACACAGTTAAGCATAAACTCAAAAGCTTTTCTTGTCTCTTCCTGACCCTCCATGCCCTTCTTGTCATTGACCTTTCTAATGAAACGAATGTAGCACCGCCTATATACCAAAGGATAGATTGAAACAAAAACATCATTTGCATGTACCAAAAGACCAGCCAAATAAACAGGCTGCTTCATCCATTTTCACAAGAAAAGCAATCTTATACAAATTTAACATCAAACATAACTTAGGATAGAGAAGATGGGTCACATTCAGAGAATTGAGTATTTTTCAAGACCTTCTATGATTTAACTATTTCTGTGTGAATACTGTATTCGAAGAGCAGTTATTCACTATCTCTTGGGCACTCAGTTGTTAGCAAAGTAGTTAAGTCAGTTACACATACGCTGTTAAGTCAGTTACTCAACTAACTACAGCTGTCACTATGACAATGTACTGATCCTATAAATATTGCAGTGTAACCTCTGATCTTTAAGAAATAAAATCAGATTACTTTTCTTCCTGAAAACTCTCTTCTACTTTGAACAATTTCTAACTGTTATAAGTAAAATGTCCCATATTTTAAAGATACCCTTGCAAGAATATCTATGAATAACAATTGGACAGGTGCCCTCAAGTAAGCAAACCAATAAAACCTTACAAGATACCCATCTGAAAATAAGTTTACTAATATTAGTTGATGAAACAGAAATGCAGCTATACAAAAGCAGTAATTTCGTAGCCTGTACACTTCCCAGAAACCTCTCTATCCCCACCCCCAGCTGAAAATCATCCAAAAGAGACAGTAAAAAAAAAGTACATAAGCCAATGCCATAAACAAGATTAAGCAAATAATATACCATAGAGGAATCTGAAGACAATGCAACAAACACCGACTAAATATCTGTTTTGTAGCATCATCATTATTAGTAGCCATATGTGCCTCCACATATTGCCTCCAAAACTTGGCCTGGGCACAAACAAGTATCAGCAAAAATCAGTCCCATAGCACAGAAGAAGCGACATAATTTAAATCACAATACACAATCAAAACCATAAATTGATTCCAATAACAACCACCAAAGTACTCAATAAGAACACTTACAGCAGTTGGAAACAATAGCAGAAGCTGCTCGTATATGGGTGTGGCCTCCGCAACCGGTAAATGCTGAACAGCACAGAAACAAGATGAATGAGCTAAAGGGTATGCAAAAAATATGAACTTGGGAATTGCATCCGAACCTGAGCCTCGTTTGCCAAGATTTCCGCGGTTTCAATGTTGTACTTGTCTCCGCCACTGATTTTATCCTAAAAATTAAAATTAAATAAAAAAATGTCAATTTTTTATGCGCATCAACAACGTAGGAGGAAAGAATGAAGGTGTACCATGTTGGAGGTCAGAAAGAAAAAACTCCAGGGACAGTTACGCTTTCATGTGGCCCAATTTTGAAAAGGGTAGAAAAGGGGAAGAAGAACAAGAACAAGAATAACCGGGTATTTTATTTTTGGACAAAATGATGATTAATTGAAAATTGTTTCGATGTGGGGAATTTTGCCTTATTTGTTTATACTGGTTAATTAACAGCTAGGTTATTCAAACAATCAAATTAATTTAAAAAAAAAATAGATAAAAGTTACGGATAGAGGAATAATTCTATAGTATTTTTCCTTGTTATTTTTGTTCGTAATTATATTTTAAAATTTAATACTTTTAATCCTAAAACTATTGTTATATTACATAGAATAATTGACATATACCTACTACCCACTTAAAATATAAAAATAATATATATATATATAATTTATAATCTATAATTGTATAATATAAGATATAATGGGATATCCAATTTTGTATACACGTCTCATGTTATTATTTTTATCTTTTAATTATATTTTAAAATTTCAATACTTTTAAACTCAAAACTACTGTCATGTTAAATATATAATAATAAAAAAAATTAGTAGAGAAAAACTATTCACTCAGTAAAAATAAAATCATACACCATTACTCAACAATACAATTACACTTTTTTTTCTATTCCTCTTTCATGAAAATATGCAATTTATATTGTTTCTCTAAAATTATTCAAATGAAACACATCAAATATAGAAAATAATAACACAGATATTTATATTTAAATATATATATATATATAATATATAATAAAAATACTCACATTTTGTTACACATTATGTTATTATTTTCTTCACTAATGGTATTTTAATATTTTTAACCTCTAAATTATTATAATATTATGTATTGTTTTTATAGAAATAATGTTGTATTTTCCATGTGGAAAGAATAATACCTTTAGGGTATCGAATTGATCTTTTAGATGAACGAAGGTCGAGTTTGTTTGAAATATCGAGTAGAAATTTAGATGGAGAAGATGTTATAATGTTCATGTTAATGAGAATTTTATGAAAATATCAATTTATCAATGTATTGAATTAAAAAAAGTTAAGAGAGTATTTTTTTTTGTGTATTATATATTTATAAACTTTTGGATCCCTAAAATAAAAACCTAATGATCAAAAGATATAAATAGTTGGATAAATATTTTATATCAATCCAGTACTCATTTGTTTGTTAATTATGAATAAACAATCACATATAGTTATTAGTTGTTTATTTAAGCTAGTTGGACATAGTTAAATATTTTGTCAACCATATTATGTGAAGATTATATCTCTAAATATTTCGAGTATGAGTACATTAGTCCTTCAAACTCGAAATTCGTAAATGTAATTATGAACGAGTTTTATTGTATCTACCAATTATAGGTTGACCTAATGTACTTAATTGCAAGGCTAAATTCTTTTTTATTTTGCCTAACATTTTTGTTCAACCTTTAGTTGACGACTTTTAATCAATTTATTTCTAATCATTTACCTATGCCAAATATCTTTTATCCAATGTTTAATCGATTATTTTGAATAACTTTAGTTTTTCATCGAATATCTTTGATCCAATGTTTAACTATTTACTTTTGAATGACTCAATTAAACCCATTGAATATCTTTGATCCAATGTTTTGGCAATTTAGTTTTGAATGACTTAATTATTCACACCGAATAAATTTGATCAAATATTTTATTCGTTTACTTTAAACTAAATGGCTTAATTATATACACCAAATAATTTTGATTCGATATTTTTAATACTTTGAACGACCTAATTAAATTCATCAAATATCTTTTGATTCAAAGTTAGGACACTTACTTTAAATGATAGGATTGCACTTGTTGGATATCATTCATTCACTCTGATAACTTGAGATTTCTAAAAAATTGTAGTTTATTTCAAGAATGTGTCTCATTAAAACCTTGTTAGGAAAATCTATCTTAGGAATAAAAAGCATGCTGAGAAAAACACAATAGATCATTCCATTACAACAATTTGAATAAACTATAACATATCTTTAAGTTGTATTATATCTTATTGAGTGATAAAAAAAACTTTGGAGTTTGATGTAGAGCACAACATGGTTATGGTGCATATTGGCATCAATATATACCCCTTGGGGTTTGAAGTAGACCAAAACAAGGTAGACTATGTCAATCATGTTACTAACAACCTTGAGTTACTACCTCTCAATCCTTAAAAGTTTGAGACTTTTGATGAATATCGCATCATGGAGAAAAAAGATGTATGTGGAAGAACAATAGAATATTGTGAAAAACAATAAAAACACAAGAAGGAATGGTTGAATTTTATTTTAATTAAATTTGTAAAAAAATTTGTAAATATCGTTTGATGGGAGACATTTAGACAATAATTTTGTATGTTAAAGTGATCCTATTGTATATCTTGCATCTGATGAAGTTTAACAAATGCAACTATGTAATTCAACCAATCACTTGGCTAATGCATTTTCTAATTTATTTCATCAAGTGATCAGACTATAGTTCTTGTGTCTGTTAGATTACTACAAACTCAGTGTAAGGACTTAATCAAAATAGTTGAATAAAATGTTTTTTATTTTTAACTTCACAATAATTCTCTTTCCTAGGTTAGTGCAGATGATAATACCAAAAATGTAAATGAGATAGGGAAGAAAGAAAATCACACAAAATTTTATATTGGTTCATTTATCACAACAAACTACATCAAGTTCTAAAAAACTTATTAAGTTTCACTAATTTCTTTTGGCTTGTAGACACTCCTAACTAATTTCTTCAATATTATTTCCACAAGTTATTCCTAACTTAACGGGTATTCCTTCAAATTGCAACCACTCTTGGTTGGCCTCGTTGAATATTCTTTCCAAAGTCACTTTTGGCTCAACGAGTATTCTGTCGGACTGCATAAACTCTTTGTTGACCTCAATAAAGAATATTCTTTTCCAAGCCACTTTTTGCTCGACTAAGTATTATTTCTCAAACCACTATTGACTTTAACGAGTATTGTTTGTCAAACAACCACTCTTGGAGAAGGTAGAAAGGTTAAGTGTTTGCATGATCAACAGATAATTAGGTATGCGTATTAGGAAGTGTTGCATCTTATGATGAGTACAAGGTTTGAAGTTTTCTCTCCTAGTTCAGATCATTAAGTAACATTTTTAGGGAGGGATTGCGTCTTTTGACAAAATATAAGGCTTAAACGTTCTCTCTTATCTAGCTAGATAAACACTTATATCGTTCTCTGATGTGATTTGAAAATAGAAATAAATGTGTATTTTCCTTTTGTTTTTCGTGTAGTAAGAATAAACTAGTTATCCCTAGTTTTATATATTTTGTGTTTTGTTTGGACATAAGGCTAGGGAATGAAAGTGTTTGTCTAATCCCCTTCCAACCACACTCTTTTATATAAGGAGATTTATTGTACTCATTTTGATAATTTTGGATCAATAAAAATATATGAGTTTTTATCTTAAGTGTGTCATATCTCAAGTGGCAAACCACTCCCTCCTTTACTTATCCTAGAGTGGTTCTTTCTGGCTTATCTCTTGTGTGACGTATTGGGAGTTCATCCAAGTTTGAGAAGTAAAAAGTATCCGTGAAGTGTTCAATTTAAAAAATATTTGTGAAATTTTTAACACAATTTTAAAAATGAGAAATACATTAATTTTCTAAAAATTCAAATTTATTATATAATTTTTTATTATGATTGTAAAAAAAAAGGAACAAATCATTCCGAATCAGTCATGAGAAATAACTTTATGTTACAAAAAAAAATTAAAACATATTTGTGCACATAAATCTTTATTTTCAATATATAATATATATATTCGTGGTGTCCTATATTTTAGAGATTATACATATCTCCACGTCCATATCTATATCATATTAGTGCTCGTTTCAATATACCTGCTACATAGGACATAATACACACATCTTTTCACCTCAAAGGAAAAAGACTTTTTAAAGAAAATATTATTTGAATTTTTGATATTATAACTATACAAATCCTTAAAAAAAAAACTATACAAATCCAAATGAATAATAATAACAAAATAACCAATCTAGTTATAATCTAGATTGTCACCCTCTCAATAAATATGACTATATTAGTTTATTCTAAATGAAACTAAAATTAAATTAATAACTTTAAAGATATTGAGATTAAAATTTAAATAAGAAACCAAAAGTTGTTTACAAGAATGAATTGGAAAATCAACACGTGTATTTATTCCGCCACATGAGATGTGTGCACTGATAAGCTTCCAAAATCCACAGAACGAAACCCAAACGACCAAATTTCACAGTTAGGTGACTTCATTTCCAATTTCACCTACCAACGTGCACTACTCTTCCTTCTCAGAAGCCATTTGAGAGAAGAGTTCAGAAATGGGTTTCTACACGAGCTTGATGGAAGAGATAACGTTCTACACGGGGCTGTCTCCCACCGCGTTTTTCACCGTTTTGGCTATGATGGTCGTCGTTTACAGAACCGTGAGCTCCATGTTTGTGTCCCCCGAAGACTACAACAAACCGCCCGTTGTTTCGGCCAGAGCTCACCCGCAGTTCGACCACCCCGAACCAACTCGCCAACCGGTCCAGTTGGGTCAAGTAACGGACAGGGAATTGCGAGCCTACGATGGTTCCGACCCCAATAAACCCCTTTTGATGGCCATCAAAGGCCAGATCTATGACGTGTCCACCGGCAGGTACAGCTTTATGAGAAAGTCACTTTTGTTTTTTGATTAGAAATAACTTATATTGAAATTAAAAAATGTATTTCCATAAATTTAAGATATTGTTTAAGAGATTTAAGATTAAAAAAGTGAAAAAAATGGAGTTTGAGAATTAAGGGAGGAATAACTTTGACTGCTACTTGGAAAAGGGAATAAGAAAGAAAAGAAATAAAATGGTTTAGAAAGTAGAATGTGAAAAAAAAAATTCTATAATTATGGAAATCTGTTTATGTATTGGTTATTGATTATAGAAATCTCTTAATATACATTTATTATGGATTATAGATGATGTGAATGTTCTATATGGTCATTGCTCGAGAATAACTCGTCATATGCTCATATATCTGAGCAGTGGATTGTTCTTATTCTAGGAATATCTTGTTAAATTTTAGAAAACTGTAAATCCTATCTTGTTAAGTCATGGGATTGATGGCTACTAGTTACCGTATTAAGATCAAAATTTGAGTTCTTATAACTCAAAACTCTATAAAGTTCTCACAAAGAGACAAATTTAATTTTCTTTCAAAATTTTATACACCCCTCATTGCATGTCTATAATTGAAATAATGCCCGTGCTCTCAACTCTTTAACCTGCTGAATCATCTCCTTCCTAATTAACCCCATTCGGTAAAACCAAATCAGTACTTAAGCAGATAAGATAGACAAATTTATTGTGATCAAAGAAACATTACCAATATAAACCTTCAGTCTATAACTTGAAATTCTAGCTTAAGGATAGAGGGATTTCAAATATTATATCCAATCTTTCCAACTTCTCAGAGATTTTGAATTTCGTCTCATCCAAGTACTCAACCTTTTTATACTAGGCTTGTGTTCAAGGATTTTGTGTCCAATACAAGAGAAAGCCTTTTAACAAATTGGGATTATTATACACGGGGGCTTAAATTTTGAGAAACTTCTCTTATTTTCTTTATATTGGTCTCCCTAATAATATCTGGCCTAGCCCAAGAATATAAAGTATAATAGTCCATTCCACAACAGTGGAAAAGAAAGAACAGAAAAATGAAGGGAAGAAAATGGAGAAACTATTTACCTTGAAGGGACGTTGGAAGTGATTGTGAAAAAGCTAGACTCTAAAAATGAGAAGAAAGAGGATGAAGTGAATAAAGTGCGGTAAGGAGTCATAAAGAAAACAAAACAAGCAGTTTTTTTATATGTGTAACCACCAATGTTTGAAACTTGCATATCAGAGAAAGACGTGGCATGTGAGGGTTACAGGGTAGACGATGGCATAAAAGTGGAAAAAAAAGTGAGGACAAACAATTTAATGCTTGAGTTAAACAAAGAGAAACGTCTAGAACAAGCTAACAAGTGGTTACTTGGATTGTGACGAGTTAAAACACTGACCTAGCCTTGAGACTCTATGCTTGCCTTCGAGCCTTACTGAAAAAATGATTTGTTACTTGTCATATGTCATCTTGTGATACATTTCACTCACCTCTTGAAACATTGAGTGTGTGCTTACTTGGTTTGAGTGACGACACTGACAGACTTTACTTGATTATGAACATGCAGGAATTTTTATGGTCCCGGAGGACCTTATGCAATGTTTGCAGGAAAAGAGTGTAGTAGAGCCCTTTCACTTCTGTCTTTTAAACCTGAAGACATTAATGGGGACCTTGAAGGTTTAGGTGAGTCAGAGCTTACAATTTTAGAGGACTGGGAATTTAAATTCATAGAAAAGTATCCAAAGGTTGGTGTGCTCATTCCAGAACAAAGAACACAGCAAAATGAGCTCACAGAACAAGTTCAAGACAATTTGGAGAATCCTAATGAATACAAGGATGAGACAAAATAGAAACCGTTATATTGTATAGGTTGGTTTGTAACCAAGGGATTTCTATAGGACTCCTGAATCACTGATAGTTCCAAAGTACTGCTTGGTAAGTAGTAAGAACACATTGCAATGCATATTTGTCCAGTGGATGGTGGTCATTATTTCAACATAAACCTCTTGCAATGGATCAAATACATGTTGCATTTGGCCATATTTACACATCTCCCAAACTCATAAATGTAACTGGATATCGAAAAGGAAATCTAGTTATATTATGGCTTGTTGTACTCACTATTCTGCCTTTGTAATTACCACTTTTTGGTCGTTTTTGTAAAACTTGGTCCCAAATTTGCGTGTAAGACTGAGTTTGTTTAATAGTTGGCTGCACTCTTCATATTTTGGTGTTTATTGCTGTCCCATCTTAGCAAAGAGTAAGGCACATCCCTTTTCCCCTCTTTACATTATTATTCTATTTTCTAGAATTATTTTCTTTAGAATATTATTTCTGGATAGATTTAAAGTATGTTTAGTTAAAATTTAATATTTGTTTCCAAATTTTAAATGTTTAATAGTGAAAAAATAAGAACAGAAATATAATAAATGAAATATAAAACGACTTAACATATATACTTGTAAAACTAACGGAACCTGATCCTCTCATGCTAGCTTTTTCTCCAACCCTCTTTTGTGTATCTATAAGGTTGGATCAAATCTAAAACACAAGTAACATATTCCCTATGACTATAACAATGGAGAATATGTAGGAATATAACCTTTTAATAATATTTTTTTTATTAATTAATAGGAGAAATGACTAGACATTGTCTTTCACTTTTATTTATGAATTTAATAAATTATAAATATTATGAAAAATATATGTTAATAGTAATTTTCACTTAATATAAAAACATAAGAATGCCACTTTGTTTAGAAGTGAATATTGTGTCATGATATACACGGCAAATATAGAAGTGTTAACTTTTTAAGTTTGGAATATTCCAATTACTTTGCAAGTTTTAACTCAAAGATGTCAATTTTTTTTTCTCCCAATGTGATTTAACATCAAATTAATCCACAAAGATTAGTGTTCTAGATTTTTTAAAATTCGTAATTTTTTTTAATATAAATCCTTTAGTTTTTCTAAAATATTTGATACGTAAATATAAACTTTTTTCTTCTATTTAATATAGATGGACTTATATATAAGGCGTTGACTTTTTCAAACACTAACCGAGATAAAAAAAAATGTAATCAAGTACATATGGAACAACACAGTCATATTTTCATTCATTTTTTTAAAAATATGAATAATAAAACTAATTTGATATTTATTTTCTAAAAAAAACGATTCCAATTTTATTCAAATACTTTTTATTATAAAAATAATATTCACTCCCAATAATTTGATTATTCTCGTTTATTAATTTTATAATAATTTAAATTTTAAGAAAAGCATTTAAACTTATACCTATAAAAGAAAGCAGCGGGCACAGCACTGCCACGATTGCGATGAATAACCAAATTGTGAATGTGCGGAAGAACTTGTTCCTTTACTTCTTCTTCTTCTTCCTCATTTTGCCGAGAAGATTTTCTGAAGAAAGGGTTGGAAAATTCCACAAAGCGTAGCAATCAACGAAACCAAAACAAATTCAATTCCAATCCGGTCCAGCGAAATGGATCATTACAAGGTTCTCGGCTTGCACCGAACCGCGAGCAAAGAGGAAATCAAAACCGCTTTCAAAACACTAGCGTTTCAGTTCCATCCGGACAAGCATTCCCAATCTCCGAGGGCGATTAGGGAAAACGCCACAATTCGATTCAAACAGGTATCGGAGGCCTACGAGGTCCTCATGGACGACCAAAAGCGCGCCGACTACAATTTCCGGCGGAGCTCGGGCGCCCGCGGCGGAAACAACCACTATTCTCAGTATAGCTACGGATACAGTAGGAGCGGGAGCGGGAACGAGTACAAACCTAGGTCTGGTGGCGGCGGCGGCTTAGCTTCCAATTTCGAAATGGCTCTTCGGATTTTGACGGCGCGGTCTTCACTGCTCTATCTCGGCTTCGCAGCGTAATGCACTTTCCTTTCCTTGTGATTTTGGTTGTGAATTGCTGTTCGTTCGAGTTAAAATTTGATGCTAGGAAGATCTACGAGATGGAGGAGATTGTGCTTGTTAATTGATTCAGAATTTGATTGTTAAATATACTACCGTGGCTTCTTACATGCGTAGGTTTTATGTACTTTTTTGTGTTTATTTTATCTAAAATGGTTATCGGCTGAATAAGTTTAATATGCATGCGTGTCCATGTAAAATCTTTTACATTGCATACCAATTGGACATAATTTTTCTTATGACTTTTAATAGTTTTTTTGAGTCAACAAACTTGTTATAAGCATGGAAGTAAGTAATTGGATATCAGTATAACTTTTACACTTTCGGGGTATTTACTATTTTCTCTTACTGAATTCATGAGGAACAACATTCTCTGCACATTCTAACACTTTATATTATTGATTAAAGTTTATTGAAAACTCTTATGGACAAAAGTACCTCAGTATGATTCCTACGGTTTCTAGCTAGAGCTTTCAGAATCAAGTTTGTTTATTTATAGAGAGATGTATTTTATAAGCCCTAGTTAGTTGTTCTGTTATTTTTTCAAATTTTAACTAATATGTAATCCTGGAAGTTTGTATTTTCATCAACCGATCTCGAGTACCACCAACAAATATTTCCTTGATTTTTACCTAAGATTCTAGGCAGTTTTATTGAATCTCTTACATTCCCTTTTAATAACATTAGACTAATTAACGGTATACAACCCCTCAGGCTCAAGCCTTTTAAGGCAAAGAGCCTAATTATACTCGGGTTTTTAACGAATTAAGGGTTAAAAGTTAAAAGTTTGTTAAGTCAAACAATATCGGGTCATAGCTGACTAGTTTATTTTAAACAAGGAATAGATAGATAACAACCATTCTAAAATGACTTGATGTTTCAAAACAACGTGTTTTAGAAAACTAAACGTCACTCCTTTATGTACATGACACATAAGTTTCTCGAAGAACACCTAGGCTCGTAGTCACATAGGTTTATGGAAGAGTCACCTTTCTCGGAGTATGTTCGAAAAAGTGTATTTGAGGATCTGCTACTTGTATTTTTTTCTTTGGATATAGTTACACCTATTGTATTTTGTGACTTCTTCATGGTTGTTCCAATTCTACCTATTCCGTATTGTTTATAGGCTTATATAAATATGATTTTCGAATTTAATTGTTACTATAATTGAGTGATAGTGGTTTTGAGTGACTCTCTTGCTTATCCAACCTTGTATGATGATTTATAGTCCATTGAGAGTGAGTTGATTTCCTTACAAACTATTTCTTCATCAAACACATGACATCTTGGTTGAAAACAACCTATCTTTTATTTATTTTTATTTTCTTTATGTATGCATTTCATTATTTCTTGGCTTCTCTATTTCATCTCTTCATCAATTACAAATAAAATTTGCTTAGAAAATTCCAAGATTTGCTTGATCACATTCCCTATTTATCTGCAAATTCACGAGTAAGATTCTGCACACACACACACACACACACATATATATATATATATATAATGGTTGTTTCAAGTTTAGATATTTCATGCATTTCATCTTTAAATAATAAATCAAGGTACATCTTATTGAAAGTAACTTAATCTCTTGATCTACACTCCCTAAAATTTTAATTATTTTGAATATATTATGCTTATCTTTCATTACTTTAACTATTTTTTTTGTGATATATAGTTGCCTATACCTGGATATTGGATATTTGAATGAGATACATGATGACAGAACACCTAAATAATGTTGATGTGATACTTTGGCACCTCATGATACTCAAGTTCCTATTAGTCTGAACATAAATGAGCTGTATCTAGATATATGCATGATTGAGGATAGATAATTCAAAAAGGATATTTTAAGGGATGTGACATAAGTGCTAAATCAAATTTGCTTAAATCTCTACATGTTATCGTCTTTTTTTTATTTGTGAATAACTATCAAGTGTTAAGATTCATTTAGTATAAAAATATCTTTCCAAGAACCTAATGTTAGTTTTTTCCTAGGGCTATATTAGGTGGGATAGTTGTCATTGATTCAAGCGGAGAATCCTTGTGGAGAATGCAAAATTCTGGGGTAAGATTTTAATTTTCTTAGCCATCCAATTTTGCTATACAATATCACAGCTTAACCATGGCCTTTGTTTCATTTTTCTATCCTGGTTTGTTATGTAAGTTCTTATTGAAGCAATCACCTCAAGCTTGGTTTGGTAAATTTAGTCATATTGTACTAACTTTTGGATTGAAACTGAACGAGACAGATCATTCAGTGTTTTATTGTCATTCTTCTTCTAGGAAGTGTGTTTATCTTATGGTCTATATTAATTATATTGTTATTATAGTAAATGATATCCCTATAATTGCTCCGTTAAAAAAAACATTTATTTAGCCACTTTCAGACAGAAGATCTGGGTCATCTAAAATATTTTCTTGGTTTTGAAGTCACACAATCAAAAGGTGTCATCATTTCACAAAGAAAATATACTTTTGATATTTTGGAAGAGTCAGACGTGACAAATTGCAAGCCCATTGATAGTCATACTCATATGGACTCAAACTAGAAGTATATGAGAGACCAAGGTGACTTTTTTCAAACCCACACAGATATAGAAGGTTGGTGATAAGACCTGATCTTTCTTATCTAGAAGGAGTTGAGTCAATTTGTGTAGAACCCTCACATTGATCATTGGAATGTTGTGATTCACATTCTTAGATATGTAAAAGGGAACTTAGGACATGGATGGTTGTATGAGAACAAGGGAGATACTTAAGTCTTTGGGCATTGTGAGGCAGATAGGGCTGGTTGTCCCATTGACAAAAGATCTACCACATTATATTGTGTATTACTTGGAAGGAACCTTGTATCTTGGAAAAACAAGAAACAAAGTGTTGTTGCTTGATTTAGTGCAGAAGTTGAGTATAGATGTATGGCCCTATCTACATGTGAAGTTGTGTGGATTAAACAAGTCCTTCCAAGAGTTGAAATTTTGTAAAAATGAGTAGATGAAGTTGTATTGTGATAACCTGACAGCTCTTCAAATTACCTTCAATCTGGTGTTCCACAAGAGAACTAAACATATAAATATTGATTGTTATTTTGTTAAATAGAAGCTGTTAAAGGATCTTATTAGAGTTTGTAAGCTCTAATGAACAACTCAAACATTCTGGCTAAATCTCTAAGAGGATCTAAGATTCAGTTTATATGTTCCAAGCTTAGTGCGTATGACCTATATGCTCAAGTTTGAGGGCAAGAGTGTTAAATTTATATGTACCCAGCTTTAGGATTAGAGTTTTAGACAAAATGTCTTGCTTCTTTCTGTATCTTATATATTTACATTAATAAGAAATACAGCAGCGTAAGAATATACACTGTTTTTCTATACATCTTATTTGTTCAAGTGGTCCTTTGCACTAAAATTTATTTTGTACTCAGAAATCTTTTGAAGATGCCATGAAGTCCGTTGAGAAAGCGAAAGCGTATAGAGAAGATAACATGAAGGAACGTCCTTGATTGAATCTGTTTCTCATTTCATTTGTCACCTGAAAGCTTCTTCATGTTTAATGAATGATTGTTGCAAAGAGTATTTTAGTGCTATTTTTAATGTGACTGTTCCATTTGTTGACTCCAGCTACATTTCATATTTATTGCTCAGGAATTTACTATGTAATTACTTGTTTAGCATATGCCTGATACTTTGTAACGTACGAAATTCTTGTAAATAGAGCATTACACCAGTATATACATAGGGCTTGATAGTGACTGGGAGATCATTGGCACTTTAGCATGTTTATCATTTTTTTTAATCTAAAATACGTCATTTTTTTCTATTGTTTACAAAATATTTATGCATTTTACATATTTTTGTTAGGTAAATTGTCATTTTATATTATATTATAATCAAAAAAGTAAATGCTCAATTATGACGTTGTAAGTGTTGGTTAGTTATGGGTATGTTTAGAAAATAGTAGTAGTAAACTGAACAGTATATAAAATAGACTAAAAGTCACTTATTTAGAAATTAAAAATGGGATGGGACTGGGACATTTTTCATTATTGATGTAATATAAAAAGAAATCGAAATTTCATTACTGTCAATTAAATTTCATTATAGATCATTAAATTTTAAACCTTTCAATCACCATTTTGATTTTAAAGTCACTGCTAACTACTTGTGCTTATAATTTTAATGATTAAAACGAAAAGCTTTTCTACGTTACAAAATCTACCGTTCAATATAATGAATTTTTTACAGAGCAATATAACACATAATATCCCTAATAGCTCAGAGTAGAAACGATTTATAAAACGGAAAAATATGTTTGATAGAAAATTGTTCTAAACACTCTACCGAGTTAGCATGTATCTTATTCAATTTACCCTGCCCTTAGATATACTTAAGTGACTTAAGATCTGTATGATAAACACTTTAGTTAGTAAGTAATGTTCTTAAGTGGGACACAAATGAGAGAGCATAATGTCCTTTATCATAAATGGAATATTTTAAGGTGGTTTTGAGCTTTTAACTAAAATATGAAATAAGATTACCATCTTGAACCAATCCTAAAGGCATCACACACTAGTTTGGAAGATTTCGAAAAATTTGAAAGAACTAAAATAGAGACATATGTTAACTTATCTTTTAGGGTTTAAAAATATTTTTCTTGTTATAAAAATTACTTAGCCTATGGAAGCTATGGAGTTCTCCTACATTTTTGATGGTGAACCATTCTTGATTGTCTCTATGTTTTTATTTTCTCAAGGTCTACATGGACACTATCTTTATCTAAAATAGTACGAGTTGTTTTAACAAGATATTTATTTCCGTGCTCAACTACCATTTTTTGTTGAGGTGTATAAGCACATGAAGTTTGATGAAGAATATCATGAGAAGACATAATTTTTTAAGAAAATGAGAAAGATGCTCATGTCCATTATCACTGCGCAAAATTCAAAGAGAAATTCCAAATTGATCCTTAATTTCATTCTAAAAGATTTGAAATATAGAAAATAATACACTGCTAGGAAAAGAAATATGAACGTGTTTCTCTAACTCACATTACTCACACGATAAACTTGATAAACTAGACAAACATAAAATAAATTGTTGCATTTTGGTAAGACTAGGATGATCCAACCGAGCATGAATGAGAGATGGAGAATTCATAATCGAGCCAACATGTGCAGAGATCTATAGGTGATAAAGACCATGAGACTTACATCCAGTGCTAATTATCTGTCCCAGACTCTGGTCATGTAAACAAACAAAATCTTTGGTGAAGAAATAACACAACCAAGGGAACAAGTTAGACGACTAACAGATAATAACTTGAAGGAAGACCCAAAAACATAAAGAACATTATCAATAGATAAAGAATGAAGGAGATGAAAAATACCAACACCTTGGATGAGAGACCCTTGAGCCATTGGCCATGACAACAGATAGTAAATAACTGGAGGTAGACAGAGAAGAGAACAAAATTTATTACCAACAATGTGATTTGTGGCACGAGTTGAGAATCCAATGACCAATAGAATAAGAGTGAGTGAGGTTGGAAAAAGATGTACTTGAATGTGAGAGTTCTGACAATCATATCATTTAAGAAATTCATGAAAAATAGCAGGTTGGGTTAGGGTATCTGATGAAGTAGGATCCACAGTAAAAGGTTGCACAGGAACTGTTTGGGTAACCACAACAAATCTAGGAGGACAACTGATGGAGGATCATCCAAGGCACCATACACAAGAATAAAGATAGAAGAATTGTTTGTATAAATAGTACAACACTCATATATATGACTTTTATTTTGAATTACTTTTAAAAATATTTTGTAGATGAATCAAAGACACTATAGAAATCATCACTTGTCACACAAACAAGGGTCTCTAGAATATATTAAGAGGATATACACGACCCTCCTTAAGTCACCAAACCTCACCATATTTAAGCTTGCTTAACTAGGGTTATGGTAGCTTAAAGAGCAAGCTACCTTCACTCTCTTCATCTATAAATAGCTCAAATAAACCTCATGTATTCAATTGCATTAATTGAATGAAGTATTTAGAATTGAAACTCATTCTCTCCCAAATCTTCTTTCTTAGAGAGCCTTCCAGGCCTAGTGAAACCTTAAGAAAGTTGGCCACACCTCTTTCTTTTTCATAGCACCTCAAACGCTCTCAAAACCTCACCATTTCCTCTCCTTTTCGATGCAAACTTCCAACCAATTTTGTTGCCACTCCATGACTTCATCCAACCACAAGCTTGTATTGTATCAATAACCATGTAAGGCATGCCACGTTACACCTGTCAATTTTATGGTCATGTTTGTCACAATGGTCACACTTCTGACGCCCTTTGCATTGATGATAATTGATATAATTAATATAAATAGATAGATCATGCATAATGGTACTGGAAGAAGCCATAGATGACAATGACAAATCTAGTCACCGGCCAATTGGCGACAATAATGACGATTACTCCAACGAGGCTCCGACAACGACTTCGACGAGGCTCAAAACAAGGTGGTGGGGCGACGACTAAAAAACACCAATAAACAATGAGTTCACAACATATTGAACCCTAACACTATATTAAAATATAAAAAAAATATATAGAATAAATCGCGTACCGTAAATAATTATATTTATATATAAAAAACATAGAGAAAATATAAACTAGGCTAGATAGATACACAGGTAAAAATATCTAATAAATTTGAACATTAAATTTGAATTTTTTTAATTGGATCTTTCCATTTAATAATTTCTAAAAGTAATTGTTGCTTATTCATACATCATCTCATTTTCTCATGGAACCACACATAGCTTTTGTGACACTCTCTCCAACCGGTCTTCTTCCACAACTCGTCCTCTCTCTCTACCACCAATATTTCAGAATTCAGAATACAAACACCTCCTGCAACACAAAATACTATTACTACAATGCAGGTTAGTTACTTTCTACTGAATTTCAATCGCCTTCAAGTTCTTACTTTTTTTTTTTTTTTTCATTTTTGCTATTCACATTTTGATCCTTATTCTGTTTTCCTCTTCCGGGTCTCTCTCATTTGGGACTTTTCTTCCTTATTCCAGACAAGAACGGTAAAAGTGAAGCAACTTTCAGATCTCGCCGGTGAAAGGGAAATTCACGAGTTCTTCTCCTTTTCTGGAGAAATCGAGCACATTGAGATCCGAAGGTGGTTTTCTTTTTTACATGTCCAAATTTCTTAATTTCTAATTTTTATTTTTCAATTGATGAAACTCAATATATGTTAGTTCTAATGTAATTATTGGTAGCTAAAAGAGGGCAAATTAAGGGGTCCTCTTGGTTTTGATTCTCTGTGTGGCAGTGTGAGAAATGTAATTTTTTTATTTATACACACACTATGCACTAAAGTAAAAAAAAAAGTAGAAAAGGATAGGTTTAACTATTATTGTACTGTAATGTATGTGCTTTGCTACAGTTCAGTCATCGAAATTGCTTTTTATATCTTATCGTTCTTGGTGATTCTAGCTTAGCAAATGTGACTACAGATGAAGTGAATGCTTGCGGTAGGAAACGGCTATGTTTCATTGCTTTGGATTTAGATGTCGCAAGTCTTTAACTTCATTTCTTGATGCTTGCTGTTAGCAATCAAGTTTCTTATGGTTGGATGCTTGTGTCTGTTTGTTGCAGTGTATTGGGGAAATCAAAGACAGCTTTTGTCACATTTAAAGACCCAAAAGCGCTTGAAATAGCATTACTGTTATCGGTATGTCTCTTATCTTTGTTGGTGTGTTAAATTTGATTTGTAATAATTTCATCTTGACTGAGAGAAAGGAGGGAAATTGGTTTTCTCAGCTTCTGTTGGTGTTTAATTCATTTGTGTGTCAAGTTTTGAAAGATGTTTTTTACAATTTTGGGAAGGATAATTAGACACTGAACTGAGTTCTTTGAACTTTTAACTTTTGAGTTTGGATTTAAGTTATAGGTACAACAACAACATTTTTTCCACTAGATGGGGTTGGCTATCTGGATCAAATAATGACATAATGTTCTATTGTAATTCATGTCTGCATAGTTAAATTGAATCTTACTGTAAATAATGTCCGTAGTGGCTTTTCCTATTTTTTTATTTGTGCCCTTTGCCTGTAAATATTGGACTACCCTTTATCTGAACTACTCCCCTTATTGGGTGCTTTCCTGCAGGTCTTCTAAACACATGTCCAAACCACCCAATGCTGTATTTTATCATCTTTTCCTCAATAGGTGCTGTGCTACCCAATTCTCCATCCAAACTTTACATTTTACGATGTCTTGCATGTCCACTTGTTCATAGTAATGTTCTCATCTTTTCGAGATCATTCTTAAGTTGTTGCTGGCTGTATGTCACCCAATCAGTCCCATATGACATCACAGTTCTTATGGTTATACCTCCCTTTACTTTCTTGACATCTTGTATGATGGATCTAAGTGACTGAAATCATGTTAGTTTCAGTATGGCATGGCATCAATTTTCACCTCTAAGCTAGAATTAACATACCTCTTGCTAATCTGACCTTTCGTATATACTCCATTTTACTTGTGCTAAATGAATGGTGGTTGTATTTGTCAAGTGAAATTGTTAAGGATTTCTTGTAAATGGCATGTGCTTAATTGAGGTTCCAGTTGGATGAGATTGAAATCCTCAAGATGTCATTTTATGGCTTCTGTTACGTAGAGAGTAAGCATAAAATTTGTCTGATTTTGTACATAAAACTGGATCAAAATAAAAGTTATATGATGTTTATAGAACCGTAAGCTTTGTGCTCGTTTTATCATTTGCAGTGCAGTGACAAATTTCTTGCAACTGCCATTCAGGAAGTATGATGTCACTTTAGAAGAGCAGGGCTTATTTTCTTAATACTTAACAATGTATATTTTATTGCATTTTTTATTTAATATTTTGGTTTCAATGCCTTTCCTCTGTGGGTATTTTTTTTGTCTTTTTGTCGCGATCATATTTTAGTTTGTGTTGAGTTGGGAACTTACTTTACTTAGATAAACTTTTGCGCTTGGTGATGTGTAAGAGTAAAATTTCTGTTGTCTGTCAGGGAGCAACAATAGTGGACCAGATTGTGAGTATAACTCCAGTTGAGAACTACATACCAATACATGAGAATGAGATGCAGGTCAATATGTGAAGAACTCCTGTATCATGTATCAGTATTGCTAAGAAATTCAGAACTGATTGATTGCAATTTATGCAGGAAGTAAGGATGCTAGAAAATACTATAAATGTAGCTCCTGACAATGTTTCCCCAAATATTGAGGTAAAATTAAGATCTAATGTTTTGCATGATGTATTTTTCCCGATGTGATGTTCTTCATGGAATTTAAGGTTAGATAAAAAGGTGTGGAAACATATTATTAGTGTTATAATCTAAGGGCTTTCCATATGCATCTTCCTGTACTTTAATATACCATAATACTTTGACATTGCCATTATTAATTTTAAAGTAATTTATATTTATACCAGTATCAAAAATCTTTTGGGTTTCTCATATTGTGTTAGGGAAATATTACAGGCACCCTGTTTACTTAATGCTAATAATTTTTTCTTTTATAAATTGATCTTATGATTTGATGTACTACATCTCTCAGGAGGACAAAGCTAGCCCCACCAATGGAAGAATATACATTAATAGAGCACAAGATGTAGTTTCTAGTATGCTGGCAAAAGGTTCAGCAATAAGACAAGATGCTTTGAACAAAGCTAAAGCATTTGATGAAAAGCATCAGTTAACTGCAAACGCATCTGCAAAGGTCATTTCTTTTGACAAAAGAGTTGGACTGACTGATAAATTAACAGTTGGCATCTCTGTCATGAATGAGAAAGTGAGATCTGTTGATGAGAGGCTTCATGTTTCAGATAAAACTATGGCAGCAATATTTGCTGCTGAGAGAAAACTGAATGATACTGGATCAGCTGTCAAAACAAGCAGGTTAGTCAGGTCTTTTATAATAAATACAATGTCATGTAATTTATACATATAGGGTGGTGGATGTTTACTTTTTACGATGAGTCTTATCTACTCCTATAAAATAATTTTCTTATGAAAGTTGAGATCCATTAACACAGGTGCATGCTCGGTTCAAAGAAAATAATCTCGTGTTTTTACCAATTTTTATGTGAGAGCTTTTGAAAAATAAGCCATTATTTCTCTTGAAAAAAGCTTTACATGGCACATGAAAGTTTTCAATAAGATCAAGTTCATAAAATATAAAACTTAGGTGATTCTTAATGAAACTACTTTACTTACCTATGACATGAGTTGAAAAGAGTTTAGATATATGAGAAAAAATATTTGTTTCTATTAATTTGATTGTAAGCCAGCGTAAGAGGGTTTATATAGAGCTCTACATCCCTAGAATAATGATTACAATATCCCTTTTAGTATCCTACACTATCTTAGATGTAGTGATCACAAAGATTGATAATATCTCCTTGTAACTCAACAATAAGTTTTCAAAATTCAACACTCTCCTTCAAGCTGGTGAAGGAATATCTATCATTCCTAACATGCATGTAAGATCATGAAACCGTTATGTGGGAAGACCCTATCACGATGTGTTTTCTTATCATATTGAACTCGAATACTAATACCTAATTTATTATCACAATAAAGGGTCATTCATTTTTCACACTTCACTTTAAGATCATTCAAAATAATGTTTAACCATAACAATTCACACAGACCTTGTTCTATATCACAAAATTCAGTCGCCTAGACCTTGAAACTACATTTTTTTTACTTCTCCTAGTCACCAACTTTCCACCCAAGAACATGCAATATTTTGAGGTGGACCTCCTATTAGTAATAGAACCTGTATAATTTGCATCAGTATATATTTCCATATTTAATTTTCCATCTTTCTTGAACAACAATATCTTTTTTGGACTTGTCTTCATATATTTAAGGATTCTATTCATAGTCTATAAGTGGTGCTTTCTAAGCTCGTGCATGAACTGATTGATCACACTAACAACATAAGCTATGTTTGGTATGGTGTAGGCTAAGTAAACAAGCTTCCTTACAAGCTTCTAATATTGGCCATTATTTACTGCAAAGTTATCTTCATCGCTTCCAATTCTATGGTTGTGTTCTATAGGAACTCTAGTGTCCTTACAATCAATTTTCCATGTTTCTTTGAGAAGATCTATAACATATTTTCTTTGAGAGATAAAGATGCCTTTTCACGAGTAGGCAACTTCCATTCCAAGGAAGTACTTTAATCTTTCGATCCTTCATCTCGACTAAGAAGGAAGCTTCCCTTTCAAGATCAGTTTTTCATGTTCATCATATCTTGCAACAATCATGTCATCTACATAGACTAAGAGAAGAGTAAGTTTCCCTTCTAAGGAATGCTTGATGAATAGGGTATTACCTTGACTCTGTCAATACCCTAAGGAAATCATAGCTTGAATTAGTATCCCAAACCAAGCATGGGGCACTGTTTGAGTCCATACAAGGCTTTCCTCAACCTATATAGTGTATTCTTTTCCTCAATAGACCCAAAACCATGAAGAATCTCCATGTAGACTCCTCTCTAGATGCCCATGCAAAACGACATTTTTCACATCGAACTGTTGTGACTCCCAACCAAAAGGTGTTGCTAATGAGAGAATGATTTTGATAGTATTCATCTTTGCTACTAGAGTGAATTTCTCCTCATGATCAACACCGTCAAACCAATATTTCATTGTGTAATTCCACTTGCATCTCACTACCTTTTTATCTTCTGGCTTGCTGACAACCTCCCAAGTATGATTTTGTCCTATTAGAATAGGTATTAAATAAGGGTATAAAGTAGTTGTATTGGAAAACTACTATATGCTATACGTATGAGCTGTATTTAGGACTATAGTTTTGATCTTTGATCTTCCATGTAATTGTATCAGACGTCTACCAATATAAATATGAGCACAATATAAATATGAGCACATATGAGAGGAGTGATCAAGCTCTCTAAAATATAGTCTCTTTTATTTATCCCATTCTATTGGTCTTAGTCTTAAGAGAAATATTCACTGTCCTCCATCACCACCACCGTCCGCCGACACAAATCTATCGGAAACCACCAAATCTGAAGCACCTCTCTAGGCGATGGCCAACCTTGTCGGTCCCCGAAGCTGAAATAACTCCACGCTCCGCCACACACTCACTTTTCTCCACTGTTGCTAGGTGCGTGACATCCACGCACCGTCTTCCTCTCATCGGAGTGACGTTACACCTCCTTGTCTTTGTCTTGATCGTTGGTTGAGGTTGAAGGTCTAATCCAGGGTCCTCCTTTTGTCTCTTATTGGTTGTTTTCTCCTCTGCCAACAAAAATGGCTTCTGAACCTGCTGTCTCCTTCTTCGGAGCTCCTATCACTACCTTTTAAAAAACTAAATGGAAAAAGTTATCTCTCTTGGTTGGCCTCAATCGAACTTTGGTTCCTTGGCCAAGGTTTCCACAATCACCTTGAACAAGATGGGAGTAATGTAAGGTTTGATCAAGTTGAATATTGGAAGAGAACTGATTTTCAGTTGTTATTATGGCAATTCGTGGAACCTAACTTATTGGGTACTCTTAGGTCGTTTAAAACGTGCCATTCCTTTTGAAAAAAGGCTCAAAATATATTTGTAAATGATATACAACGCCTTTACAATTCTGCCAATAGGCTTGCTTCCCTTAAACAAAGAGACCATGACATGATGTCTTTTGTGAGTGAAGCCCAATCTGCTGTTGAAGAATAAAAAATGTTCCTAGAGGTTGAGTCATTAGACGAGATCAAGAAGAAGCTAGATAAATTCTATATGTTGATGATTTTCCGTGCCATGCATCCAAACTTTGAACATGTTAAAGATCAAGTTTTAACGGGTCATGAAGTCTCATCCAAGGAAGACTTGACGACACGACTCCATCGGGTTCCAACTCTTCAAAGTAGGAATGTTCAAGAACCTGTAGAATCTTTTGTCATGGTTTCTGCACATGGAAGGGAAGGATGTAATGCAAGACACGAATGTAGTGGTAGGGGACGTCCTCAATGATCTTACTGTAAGAGAATGGGTCTTGTTCAAGAGAATTGCTTCTCTCCGCATGACTTTTCTTACAAGACATCCAATATCTATAAAACCGAAGTTGCTGAACCCAGATTCTCTGATGAAGAATATCAAAAGTATGAGGTTGAAATCTAATAACTTGGCACAATCATCTACAAATCCTAACTTGTCAACAACTTACATCTCACAATCCATGGAAAGTCAAAGCCCATGGATAATTGACTCTTGTGCTTCTGATTACACTTTTGGTAATACCTCTTTGTTCTCTTCCCTTTCTTTTCTAGAAAACCTTATTCATAACCTTAACTAATGGATATAAAATTTCCTCCTAGGGAGTTGGTTAAAATTCCCTTTCTTCTTTCTTAAATCTAAAATTTGTTCTTTTGTTCCTGCTTGCCCTTTCAATCTTATCTCTTTAAGTCAATTAACCAAGTCTTTAAATTGTTTAGTAACCTTTGATGTCAATTCCTTTGTTATACAAGAATGTGGTACTAGGTGGTTAAGTTTCCCTTCTTCATAAATCTAAAATTTGTTCCTTTGTTTCTGCTTTTCCCTTTCAATCTTATCCCTTTAAGTCAATTAACCAAGTATTTAAATTGTTTAGTAACCTTTGATGTAAATTCCTTTGTTATACAAGAACGTTGTACTAGGTGGCTGATTGGAGAAGGACATGAATCTAGAGGTTTATACTATTTTGGAACTAATCCACATGTGTCTTGTTTTGCATCTTCATTTGCTAAACTTTTACATGATCGTCTGGGCCATCCTCGCTTGTCAAGATTTTTAAAAAAATGGTCCCTGGTCTAAGTAATTTTTAAACGTTAGAATATGAGGCATGTCAACTAGGAAGACATGCTAGATCTTTTTTTTTTCTAAAAAGTTTGAATCAAGATGCAATTCTGTTTTTTCTATCATCCATTTCGATATTTGGGGACCAAGTTGTGTCTCAACTTTTGGTATTTTGTTACTTTCATTGATGAATATTCCAGATGTACTTGGGTTTACATTATGAAAGATCGTTTTGAACTTTTGTCTATCTTTACATCCTTTTTTAATGAAATCAAACATCAATTTGGCCAAGTAATTAAAACTTTATGGAGTGATGATGCCAAAGAGTACTTTTCCTCTAATTTCTATGCAATTTTAAGTTCACATGGCATTTTACACCTATCTACTTATCCTAAGACACCTTAATAAAATGGTATTATAGAGAGGAAAAATAGATACTTGGTTAAGACTACTCGTATCTTATTGCTTGGTGCCAATATACCAATCCATCATTGGGACGATGCTATCTTAACTGCTTGTTTTCTTATTAATAGAATGTCGTCCTCATCTCTCAACAATAATGTTCCTTATCCCATTATTTTTCCAAATGATCATCTCTTTCATGTTTCCCCCCAATGTTTGGTTGTGTATGTTTTGTTCATGATTTATCTCCAAGGTTGAATAAACTCTACGCCCGTGCTGTTAAATGTGTCTTCTTGGGTTATTCTCGGCTTCAAAAATGGTATCGTTGTTACTCTCCCGAACCAAGTACTACATGTTTGCTAATGTCACCTTTAAACAGATTCCCTTCTCTTCGTATGTCCAAGGTGTTTCTTCCATTAGTTGAATCTAGTGTTTCTCGTACTCCTGACAATCTTGAAACTATTCAAAATCCTCCCGAACCATCGTCACCTCCTCTTATCACCTATTGATGAAGGAACCAAATGGCTAGTCCAATGCTTCAAGGTGAATCCTCTTCATCAAGTTCTCCATCGTCACTCAATACCACGACTCCTAGTAATTATGATTCAACATGACCTATTGCCCTCTTGAAAGGTACTCGTTCTACTCATAATCAATATCCAATTTATAATTTTCTTAGCTATCACAGGTTGTCTCCTTCCTATTGTTCTTTTATATCATCTGTGTCTTCTATTACTATTCCCAAAAATATGAATGAAGCAGTTGATCATACTAGATGGAGACAAATGATTGCAGAGATGTAGGCTCTTGACTAGAATAGCACATGGGAGTTGGTTCCTCTTCCACCTGGGGAGAAGACAATTGGATGTCGATGGTGAACTTGATTGTCTCAAAACACACTTACTTGCCAAAGGATACACTCAAATGTATGGCCTTAATTATAGTAATACTTTTTCTCTAGTGGCCAAAATGACTACTGTTCTTCTTTTCTTTGCCATGGAAGCTATTCTTCATTGGCCATTTCATCAATTGGATATTAAAAAAGCTTTTCTCCATGGAGATCTAGAAGAGGAGATTTATGTGGGAACAGCCCCCTGGGTTTGTTGCTCAAGGGGAGCCTAGATTAGTTTATAAGTTGTGTCGCTCCCTCTATGGTCTCAAGCAATCACAACGTGCTTGGTTTGGAATATTTAGCCACATTGTTCAAACCTTTGGGCTAAAACGAAGTGAAGCAGATCATTCAATTTTTTACTGTCATTCCTCCTTTTGCAAATGTGTCTACTTAATAATGTATGTTGATTATATGGTCATTACAGGAAATGATGTTGCTAGAATATCTCAGTGAAAAGGAACACGTGTAAAATTTTTCAAACCAAGGGTCTTGGAAGCCTAAAGTATTTCTTAGGTATTGAAGTAGCTCAATCAAAAGAGTGTGTTGTAATCTCTCAAAGAATAAAGCTCTAGATATCCTAAAAGAGACAAGTATGTAGACTAGTGGGTAGTCCAATGGAACCAAATAAGAAATTAATGTGAGCTCAAGCTGAATCTTTCTCTCAGCCGGAAAGATATAGAAGAATGGTTGGAAAACTTATTTATCTTACTATTACTAGACCTGATTTGTCTTTTGTAGTTGGTTTGTTAGTGAGTTCATGTAGGCTCCTTGTACTCCTATATGAAGATAAAGGGAACACCCAAATCTCTGGGTATTGTGATGCTGACTAGGCCGGATCCCCTACTAGGATATTGTGTTTTCCTTGGAGGAAATATTTTTCTTGGAAAACTAAAGCAAAATGTAGTTACCCGATTAACTGCTGAAGCTGAATATAGGACAATGAAATTTCTTACTTATGAACTTATATGGGTAAAAAATTCCTTCAAGAACTTAACTTTTGTGAGATTAAAAAAGGCTAGGAAGTAGTTGTATTGGAAAATTACTATATGTTGGACGTATGAGTTGTACCTAGGACTCTAGTTTTGATCTTTGATCTTCCTTGTAATTGTGTCATAATTATACCAATATAAATATGAGAACATATTAGAGGAGTGATTTAGTTCTCTTAAATAAAGTCTCTTTTACTTATCTTAACTTTTTCTAAGGCACTCATGCCTTCTTTCATGACTTGAACCCAATTTTTAACCTTTAATGCATCTTGAACTAATGTAGAGATTCTAACAGCATCAGTAGCAGAGAGAATACTTTGGTGTTGCATAGAAAGGTGTCTAGTGAACTCAAATTGAGAAATGAGATACTAGGTATAAGATTAGTTTCCTTTTCTTAAGGCAATAAGTAGGTCATCAAGGTTAGGTTCACAATTATTATTGAAGGGATTTTTTAAAGGTTCAAAAGTATTAAGAATTACCTCTAGCTCAGAAGATTGGAATTGTTTTGGACTAGGTTAGGTTTATGCGTTCTCTTTGATATTGTATACGAAGAGACTTTTGGTGTTGATCCTCACTTAGGACTAGATTTGCCCTTATTAGAAGTAGCCTAAAAAATATCCTTGCAAGTCAGGGGTAGTATCAGTGTAAGAAGATTCCTTCAACAAAGTGACAAAGGTTTACTCAGATGACACAAAGAACTTAGCTTCTACAGAAGGATTAAGTTTCACGAAAAGTGACATCCATAGAGGTATAAATTCTTCAACTTAGAAGATGGTAACAAAAGTATCCCTTTTTATCATAGGCATAAGCAATGAATATGCACTTATTAGCTCTGGGATCTAATTTCCCATGAAATTGACTAAGAACATGGACAAACACAACACACCCAAAAACATGACTTTGGGGGATAGAAAAAGACACAACAAATGGAAAAGAAAGATGATAGAGACTCAACAACACTAAGACCATCCAGAACACAAGAGGGTAATCGATTTATAAGGTAGGCAGCAGTAAGGACAACCTATGTAAGGACCCATAATTTTTAAATATTAAATTAAGTTTATGTAAATATATCTAGATAAGTTAAAATATGCTCTTGTTAGAAGTTTTCAAAATTAACCTATGCAAATTTTAATTTTAACTTATAGAGAAACATTTCAATTTTGTCTTCTTTTTCTTTCCCTATAGGTGTGTATACAAGTTTATTTGAAAGTGCCATTAATTTGACTTGGGCTGTATGTTATTAGTTGCTAATGGCCTTCCTGTCCTTGGTTCTCAGCAGATATTTGACAGCTGGAACAGCGTGGTTTAATGGTGCTTTCAGTAAGGTGGCAAAAGTTGGCCAAGTTGCTGGCACTAAAACTAGAGAAAAGTTCCATTTGGCTGTATCAAACTTGACAGCAAAGGTGGGTTGGGTGCTTGTTATGTCACCAGATCAAATAATAACAATAATAGTAAATTACAAATTTTGAGATTGCACATGACATTTCTTGGCTTTTCTAAGTCCTGAAGTAATCTCCCTTAATTTGTCTGGAATAATTTAACTTGACACCCTTGTTACCCATAAAACATGTTACATCGTGTACTCATGTAAGGGAAGTTCTAAGTGGAATTATTGTAAACATTGAAAAAAACAAAAGTATCATGTGTAATTTAAGAACATGAGGTATCGGCGTAATTTAGCCTACTAATAGTTATTTGTATTGTTCTTTTATTTCAGCATGTTTGAGTGAAACTAGTTATTCTATCAAAAGAGGAATTGGATTTGTGCTCCAGTTTTTAATCTTTAACTTCTCTTGCCAATTCTTCTTAGTTGCATCTTGTGATCCACTCATGCAGGAACCAGCAGTTGCTGCATAAACCAGAATTTTGTCATTTGTGGTCAACCTTTGATGAAGCTTTCAGCATAAATGGTTTTGAATTTGATTGTAGAAATTTGAGTTATTGAGAGACTCTTGATTTGGACAAGAGCTGCTTTCTCTGTCCTTTAACAGTGGCTTGTAGCAAATATTGTGATTCAATTTATTCATATTTTTTATATTCTTTGTTTATCCTTGTTTGACTGTGATGTATCAAGTTCTTTTATTTTCTTCTCCCCATCTGTTGAAGTATTTAGCTGTGATCAAGCTTCAAAGAATTACAGAACGAGTTATTATCTTGAAGGTTACAGTATATTATTTAAATTATTGCTTATTAGTTACTTTAAATCTAGAAGATTAGCTTCACAACTCATTCCTTCATTTTCTTGATTCCCTTGTATGCTGTTTAATGTCTCATCATCTATGACCCTTTATCCATTTTTTTAAGTCTTCATAACATTTGTCAGCATTGAAATTGGTACAAAAATAGATAATAATAATAGTAATAATAATAATAATAATAATAATTGTTATTATTATATTTAACTGTAAAAAAAATCATATTAACTGACTAATAATTGATATAATATAATTCTATATACTAGTTCTTTATTTTTAATTTCAAATTTTATTTAGAATTTCGTATTATTCTCAATTCTTTTGTAAATGTGGTTATACATATGTTAATTATTTAACATGATAATGAACGGATAACAAAATGATTTCAGAATCGATAATAAGAAAAGTCAATCATAAAATACTTTTGAAAAGCAAAGCAAAGCAATTTATATATACTTTTAAATAACGACAAGAAATCTTAATAATATAAAGCCACAAGCCAATTATACAGGATTTTTGCAATCAATTTTCCTAAAAAGAATTATTTGTCTTTTATGTGAATTGCTAAGTCATTATATCTAATTATTTTCTATTATTAAAGGAAAAAGAAAGAATAGGATAAATCCCTTGTGTATATTAAACATATAGGATTATGTTTATATATAAAAAAAACATATAGACTAAGTCCATTACATAAATAGAAATATCTAACAATATATCATAATATCTAATAATATCTAAGACTCCCCTCAAGCTGGTGCATATAGATCATATGCACCCAGCTTGTTACAAATGTAATCAATCTTAGACTCTCGTAAGGGTTTAGTAAAAGTATCTGCTAATTGATTATTTGAATTAACAAACTCAGTCTTGATATTTCTCGATATAATCTTTTCTCGATGAAATGACAATCAATCTCAATATGTTTGGTCCTTTCATGAAAAACTTGATTTGAGCTAATATGAAGAGCAACCTGATTATCACATATAAGTGTCATTTGAGTGACCTCTCCAAATTACAATTCTTTAAGTAACTGTTTAAGCCAAATAAGCTTACAAGTAGTCGAGATCATAACTTTATATTATGCTTATGCACTAGATCTCGCCACAACACTTTGTTTCTTGCTCTTCCAAGAGATCAAATTATCACCAATGGAGACACAATAACCAGAAGTTGATCTTCTATCAAATGGACATCCTGCCCAATCAACATCGGAATAACAAATGAATTTAGTATGGTTATTATGACCATATAACAAACCTTTTCCAGGAGAGCCTTTAATGTACTTCAGTATATGAATGATTGCATTCCAATGATCTTCACATGGAGAATTAAGAAATTGACTCACCACACTAATTGCAAAGGAAATATCAGGACGAGTAACAGTGAGATAGTTCAATTTTCCAACTAATCTCCTGTACTTCTCAGGATCTGAAAGAGGCTCCCCCTGATTGGGTAGAAGTTTGACATTGGGATCCATGGGAGTATCAACAAATTTTGAATTCATCAACCAAATTTCCTCAAAAATATCCAATGCATATTTTCTTTGATAGATAACAATACCAGTATTGGATTGTGCTACCTCAATCCCTTAGAAATATATGAGTTTGCCAAGATCTTTGGTCTGAAAGTGTTGACAAAGGTGTTGTTTCACTTGTGATATGTCATGGTGATCACGACCTGTAAGAACAATGTCATCAACATATACTACAAGATAAATACACCCAACACTTAAGTGACGATAAAAAAACTGAATGATCTGCTTCACTGCGAGTCACACTAAACTGTTGAAAAACATTGCCAAAATTTCCAAACCAGACCCTAGGAGACTGCTTGAGGCCATATAAGGATTTGCAAAGACGATATGCCAATCCAGAAGACTCCTCCTGAGCAAAAAAAGCGGGAGGTTGCTCCATATAAATTTCTTCCTGCAAATCCCCATTAAGAAAGACATTTTTGACATCCAATTGATAAAGAGGCCATTTTTGAAGAGCACCCATGGCTATGAATAAGCGAACAGAAGCCATCTTTGCCACTAGAGAAAAAGTATCATCATAGTCTAAACAAAAAATTTGGGTATATCCCTTAGCTACAAGACGAGCTTTGAGACGATCAATAGTAGCATCAGGACCAACTTTGATAGCAAAACTTGCAACCAACAACAGATTTCCTAGATGGTAAAGGAACAAGTTCCCAAGTTCTATTATTCTGAAGCGCATTCATTTCATCAACCACGGCCTGACGCCAACCAGGATGAGCTAAGGCATCATCTACAAATTTTGGAATGGATATAGAAGAAATAGATGAAAGGCAGGTATAAAAGGGTTGAGATAGTCTATGATAACTCAAAGCAGTATAATGTGGAGAGGGATTACATGTAGAATGTATAACTTTACAGATAGCAATAGGAACATTAGGTTCAACTATCAGAGAGGGGGATAAGGTGTTGGCACTAGAAGAGTGAAAAAAAATAACGGTTTAGAGAAGGTGACAAACATTTATATCCTTTTTGTGATCTAGTGAACCCTAAAAAGACACATTTGGGTGACTTAGGAGATAATTTATCAAGACTAGGACTAAAATTATGAACAAAGCATGTGCACCCAAAAACTTTGGGAGGTAAAGAATGGAGAGGGTCATGTGGAAATAAAATAGAATGAAGAATTTTGTCATCTAAAATTGAAGATGACATGCAATTAATGAGATAACATGCACTAAGAACAACATGACCCCAAAAACGTTGAGGAACATCACCATAGATTAAAATAGTATGAGATGTTTTAATAAGATGTCTATTCTTGCAGCTACCACATTTTGTTGAGGTGTATAAGCACATGAAGTTTGATGAAGAATACCACGATAAACGATAAATTTTTAAAAGAATGAGAAAGATATTTACGTCCATTATCACTGCACAAAATTCGAATGGAAATTCCATAACTTTTAATTACATTGTAAAATATTTGAAATATAGAAAACAACTCAAAATGATTTTTTCATTAAAAACACTCAAGTACAGCTAGAATAATCATCAATAAAAGTAACAAAATACTGAAATCCTAAATTAGACTTAATATGATTTGGTCCCCAAATGTTAGAGTGAACTAAGGCAAAAGGAGATGAAGCACATTGTGAGACAATACTAGGAAAAGAACTACGAATGTGCTTCCCTAACTGACACGAATCACACGATAAACTAAATACATTAGACAAACTTGGAACAAGCTGTTGCATCTTGGCAAGACTAGGATGACCCAAACGAGAATGAATGAGAGATGGAGAATCCATAATCGTGCCAACATGTACAAATATTTGTAGTTGATAAAGTCCATGAGACTCACATTCGGTGCCAATCATTCGTCTCAAACTTCGGTCCTATAAAGAAACAAAATCTTTGGTAAAAGAAATAACACAATCAAGAGAACGAGTGAGACGACTAATGGATAATAAGTTAAATGGAGACCGAGGGACATAAAGAACATTATCAATAGATAAAAAAGGAAGAAAATTAATAGTACCAACACCATGTGATGGTACCTTAAATCCATTGGCCGTGGTAATCGAAGGTAAAGAACCCGTAGTAGATAGGGAAGAGAAAAAAGATTGATTACCGGTAATGTGATATGTGGCACCTAAATCTAGAACCCGGGGGCCAAGGGAAGTAAAGTGAGTGAGGCCAACAAAAGATGTACCTAAATGTGCAACATAAGTAGTGGAAGTAGGGTTCTGACGATCCTCATACCATTTAAGAAATTCATTGAAAATAGCAGGCTGGCCTGGGGTATCAAATGAAGATGAAGTATAGTCCACAATAGAAGGTTGCACAAGAGCAATGTGTGATGGCATTTTCATGAAGGTCTTCTTGAATCATGTAAGAAAATGGTGCGGAAGCTATGAAGGTGTGTGTGCAAGATCCTCCTAAGAGTGATGTTGATCTTGAAGGTGCATGATAGGTATG
>Ga0123342_1001937_pt1 | contig 34708 bp, 19 predicted proteins | sample Turbeawhitnodule_FD_89960 | JGI IMG/M metagenome (GOLD analysis project Ga0123342, IMG submission 89960) | Root nodule microbial communities of legume samples collected from Mexico - Turtle bean Mexico white nodule | ecosystem: Host-associated > Plants > Roots > Nodule | place: Mexico: Nepantla... | reverse complement strand
TCCGAGGATCAGAACTAGCAAGTTTCTCTTTAAAAGAGTAATACCCAAATAGAACCCAGAAATATTATAATAATAAAATAATGAGGAGAGAGAAATTGAAAAGGGAAAATGGAGAAGGAAGAAGATGGTGAACGGAGGGTTTGAAGAAGATGAAGAGGTGAGTGTGTGAGTTGCGTTTTCTGAAGGAGGGGAACCCTTGTTTATATAGGGAAAAAGTAACAGCCCCAAACAACCATTACCCACGTTCCAACAGCCATTGGTGGCCCTATTCCAGGTTCCAACAACACAACTTCTTCAACCTCCGAAAATCTAGCAATGTGGAGGCACAAAACTTCCAAGTCGTGCGACACAATCCAAGGTGGGGAGGGCAACATTTGCTTTTCAAACTTGGAGTCATTCTCCACTTCACTCTACTTCTGAGACTTCCTCCAACAGAAACATCGAAATATTAGGGTTTATGCTCATCTCTGTTTTTCAGTTTTTTATTTTGCAAAACTGATTATGTTTACAACAAAACCTACCCGAGGGTCATTCCTGTATTACTATAATTCGCACCCCAGCACTCCTGTTAGTTGGTTGTCGTTGTCTAGCCGACCGGGGAACGTTCGCTTTGCTGCCTATACCACCTCATATAAAAATTTCAAAGAAAATTATTTTAAGATTTTTGTGGAACCTGACGGCCGAGAACTCTTCTACAATGTGGATGAGACGACTAAGTTTCCTTTCCATTGGACGGAGAAACCCAGCCGACTCGGTAGTTGGTTGTGGAAGTCGTTATCGCCCTTCAACAAGGAGATTATCCTAATTACTAACCAGTTGCCCTGTAGGCTGCCTACTCGAGAACTGACAGCCTTGTATGGGTCGTCTAAGAAGTGGGCAGACTTAAATGGTATGTGAGTTTACGCACTTTCGGTCGTTCTTTTGTTAAGTTAATGTAGTTTAATTTTACATGCATTTTTCAGAGATCATTTTGAAGATGGACCCAGGCCTTAACAAGTTTATGAAGAGCTTGAAAAGGCAGGCGGACGGACGCAAGATCTCCACCGTCGCTGGAATTGCGCCTCCACCAATTGATAATGGGTCTCGTTCGTTCGGCAAGCTTAGGTACGAACCGAGACAAAGAAGTGAGTCGACCGATTAGCCATTGGATTTCTTTGAGTACGCTAGGACTTCGCATTTCTGTGATAGCTTTACACTTTTCAGGATTTGCTTCTATGCCTCGATGGGTTAGCATTAACCCTAAGAATTTTCACCTTCTACACCGAACACACACTTTCCAGGGTTTAAAAGCATGCGATACTTGTGTAAGGCTTGGAAAACTTCCTTCAAATCTGAAACATGCTGCTCGCACAAGTCAGATTTAACAACAATATCATCAACATATACCTCGACATTCTGTCCGATCATGTCATGGAAAACATAGTCCATCAAGTGTTGATAAGTAGCTCTAGCATTTTTGAGGCCGAACGACATGACCTCAGAAAAAGTTGTCGGAGTCCGTTCTAAAAGTTGTTTTCTCTCTATCACGAGGGTGCATCTAGATTTGATTATACCCTGAGTATGCGTCAAGAAAACTTAGGATTTGATGGTCGACTGCTCCGTCGACCAGTCGGTCGATAGTAGGTAGAGGATACGAATCCTTTGGACATGCTCTGTTAAGATCTGTGTAATCTACACACATTCTCCATTTACCGTTTGACTTTTTGACCATTACTACGTTAACCAACCATGTTGTATAGCGGGCTTTCTGAATGAACCCGACCTGTACCAATTTATCAGTTTCTTCTCGGCGGCCTTACGCCTTTCTTCCCTTAACTTCCTTTTCTTCTAGGCGATCGGCCTAGCCTCCTTGTACACAGATAGGCGATGAGTGATAACATCGGGTTTTACCTCGGGCATATTTGCAGCAGTCCAAGCAAAAAGGTCAGCATTTTTCATTAATGCCTTACCGATCGCCTCTCGGTCGTCCTGTTTGAGGGATGTCCCCATGTGCGTTTTGTAGTCCTTATCGTGAAGGAGTATGGGTTAAAGGTCTTCTCCGGCTTCCATGCGAGGATCGTCCAACCTAGGATCGTCCAAATGAGGAGTGAAAACAATGGCCTTCAACCTGTTTATGGAGGGACGGCTGAGCAGAATATTGTAAAACGTGTTGGCATTAACCAGCAAGTACCGAATGTTGATAGTCTTGCTGAGATAATCATCACCGAAGGTGGTGAATAAGTCGATATATCCTCTCGTTTCTACTATTTCCCCCAAAAATACAACTATCTGCTCATTGTAAGGTTGTATCTCTGCCTCCGAAATTTGCATCTTCTTAAAGGTTTCCCAATATAGGATGTCGACCGAGCTCCCTTTGTCAACTAGGACTTTAGCGATTGCAAACTTATCTATCTCCACTGTAATGACCATGAGGTCGTCTTGAGCGGGGTCGATTGCGATAAATCGTTGTCAGTGAACGTGATTGGTGGTATGTGCGGTCGTCGATGTGTAGAAGCTGAATGGACGGACTGAATTGCCCTTAGATGTTTCTTCCTGGCCGAATTAGAGCATCGTCCATTCTGCGTTCAGGGCTTTCACTTCGAGGTCGTATCTGTCTGACTGGACTCTCACTTCGCTTCCTTCGACTCGTGCGACGATGGTCATCGCGGTTTCAGTCGTCCCTTTGTCCAAAGCGTTCCTTATCCCTGGAGTAATCAATATCACGTTGGGGCGACCGTGGTGCAGACATGGTTTTTTTTACAAATTTGCGGAGGTGGCCGGCTCGAACAAGCTCCTCTATTTTATCCCTTAGTGCCTAACAGCCCTCAGTCGTATGACCGTAATTGCGATGATATTGGCAACGCTTAGCTGTATCCGCATTGGGCGATGTTTGTGTTTGTTTTAGCGTTGGGATCAATTCGGTTTGTAAGGCTTCGTCCAGAACTTTTTCCCTAGGTACCGTCAAAGGGGTATAATTATGGAAACGAGGACCTCTATTAGAACGATACCGATCTTGGTCGGTTGTCATCATGGAAGGACGAATGCCCTTGTTTCTCTTTGTGTTTTTGACCTGCGTCTTCCTGTGATAGTCAACATCTTCTTCTATTTGCATGAACTTAGTCGCTCTTGTTCTCAATTCATCCATATTATATGTTTGTCGTTTAATAAGACTTTCCGTGAACCGGTCGAGGAGAATGGCCGAGACTAAATGGTGCATTGCTATATCTGGGTTTAGATTCCTGATTCCCATACACACCTTGCTGAACATGTCCATAAAAGCCCTCAATGTTTCCCCTTTTTCCTGTTTGACATTGAGAAGAGACATGGAGGACGTACAGTGAGGTCTACTTGTGGCATATTGAGTAGTAAATTTTACTTCCAAAACGTCGAAATTGGTTATAGAGTTCGTGGGAAGTTCAGTGAACCACCCTAGGGGTCCCTCTCTCAGTGAGGTGGGAAAACCTTGCACCATACTGTATGATCCACGGTGTATAGGGTCATTTGTGTTCTAAAAATATTTAAATGTTCGTCCGGATCGATGGATCCATCGTAAAGATTCATAGTCAAGCCCTTCCACTTATCGAGAAGAGGCGTAACAATGATATCATCTGTGAAGGAATGACCCCTTGGATTAACTACCCTGCCGGGAGAAGCATACTTAACGCTTTGATGGGTGTGGTGCGTGAGCGACGTGTGATGCACCACTTGAGTATGGGGAGTTGGTATTTTTGTTCCAGATCGATGTGTGGGTGGTGTTGGCGCGCGAGAGTGTCCCTCCCGTTCGGATTGCTCAAGCCGCTGAAGTAATCTTTTATTCTGCACCTTTAGTTGAGCCAGTTCCTCTGTCTGCCGTTGTCGCATTTCTTCTTGCTTACGCCTATCCTTCTCGTGACGCAATTGATCTGTAGCTCCTTTCTGAAGCAATTCTTGCGCATCTGAGCTTGGAGGGTTTGGAGCATCATCATCTGCTCTTCTGCCATGTTATCATTGTTGGTGTTGCTCACTGCCGATACCATTGTTGCTCGCTGAAATCCTTATGTTTGGGAAACTGAGATTACTCGTGTCCCACGTTGGGCGCCAATTGTACCTGTGTGGATGTCAAGGCTTGAGTAATGTTGATCCACGTTGATACACAATTTGTTGTCGTGCTGGTAATCTTCTATTTCTTCAAAGCTCTTCCTCTCTCGCGCGTTCCGCTGGTCGGCAGGGGTGCCTGCGATTGCACCCGACGCTCAAGTCAGTGCTCGTGATTAGTCTATTCTCTTAGGATATCAAAAACATACCTTCCCCCCTTTCAGAAGTCCCTTTTATAGGTTGATTTGGGCCTCTTCCAACATGGGCTGGATAGTTGGTTTCATGGTTAGTGGTCTTTAGGTCGTGTATGGTGGTTTCATGATATTACAGGAATGTGTTTCGACATGCCTTTGACCTCTTCAATGTTGAGTAGAAACTGCCTTTGTCACGTATTTATTGTTGGTATTATTTATTCATACCTTCGGTCGTTTGGGGTCCGACCGGTACATATATAATATGATTAATTATGTTTTTTTTATAATAATTATATTTTTATAATTTTGATTATATTTTTATAGTTAAATTGTAATTCTATTTTAAATAAAAAGAATAATAATTTAATTTTAAAATAAAAAGTAAAAAATAAATTAAAATAAATAAATAAATTTATATATATATATATATAACTATATATATATATAACTTTCTTCGCAAAAAGAAAGTTTTGAATGAAAAAATATTCGATTTCCATGCTTTTTCTTTTTTATTATTTTGATTTCTACGGTTAACTTTACGTACAGTAAATATTTTCTTTTCTCCATCAGAAACAAACGAGCCTTAGTTGAAAACAGAATGCGTGATAGAATGTCATGTTCATTTTTCTCTTAAAAATATATACAATTAATTTAAAGTATTTATTCAGCCATATTTTTATAAAAGCTTTTATGTTAATTTTTTTTATCATTTTCACTATACCACTTTAAAATTATTATAAACAATTTTTTGTTTATTTTAAAGTCTGTTCTCTTATCTGCTTCTAATTCTTCGTGTGAATAATGTTTTAATGTCACAAGTTCCACAAGTTAAGAATATTAACGAACTAGTTCAACTTCTTATTAATGTTTTGATTTATTAGGTAGAATGGTTTTAAATTAATGTCACGTGTCAGTCACCTAGTGTGCCACATTCGTATATTTCGTTTTTTCTTTTGATAAACTTTTAATGATTTTCTTTTACATTTTTTGGAATTTCGTGGTGTTGCCACGTGTCAAAGTTTCTCTTGAATTATATATATATATATATATATATATATATATATATTATTTATAGATTATAAAATTAATTTTTTTTTCTCAGGAAGAAATAAAACTAATTTAAAATATTTTATCATTATCATTTTTATTTATATTTAAACTTTTTTTTATTAACAAATATTATCGTGTATTATTTAAATTTATACGAATATTATAATATATTTAATTTGGTTTTATATGTATTTTGAACGTTAAAAATTTACACCTATACGTATATTATTTTAAACATTTAGTATTATTTAATTAGGCTTTTGATACAATTTTATATATTATTTCATAATTATTTTATTAATATTGATTCGGTCTTATGTTAACCATTACACTATACAAGTATTGATCGATCAATTTTTGAAACATTGGTTGTAATGTTAGTTTTTTTTTTTTTTTTTTATATAATAAATATTTGTTTTTATTTTTGTTTTTTTTTTTTTTTTTTATAGAATAATTACTTGATTTCATTAGCTAGATTAAAAATGTCTAAATTTAAAACTATTTAGCTTAATTATTCAATCTATAGCATATTATTAAAATAAACTACTATAGACACAAAAACTTAACTGCGTTTATGAATTGAAATTTTAAAATTTTAAGACTAAAATGTTTTAATAAATTTTTTTGATTTCAATTTCTGTTTATATTTTTAATCAAACAACATATCCTATCACAAATCTTTTATACTTGAAAAGATAAATTATACTCGTCATTTTTTTAATAGATTATTTAAGATAAGTGTTGTTTATAATATTTGGAGATCTACGTATAAGATAGAAATGCAATCTACTACTCTATCATTAATCTGTAAGTTCTATCATTTATCTTGAAGTTATTTATCTTGAAGTCGAAGTTGTTCCTATAAAATGAAGGATTATAATGAAAAGAAGCGCACAGTGAAAGAAACAAGGTTGAAAGACATGATGAATCAGCAGTTTCAAACTGATGAGAATTCTTTGATCATTCCATTTTCAAATTTGTCACAACCACCACCATGCCTTCAAACTAATCGTTACGAGAGATGGAGCGAAGAAGAACACAGGTAAGTACAATTTTTTTTACATTTAAATATTTAAAGGTTAAATATGTCTTTCGTTCTGTATTATAATGCGAAATTGGTTTTTGTTTCTAATCCAAACTTTAAAGTTCTTTGATACTTATAGTAAATATTTTTTTTCACTCACTTATATACAATGAAATGTCCTCATCTCTAGTCGATGTGGGATCTTCAACATACTCTCTCACGCCGAAAGTGATAGCTCGTGCGTGAGATAACATATTATGGGTGATCCGATAGCGGGTGGCCTGATAAGCCCACCAAATAATCGCTATGATAGACTTGAACCTGACTCTGATACCATATTAAGAAGTGAACTTTAAGCCTAACTCAACCCATAAAACCGACTTATAAGGTGAGGTTTCCATCCACTTATATACCATGAAATGTCTTCATCTCTAGTCGAACATGTATTATAATATGAAATTGATTTTGTGTTTCTAGTCCAAATTTTAGATCTCTTAGATATTTGTAATAAGGAAATATGTTATTATCTCTGTGTGTTTATGTAACAAACAAAAGCGTGAATTATATTATAGTATTATAATATCCACGTGAATCAACATGAAATATTTTAACATTTTAATTCATATTGAAATTTCGTTGGTCATGTATAAATTTTTTTCCAAAGATTCATTTCAGTAGTTTCTTTACATAAGTATCCAGAATATCTAAAATTTGAATTAGGAACGAAAATTAATTTGGTTTAAAATGAGAAAATATACATTTAACCCAATATTTAATTAAATCTTATATTTTTTTTTCCAAACAGATTGTTCCTGACTGGACTTAAGATGTACAAAAAGGGAGAATGGACGAATATTGCAAGAAATGTGGTCAAAAGCAGAACTCCATCACAAGTTGCAAGCCATGCACAGAAATACTACAAACATTTGGCCTTACCCAATAAAGGCAAAAGAAAAAGTATTTACGACATCAAATTATCCGAAAACCAGAATGTTGCAGTTCAGGAGCAAGTTCATGTGATTCCAGACCAAGTTCATGTGCAAAATGACGATGCTGTTTTTTCAAACCTTGGAGACTTGGAAGGTATATGTGAAAGATATGGTATAAATAATTTATAAGATGTTTAGGTCAGTTTTTGGAAGAGAAAAAAGAAAAGAGTGATTATTTTTTTTTCAACAATGAATAAATGAAATAAAATGAGACACTTGGATGGTGTCTCAATCTTATAAATGAATAAAATTTGGTTTCTATTTCATGATTTTCTTGTAGTGAACGACACATACTAATTACTTGTATTTTGTCGTGTTGTGTCATAATATTATATTCACTACAAGAAAATCATTAAATAGAAACAAATTTTTAGAGATCAAAATAATTAGTTGCAATAGTAACTAAATTAGAAATAATTTTAGAAACTAAAAAAAAATTTGATTTCTAAATTAATTTCTATTATTGTTAAATAGTTTCTAAATTGGTATCTAATTAGCCACCAAAGTTTTTTCTACCTAGAAACTAAATAATTGGTAGTTAAAAACTTTGGTTGCTAATTAGATACCAATTTAGAAACTATTTAACCATAATAGAAACTAATTTAGAAATCAATTTTTTTTTTTAATTTCTAAAATATTTTTAATTTAGTTATTATATAACTAATTACTTTAATTTCTATTTAATGATTTTTTTAGTGTAGTGGTTGTGATATAACATCTTACTATTAATCTTTTCAATTTTCTAGTCTTTCACTTACGTGTTTAATTTCCAACATAGTTAGAAAAATCTAAAAATAATGTTGTTTTCATATCAAATTCTCCAAACTTTAACAAATTAAAATAATTGGTTTTGTAAATTTAGTTATTATAATTATTGAGAATCTAAACTATTGTCCTAGTGAATTTCAATTTGAGAGTAACGGAAAGTTTTCTTATCTGTGTAAATTTGAAGGATGATATAATGTTGGTAACTATTAACACAAATATGGTATGCAGGTAATAGTCATATATATGTTAACATGTTGTAAATGTTTTGTGAATATCAAACTAAAAGATTCCATAAAATTTTAGGTTTGATTAAGTCACATAAACGAGTGGGACTTAGGGAATTAGTAATGGTTATTATAATATATTATAAGAAAATCAATAAACAGAAACTAATTTTAAAAATAAAAAATAATTAATTATGTTATTTTTGTTGATGGATATGTTATTTCATTTTAATAATACAACATTTGAGAATACGTCTTGTGCAGGTGCGTCAAATAGATGTGTGTTTGACCAAATAATATTCAGAAATAAAAATATAAATAAATAAAAGTACATCATTGGTTTCAAATATAATTAAATTAGAAGAAATTATTTAACAAGGCCCTAAAAAACACAAAGCTAGTTCATAAAAATTTGGCTGCATTGGATAGTGGTCCTTTCTGCCCTTTTCTGTGATCAATATGAAAGTGATATCTCGTCTTATTATTATAGCTTTTTCTGTTAAAAATATATTAAAACATAATTTTCAAAAAAATTGTACTAAAACTTTATTATATAATATCTAAAAGTCATTTGTTCCTAATAATTGAGGTCAATAATAGATATAAATATTTTTTTCTTAACTAACATATACATCTTAATAAGACAAAACTAATATAAGTCATCAACGATAATATTTTAGATATAGTAATTTTAATAATATGAAGGAACTTAAGGTTAACAATTAGGGTTAGAAAAAGTACATAGGTTACTCTTGTTAGTTACTTAGTTTCAAAACCTATAATTTCATTTTTTAATTAAAAAATTATTATTTTATTATAATATCTAAACACTATTAAGAAAATTACTAAATAGAAATCAATTTTAAATAAAAAAAAATAATTAGTTACTATAATAACTTAACTAGAAACCATTTTAGAGACTAAATTTTTTGTTTGTTTTTAAATTAATTTTTATTATTGATAAATAGTTTATAAATTGATATCTAATTAACTATCAATTATTTAGATTCTAAATTTGAAAGAAAAAACCTTTGTAGCTAATTAAATAGCAATTTAAAAAGTATTTAACAATAATAAAAACTAATTTAGAAACCAAACATTTTTTTAATCTTTAAATTAGTCTTTAATTTAGTCAATATAACAACTAATTTTTTTTTCTAAAATTAGTTTTTATTCAATGATTTTTTTTAATAAAAAAATAATTGTAAAATGATTTTTTTAGTCTTATTTTATTCTTTTTATTCACACAATCAGTCATGATGGCTAATTATTAATTTTTATTCACAACTAAGTACTAAAACAATTCCCAATTGTCAGTTTAATTTATTGCATTTGTCTATTTCAAATATTTGACTATCTAACGACCCAATTGTTTTTTATGCACAGAATATAAATAATTTATTTCACTATTAGTGCATGTATATTCCCTTCATAATTTTAAGAAAAAAACTATATCCACAAATGAAGCATAGTTTCACCAAAAAATAATTCATATGCTATGATGATCTGATTACAAAACGGACCAAAACCATCATACATAGACACCAGGAATCATCATCATGGGAGAAGCAGCAAAAAGGTACAGAAAAAAAAAATGATACTCACAAATTTTGTTGTGTTTCTGCATGCTTTTAAAGTTATTCTATCACATCTATTAAGGTAGCTAAAGAAGTTATGAAGCTAGAATTTGTCAAGAATCATTATTGTGAAAAAGGTAGCATAACATGCATGGATAGAAAATCACAGCTAAAAATCTATAGATAAAAAACTCAGAAAACATTTTAAGAAAATCATTAGTACTTAACTCTGTTGTGAAATTCTATTGTAACCATGCACAGACCAAAACATGAATCTAATGTAAACAAAAATTGTGTAAATTTTCATAAGATAATCATCAACAATTGTGTAAAGGATGCATGTTTGTGAGTATGTTACTTAACTTTCTCATTTTTTACTTAATATGAAACTTTGAAATTGTAATACTGACTTAGATGTATATAGGTATGCAGTAGTGACAGGAGCTAACAAGGGGATAGGCTATGGAATATGCAAGAAACTGGCTTTGAATGGAGTTGTGGTGGTGCTAACAGCTAGAAATGAGAAAAGGGGTTTAGAAGCAATGGAAAGATTGAAAGAGTTTGGCCTCTCAGACTTTGTGGTTTTTCATCAACTTGATGTCACAGACCCTTCCAGTGTTACTTCCTTAGCAGATTTCATCAAAACCAGATTTGGAAAACTTGATATATTGGTCACTATCTTCTTCCCTCCTTTTCAAAACCAGATTTGGAAAACTTGATATATTGATCCTTGCATGTGATGCGTTTGACATAATAATTGGTGTTGCAGGTGAACAACGCAGGTGTTCCTGGGGGAAAAGTAAATGGAGAGAATTATCTTAGAAGGGTAAGGTTCCATGATATATATATGTATGTATATATTAATGGTGCTCTATGTATAATGGTATAACTTTATTTGTGCTTGTAGAAAAAGGGTGAAATATTGGATTGGAATCTAATAGTGTATCAAAATTATGAGTTAGCCAAAGAATGTGTTGAAACAGACTTCTTTGGTGCAGAAAGAGTAACTGAAGCTCTTCTTCCTCTGCTCCAACTCTCCACTTCACCAAGGATTGTCAATATTTCTGGTCAAATAGGACTACTGAAGGTAAATTTAAACAAACATGTATGCCTTTTCCAACATGTTCTTCTTTGTTTTGTTTGGAAATCACCAACCAGTCAGTTCACTGCATAAAAACTTGTGTAGTCTAGAATATCCCTTACTATTTTGTCAAAACAATATCTCTCAACTCAACACTTTAATACAAAAAAAGTACTTTAGTTTTCTCAACTGATATTAGGAAGAAAAAGAGAAGAACATTTGTCTGAAAGATTAAATTATCTTTCTTAGAAAGACAACTACATCTAGTTAATTGATTATATATATATATATATTATGATAATTTATGCACTTCTTTCTTCCAACTTGATTCACACATTATGTGAAAAAAATTTGCATTTGGGAAGTTTTGAAAAGCCAGGAACCCAAAAGTCTGAAAAGGAAAAGACTGGTATCAGTTTTTACTGTTGAATTAGACTTGGAATTGAATTAAATAACGAGATGGTAACACAGTATTTCATTGATTCTGGTTGGATTTGTCAAGTTTATCATGCCATCCTATATATTTATTCTTACAAACATCAAATTTTGAAATATTCAGTTTTTAATGTGAAGGAAGAATTAAATGAGTATAGTTTGATATTTTTGGTTTTTCTTGTTTGATTTGGATTTGGTTTACTAGTAAGTGCTGTGTAGTTTTGTTCACATTATAGCATCCATTAATCTCTGCCAAAACAATAAAAGAAGCAAGGTCTTATACTTCTCTTCCTCTGGTTTCAGCACATACCAAATGAGTGGGCAAGAGAAGTTTTTGGTGACATTGAGAATCTCACAAATGAGAAACTTTATGAGGTACTTAGAGAGTTTCTCAAAGATTACAAAGAAGGATCATTAGAATCCAAAAATTGGCCACCTGTGGTTTCTGGTGTCACCATGGCAAAAGCAGGTATAAATGCCTACACAAGGATGCTAGCTAAGAAGTTCCCTCATTTTTGCATAAATTGTATATGCCCTGGCTCTGTCAAAACTGATATAAACCACAACAACGGTTTGTTAAGTATTGATGAAGGTGCTGAAAATCCTGTTAGGCTAGCATTGTTGCCTGATCATGGTCCTTCTGGCCTCTTTTTCTCAATAGATCAAGTGATTCCCTTTTGATCTATAATGTTTTTCACATTCTCATCATCTCAAATAATAATTTGTATATGTAATATGTGTGTAAAAATACATTATGCTAGAAGAACTGAATTTTTAAATTTAATATAACTTTTTAAAATTGGATTTACATCCATTTATATATTATAAAATATGAATTGATTTGGTTTTACTTAATTTTTATTTTTTAAATAATTAGTTACCTCTTGTTTTTTTAATTATTGTTTTTGTTATAATATGTTTAACTTGATATGCATGTAATATTTTTTAGGAAACCCCATCTTGGAACCATCTTGGAAGGGATTTATAATAGAAGTATACTTATTTCGAATAATGCAATTTAAATTCTCAATTTTATAATTTGGGATTTTACTCTCCAAAATACATAATTCCATTAACAGATGAACTATTTCAAAATCATATAATATTTCAAATAAATTTCATGAACAGGTTGGGTTCTTCAATAAATCTATTAGCACAAAATTTCTAAATTCTCTCCAAATCAATCATTCATCAATATTAGTAGAAAATTTAATTTGATAAGTAATTAATAAGAATGAATCAATTTAGAATAATTTAACATAATTACTAGATTTACCCAATTCGAGTTTTGAAGAAAAAAATTCCTAATCTGTAAATGATTTAAATTGTTTCAAAAGTTAATATATAATTAATCCAGTGACTATACTAAGTAAATTTTTATTCACACACAATTATTTTGGTTATATTCATAACCATTAGTTCAAAATCCATCCTTGATTTGAGAGACAATGTTCTTACACATTTAGATTTAATTCATAGAATTCTTTGTTAAATCTTTGATTTTGATTCAAAATTATTAAAATAAAAGTTAGACTAGTTTAAATAAATAAAAAATGAGTTTGAGATGTAATACTAAAAAAATACATCTAACTATTACAATACAAGTTTTATATGTTTCTATACAAACTTAGAGTTTTTCCAAACATTCTTAATGCATGATTTGTACTTATAGAAATAAAAATATTTACAATTCATAACTCAAAACAAAACTCTAAAGCCTTTCAGACTCTCATGTATTTGTATGATCATCTGCTCGTGTACGTAGTACAATCATCGCAGTTCAAACACAACAAGAAAAAACAAGGATAAGCTAGTGAAACTAAAATTTTATAATATACACAATTTAATAAAAAAAGGCGAACCAAATTACATGGATTAATTTCTCAATCACAATCATTGGGTTTTGTTTCAATTCATAGTACTTTTCATTTCAATCACACTAACTACACATGAATCCATCGTCTTTCAGGAGACTCATTAAGTATGTCCCAACCAGAGACTAACATTTAATCCATACATCAAGGATCAGGATAAGTTCAAACATCCGATACCGAGTGTCTATAGCGGGACTCAATGTGTATTAACTCCCTCATCAGCTTCTCACCACATGATATCTTAGTCTATATGATTTAGATCATCAGTAAAGTTAGAGGATCTCTGTTAAACATAGGCTTTTCATACTTAAGGTACCATCAACCAATAACTCATACATTATTCCAAATGTATGACATCAATTTTCATCATTCATATATAATACATATCATTCAATCACAAAACGATTAAAAATTCATAACATTCAAGAACCTTTCCAACATCAAAAACAATATTTAACTTCCAAACTATCAAAATCTAATATTTATACATGTTCACACAACATAAAATCAAACAATTTTATCAAATAACATCCTTGCAAAAGAAATTGAAACTTGGGACCACGTCCCTTCCACATTCAGATCTTCTAGCCTAGGATATTATTGAAAGTTAAAGTTAGTTTCCCTTACCTAAAATTTCTTATTTTGATAGAAATTCTACCTCAAACAGGGGAACCACTCCAAAATTTAGGAACCTAGAGAAAATTATCCAAACATTACCAAAATTTAGTATGAGCTTAATCAAGTTGAGAGAAACACTTTTCTTAACTGAACCCACAAAGATTGATGACTAAATCATAGAGAAAAATAGAGAATAAAAGATCTTTAGAGTAAAATGAACTTACTCTTGAAAAATGTGCCCTGACTCCTACAACATGGTGTGATCAAATTTGTGAATAGATGAGATATGAGAGAGAAATTGAAGAGAGAAGGGAGAGGGAGAGAGAAAAGAGAATGGAGAGATAAAGCATAAGGGGGGTTTGTTACGGGGGTTACAATTATCGCCAACAACAAAAAAAATTTGTCCTAAAAAATTAGCTTACCAAGAAAATTAGGATATGATTATCTTATCTTCTCTTTTATTCTTCGAGTGGAATCACAACATGTGAGATTTCACAACACTTTGACTATATCGATGTTTTTACCATGAAATTACTTTATTTGAGAACCCATTTTTTTTAACTGACTTCATCTCAAAAGACAAATCTCTTATTTAACCAAATCAAATACTAGAATATGATTGTGACCATGTATATATATATCCTTAGTTATGATACACAAAAATATTGTGCATGTTGGTTAAAGGAGAAAGGTAAGAAACTTCATATGCAAGGTAAATAACCATCTCAAAACATATACAAAAAAAGTACACTCTACTTTTAGCATTAAGATAGAAAATCATCTTGATTTAGTTATGAGTGTGCACCTTCACCACTTTATCAAGATTTTTTAAATTCTTAATATTTTCATCTTTATTCATAACAACCAGTTTGACTCAAACACAAAAAAGATTTCAAACAACAACTTTGTTAAACATCCTATTAGAAACTTTTAACTAAGTCTTGAAGCTAGACTTAAACAAAAATCTACATGCAGGGAAAACACAATAAACCCACTATCCTCAAGTCATCCTAAGGATGAATCGCTCTGATACCATTTAATGTAACACCCCAAAAATACATCTAACTATTATATAAAAGTTCTACATGTTTCTATACAAGTTTATAGTTTTTCAAAACATTCCTAATGCATGATTAATACTTATAGAAATAAAAATATTTACAATTCATAACTCAAAACAAAACTCTAAAGCCTCACAGGCTCTCCTACACCTGTATGATCATCTGCTTGTGTACATAGTACAATCATTGCAGTTCAAACACAACAAGAAAAGGCAAGGATAAGCTAGTGAAACTAAAATTTTATAATATACACAATTTAATCAAAAGAGCAAACCAAATTACATGGATCAATTTCTCAATCACAATCATTAGATTTCGTTTCAATCTATATTACTTTTCATTTCAATCACACTGAGTACACATTAATCCATCGTCTTTCGGAAGACTCATTAAGTATGCTCTTACTAGAGACTAACATCTAATCCATACATCAAGGATCAGGATAAGTTCAAACATGCAATACCGAGTGTCTATAGTGGGACTCGATGTGTATGAACCCCCTCATCAGCTTCTCACCACATGATATCTTAGTCTATATGGTATAGATCATCAGTAAAGTTAGAGGATCTTTGTTAAACATAGACTTTTCATACTTAATATACCATCAAACAATAACTCATACATTATCCCAAATGTATGACATCAATTTCATACAATTTTCATCATTCATATATGATACATATCATTCAATCACATAACATTTAAAAATTCATAACATTCAAGAACCTTTCCAACATCAAAAATAATATTTAACTTCCAAATTATCAAAATCTAATATTTATACAAGTTCACACAACATAAAATCAAACAATTTTATCAAATAACATCCCTGCAAGAGAAATTGAAACTTGGGACCTCGTCCCCTCCACATTCAGATCTTTAGAGAAACACTTTTCTCAACTGACCCCACTAAAATTAATAACTAAATCATAGAGAAAAATAGAGAATAAGGGATCTTTAGAGTAAAAATGAACTTACTCTATTTGAAAATTTGATCGGGTAGAAATGTACCTTGACTTCTCAACTACAACATGGCGTGATCAGACTTTTGAATAGATGAGGTATGAGAGAAATTGAAGAGAGAGAAAGCAAAAGGTGGGAGGGAGGGTTGTGACGAAGTTACATGAGAAGCTTATTGTCTGAAGATTATAAACTTATATTTTCTGGATAACAAAATTAAATAAAAATGTTTGTTCAGTTTAATAGTAATTTGTAGAGTTGTAGGATGTATTAGACTTTTTGAACTTCTAACGATGAACTAAGCGTCTAATGGACTATTATTGTTATTATTATTATTATTAATTTTATTATTATCATAATTATAATTATAATAATAATTATTATCATTATTATTACTATTTTATTTTTATTATTATTTTAATTATTATTACTTTTATGATCAACATAATAATAATAATAATAATAATAATTAACATTAATTATTATTGTGACCATTATCAACGAATTTGATTGACAAATAAGACTCTTAAACTCATAACAATTATTTATATTTTTAGCATCTAATGTATCAAAGGATATTACCGAAAGATAAACGTTGTCAATTGTTGACTGGTAAGACCCTTTAACCCATAATAATGATTTATGTTGTTGACCCTCAATGTACCGACATATATTATGAACTAATATTACCGACGGATAAGACTCTTAAATCCATACCATTAATTTTTGTTTTCGGGACTCGATTTACCGACGGATAGACACCTACTGTCGATTATCAATGAATTGTACCGACGAATAACACCCTTAAGCTAGTAACAATGATTTTTGTTTTTGACGCTCATTTTACTGACGAATGAACATTTTCTAGTAATTATTGACGAACAAGTTGTATCTACGAATAAGACCCTTAAACCCATACCAATAATTTCTGTTTTTGGGGCTCAATTTACTAACAGATAAACACCTCCTGAAGATTACCGATGGATTGTACTTATGTATTAAACCCTTAAACTCATAACAATAATTTTCTTTTTTGGTACTTGATGACTCTTTACGACAAGTATACCAATTCAGTTGTAATAAATTGTCTTAAAAAGACAAATGTCGAACCCACAATGAACAATTATTTAAAATCCTAATCGCAGTATTCACTAAGTATAAGAATATTTACAATAATTGAATTCTTTTGATATAAGTTTGCGTGAAAATTAACCTAAAACAAAATAAATTCGTAAAACAATTCAATCGATAAAATCGGGATTGAAAAAATAATCTATTTCACTCATATGTATTTTGGGTAAATAAAAACATACAATATTCTAACCTAATTGGTATTGATGCAACATATAAAAGTCATTCATATTAATTCATCAATTATTAAGATTATTAAGATTATCTCTTAAACATTGATGTCTCGTATCTTTAGAAAACATTCTTAACATTAAGAAAAGAAGATGTTGTATAGCAATTGATACATTCAAATCTATTCCTAGCATACAAGCATATCAAGTATTCTCATTTAGGTCAGATTCTTTGAAGTACTTCGCAGTTAAATCCAATAATCATGTTCATGAATAAAAAATCAAGCTTTAAGTATAAAATACAATATCTAATAATCAAGTTTATGAATACAAATTTAAGTTTTAAGCACAAAATACAAGATTCAATAATCATGTTCATGAATAAAAATTCAAGCTTTAAGTACAAAATGACAATACCAATATCAAAGAGGAACATAAATTCATATATAATTACCACCAAAGTACATTAGAGATTGAATAGACTACTCTCAATCTGATAGAAAAGAATTAGTCACTCATGGTGGCTATTACATGCACCAAAGCCAAAGAAAGAAATCGGGAAAGGTTATCCTGTCTCTTTTAGGGTTTCTTTCCTTCCCCACTAGGTCACACTTTTCTCTCCACCCTTACACTCTTATTTAACCTAATTGTACTTGGACTAAGTAACATCTCTATTCATAATATATCTATTTGTTTCATCTCTTCTTAAATTCATGAAAATAACACAAAATTGGAAATTAATAGTTCTATTAATCTCATCACTCCAAAATATATTATTAAATTTTAATTTAAATATTTAAATATAATTAAGATAGATGTGTGTTTGGTTGTTACAAAAACCGTCCTCTTTCATAGATAGATTATTAATTGGACTATTAAATTTCAATAAAAAGCATAATTCGAAGCAATAATATTTTTTGCTGATGGATATGTTATTTCATTTTATTAATACAACATTTGAGAAGTAAATGGTTATGCTACGTCTTGTGCAGGTGCGTCAAATAGATGTGTGTTTGACCAAATAATATTTAGAAATAAAAATAAAAATAAATAAAAGTACATCATTGATTGATTTCAAATATAATTAAATTAGAAGAAATTATTTAACAAGGCCCTAAAACACAGAAAGCTAGTTCATAAAAATTTGACAGCATTGGATAGTGGTCCTTACTCATGCCCTTTTCTGTGATCAATATGAAAGTGATACCTTGTCTTATTATTATAGCTTTTTCTGTTAAAAAAATATATTAAAACATAATTTTCAAAACAATTATACTAAATGTTGATTATATAATATCTAAAAGTCATTTGACCCTAATAATTGAGGTAAATAATAGATATAATTTTTTTTTAACTAAGGTATACATCTTATTAAGACAAAACTAATAACTCATCAAGTAGTGGATAGTATTTTAGATATAATAATTTTAATAGTATGATGAAACTTAAGGTGAACCATTAGGGTTAGAAAAGGACATAAGGTTTTTTAGTTATTTAGTTTTAAAAGTTTTCACAATTTTTTATCTGTACTTTGACACCACTTTCATTTTAGTTTGAAATCCAAAAAAATTATTATTTTATTATAATATAATATTTTATTTCAATTTTTTTTTCTTCTTTTTATTCGAATAAGAGCCATGATTAATTATTAATTTTTTTTCACAACTAAGTATTAAAAAAATTTTCATTTATAATCTAAAATAATTTGATAACTAAAATTTTTATATATAATTAAATATCAATTTAAAAATTATTTATCAATAATAAAAATTAATTTAAATATTAATAATTTTTTTAATTTTCAAAATAGTATTTAATATAATAATTAATTATTTTTTATCTTTAAAATTGATTTTTATTTAATGATTTTTTAGTAGTGTTTATTTTCACTCTTCCTTGTGTAGATAGATACACATTTGCATACTAATTTCTTTTTATCCTTTTATGTTTTGATTTATCTCTAAAAAAAATATTCTTTTATTAAAATAAATTCATTTTTTTTTCTGATTTTCTTCAAATTCTTCCTTCTTCTCTTTATATAAGTTGTTCTTTTTACATGAACTAGAATGATATAATATAAATTTATAATAATTTTTAAAAAATATAAATACATATATTTATGATAAAATTAACAAATTCAGATATAGAGACAAATAAAATTATGTCAAACAATAAATAAATAAATCAAATTTCTTTTACTTTTAGAATAATTTTAGATGTCTCAAAACACTAAATCAAATAGCATAATAAAAATATTCACACACAAGCATTATGTTTCAGTAATGTTAAATAACTATGAATTCGTGCTAGAGAAAGTTAATGCTAGACTAAGCAGGTGGAAAGACAGGTGCTTGACAATGGCAGGGAGAATTTGTTTGATTAAATCTGTTCTTTCTTCGATTATGTTATTCTTCATGTCATTATTGAAATTGTCGTCTGGGGCGGCAGAAAAGTTGGTCAGAATCTAAAGAAATTTTCATGGGCTTCTTGGAATTTGGTTTGTAAGCCTCACGAGTTTGGGGGTTTAGGAATTATTGACCTAAAGTTGTTTAACTTGGCTTTGCTAGGAAAGTGGATTTGGAGGTTGGGTTCGGATAAGGGTGGTCTTTGGAAGGAGGTTCTCGTTTCTAAATACGGCGGGTGGAGAAGTCTGGGAGAGGATGGAAAAAGCAAGAGGAGCTCTCTTTGGTGGAATGATCTGAAAGAGGTGTGGGCTTCGGAGGGTTGGGGGAGAAGTTTTGAGGAGGGGTTCAAGTGGAAAGTCGAAGATGGAAAGGATGTTTCTTTTTGGAAGGATAGTTGGTTGGGAGGTGTTGCGCTGTTGAATGCATTTCCGAGGTTGTTCTCTATCTGTACGACCAAGGATGCAAAGGTGGCAAAGCTTGGGTATTGGGATAATGGCATTTGGGTTTGGCAGCTAGCTTGGAGAAGACACTTTTTTGACTAGGAGAAGCCTTCGGTGGACCAGATGAGTCAGTTTCTGCTCGAGGCTAGGTTAGTCAAGGGAGAGGCTGATAGATGGATTTGGAAGGACGGGGGCTTTCAAACTTACTCAATTAATTCTGCTTACAATCTCGTTAGGAAGGATAAAGAGGAGGATTCTTCTTCGGTTTGTTGTAAGTTGTGGAGGTGCAAAGCAGTACCCTTTACCGTTCTTACAGCTTGGAGGGTGTTGGAAAACAAGCTTGCTACTAGGGGTAATTTGAAAAGAAGAGGGATGTCGGTAGAAAGTTCGATGCGTTGTCTGTGCGGGAATGAGGAAGAGTCTTGCAAACATTTGTTCTTCGATTGCAGTTTCGCTCGACGAGTGTGGAGTTTATGCTTTAAATGACTTGGAGTATCATTTGTATCTCATATAGACACGAAGTCAAACTTTGATCAATTCGGGATGACCATGTCTTCAGATTTGGTTAATTTACTATGGAGCACAATTTGGGTTGGGATGGTGAGTGAAATTTAGAACCACGGAAATTTTATCATATTCAAAAGGGGAGTGACAGATGTGTCTGAAGTTTTCGATTTGATGCAAGAAAAGGTTTGGTCTTGGGTTTCTGCAAAAATTCGCTTAGCTTCGTTTTCTTATTCTGATTGGTGTCTGGAACCTGTGGAAAGTTTGAGGTCAGTCTCTTGAAGATGTTTTCTAGGTATAGAAAGGGATGGGAGTTCTAGTTATTAGTTGGCATTAGGATGAAGCTGGCTTTTGAGTATTTTGGATGAAGTTGGCGTTTGAGTACCATGTATAAGGGTTGAACCACTTATAAAGTGGTTCCTATTAATTTATTTTTTTATTGTTGATCAAATTAAAAAAAAAAATGAATTCGTGGTAGAGTGAGTTTAATTAATTTCAGAAACTCCATCATATAATTTTTCTAATTTTTTGTTAATACATAAAATAATTTTAAGTTATAAGAGTTTCGTCTTAAAGTGGCCTCTCGATGTTATATATATTTGTCTCCACTTACTTTTAACTTAGGTACTACTTTTACGTGTTCTGTTGCTAAACATTTTTGTATTATAAATTAAAATTATATTGTTACCCAATAAGTTTTTAGAGATAAAATTTATTTGCTAATTTTTAGGATGATTACGCTAAACGATTTCTTGCGTTTAGGAAACAATTAATATTTTATCGTCCCACTGTTCCAATTCAATTAATATTTTATCGTCCCACTATTCCAATTCAAATTTATGGATCCATTAATGACTCCAAGGATCACTCTACTAGTTAATAAAAAAATAAAATTGAATTAATAATTTAAATTTGACATATATGTTTCGTGTATAAATATTAAAAAAAAAAATTTGTTAATTTATTTTATAAATTTGATTTTTATACTACCAGAAGTATTAAACTAAATTATCAGAATACAAATTACTATTTTTTTAGATTAAATTAACTTCTTTTGTTAATCTAACTTTTTTTTAATGAAGTTTAAAATATCTTCTATTCTTTAGGAATACTAAAGTATGAAGAATGAGTCACTGGAAAGCAAAATTAGGTACGTGAAATCGATCAAATCTGATCCACATCGGACCACGTAAAGGGAAAACTAATAAAGATAAGTGTTGGAATTCACAACTTCGAAAGTTTAGAAAAACTGAATAGAGAAAATCTATTTTCAATTAAAAATATTTTTTATTATTTATAATCTTTTACATAGTGACTAAAAAAACAAACCCTATCTCTCCAATAAGACCTATTATTTATGGTAAGTCTTCCAAACCTCCTAGTGAATCGCGTAAACAACATCGTGTTTCGTAATAGTAAAAACAGCTCAAATTGTAACAGTAAAAATGGATAGTTATATTCTAGAAGTCTTCGTTAGGATCAAGATTGAGGGGTTCTTCTAGAGGTTGATTCTTACCTAATGACTTGGTCATTCAAGAACACATGATCGTTCATATGATGTTTAATAACCAATCATTATAATCTCGAATGGTACAGGTTGTGAATCTTGCTATAATCTCATTACTAGTGGGTTGTTATTCCTCAAATATCAACAAATATAATTAAGATTGAACGAGATTTTCTTGGGACTCATTCATGATAAATATTGGGTCTTCCTGAAAATGATTCACACTAATCACTGTGTTTTTTAATGGTCGATTTACTTAATTTAACAATCATCCATTTAGAATGGAGGCATAACCCGTAGAACGAAATCATAGTTTTCCATATAAGTTGTCTAAGGATTATCTCAATCATGTCATATCACTCTATCTCAATCATATCATATTACTCGGTCTAGTCGTCCAAGACAAGAGATAATACAATTTCAAATAAATTCCAGGAGTAAGATGTTAAGTTCTTCAATAAATCTCTTAGAACAAAATTTATAAATTTTTTCCAAATCCTTTTGATTAATCATTGATCCATATTAATAGAAACTTTAATTTGATAAGCAATTAACCATAATGAATCAATTTAGAGTCAATTAACAGTACTAGATTTACCCAATTTGATTTTTGAAAAAAATAACCCTAATATGTAAATGATTTAAATTAATTGTTTCAAAAGTTCACCTGTAAGTAAATCTTCAATTAACACACATTATATCCATAATAATTATTTAAAACTCATTCTATTTTGGGAAACAATGTTCTGATGCGTTTATTCATCTATAATCAATTCAGTGATTATAGTAATTACTATTTAACTGATTATAGTAAGTAAACCTTCAATTACCACACATTATATTTAGAATCATTAATTCATTCTCGCTTTGGAAAACAATGTTCTTACATATTTAGATTTAATTTACAGAAATCCTTATTAAACCTTTTATTTTGATTCAAAATTAATCAATTTAAAGTTAGATGCGTTTAAAGAAATAAAAAATGAGTTTGAAAAGTCTTATATGATTGAATCATAATTTTTATTAATTTTTTTTTATCAACAATAAACAATGAATAAATGTGAATCACCTGAGGGGTGATCAAACTCTTATACATAAACAGAACCTTTAACCTTTCTTAGGAGACAAACATCCAAATAAACCTAACATAATACACCTATCTGAATCTAGAGAAAATCACTTAAAGTTTGCTCAAGCCTACACCTAAAAAAGAGTACATCATAAAATCATCTCCATACAAACCAAATAGTCAAGACACCAATCAGACAAGGAAAAAAAATGCAGAATGTGACTTAAATGTCATACACGTCTACACCTTTAATTGAACCAAAGCAAAAACTTACACTATCCACTAAACTCCCTTTAAAAACATAATTTTTATTAATAGATTATTTTATTAGACGGACTCATAATTAATTAAGACTGATGAGATGATACATTGATTAGAAATGTATGTTTTGAGGATAACAAAAATTATAAATATTTATTCCTTTTAACAATTATTTGTACAACTGGAAGATGTAGTAGGAAGTCTGAGTGTTTAACAGGACGTTAGATAATCTAGAGTCTAACATATTATTAGACGACTCACTAAATCTAAAAAATATTATAATATTTTTTTTTTGGCGTCCAATGTATAGAATAATATTACGGACGCATGTCATGCTACCAGTGACCCTTTAACCCATAATAATGATTTCTGTTTTAGGAATTTAATGTATGAACGAATATTATCGATATATGCAGATCTGTTAGTAATTACAGATAAATTGTACTGACGAATAAGACCCTTAAATCCATAACAGTGATTTTTGTTTTTGACTCTCAATAACAGATAAACATAAATATTATAAAATTGATAATTATTATTATCCGTATAACATTTTCCATCAATAATGATATTTTACTGATACATACGTATCTATCGATAATTATATACGTATATGTTTGTCTCACAATTTTTTGTTTATCAAACAACAACAACCCGAAGATGAAATTGCACACAATCCTCCATAAACTTAGAAACCCTTACCTAAACAACCAAAACTGTAATTAGAAGATAAACCAACTAAGTTACCAATTCTCTCGTTTGATAACCTATGAAACTCTAAAAAACACAAAGCAAAGTCATAAAAGTTTGGCAGCAATAGATAGTGGTGCATAAGATGAAAGTGATACCTCGTCTTATTATTGTAGCATTTTTTGATAATTTTATACTAAAAGTCATTGTATTCAAAAAAATTATACTAAAAGTTTATTATATAATATCTACAAGTCATTTGACCCTAATAATTGAGGTTAATGATAGATATAAATATTTTTTTTATTAACTAACCTATACATCTCATTAAGACTAAACTAATAAGTTGATATAGTGATGTTAATAATATGATGGAACTTGAGGTGAACCATTAGGGTTAGAAAAAGGACATGTCACTCTTGTTAATTACTTACTTTAAAAAACTTTCACACTTTTTATTTGCATAATATAATTACTTACATTCACTTCACACCTTTAAAATAAAATTATTATTTTATTATAATATAATATTTTATTTAAAAAATTGTAAAATAATTATTTTTTTAATAGAGTGTTAAAATAAAAATTAATCTTTTTATTTAAGGAGTGAGTCATGACTAATTATTAATTTTTAGAATAATGTGTGTTTGACATTTTTTTCCTCTTCCGTTCCTTTATAACCTCTTTTAATAATAAAATATTATATTAAATTAATAAAAATAAAATAAATAAAATTATAAAATAAAATAATAATATTATTAATTGTGAAATCAGAATATCAGTGTCATTGTCATAATTTTTATTCACTAAGTACTAAAACAATTCTCAATTGTGAGTTTAATTTACTGCATTTGACTATGTCAAATATGTGATTTTCTAATGACCTAATTGTTTTTTATGTACAAAATATAAATAATTTATTTCACTATTAGTGTACGTATCTTACCTTCATAATTTTAAGAAAAAAACTTTATCCAAACTGGAAGCATAGCTATGAAAACTTTTATAAAAAGAAAAGAAAGCATAGTTTCACCAAAAATTAATTCAGAGGCTATGAAGATAAAACAGACCAAAACCATTTCATACATATACAAGGAATCATCATCACGAGAGAACCAACAAAAAATACTATAAAAAAAACCATAAATAGTAATTGATTTACTAAATGATCAAAATCAATCACTGTTTTAATTAGTGACAAGTTTAGTGATTAACTAAAATTGGTTGTTAATATCTTAGTCATTAATGCATGACTAATTTAGTGACTGAAAACTGTGATTGATTTAATGATATAAATTGTGATTGAAATTTGTGACCAAAATTGTAATTGATTCTAAAATATTTTTTTCATCACCATTTTGAATATTTTTTAAACAAATATAAATTTGATAATTGTTTTGTACAATACAATTTCATCATAATAACACCTAATTTTACATAAATATATTTTTAAATACTAACATCAAAAAATATTGATACTGTTAAAGATTAAGCAATACAAGCATACAAAAAGGTTTGTAGTGTTGTTATATAACTAAGATTCAATGCAAATAATACAATTTTAAAAACATAAAATCTAAGTACGGTAAGGAGAATTAAGGAGAATAAAGTTTCAATTCATAAAGGAGGTTGAAAGTTAATTTTTTCCATCAACAAATGCAACATTTTTGTTATTTTGCTGAATTTTTGTCTCATTATTCAACATTCTATCACGGTCACCCCTTTAAGTTTCAGCAGCAAATAACTCTTTTTTCCTGGTTGAATCTCCTTTTATGACTTGTATAGACGAAGATGTAGAATCGTGATAGGATTTTCCAGTTTCTTTGGTTGACTCAGATCCAAACCCATAAACCTTACCTTTGTTAATTCTAGCAACTTTACACCAAAGAGTAATTCATCAGGTGGAGACACTCTTACATCAGATATTGATTGGGATGCTTGCTTTTCCCATGCACAAGTATATTTTGCCTATGAACATCAGAGTCCTGTTAACCAAACAAAACAATTATGTTGCATTAATAGAACGGATTTTTTAAATAAGTAAATTTTGAAGATGTAATGACTTGATAAATCTTTAATTGATACAAGAGAACAACAAAAAAAAACTTTGGAATTTTCTGCCAAAACCTTGTTTGTTTTATTGTTTTGGCAGAGATTAATGGATGCTAGCTAAGAAGTTCCTCATTTTTGCATAAATTGTATATGCTCGGACTCTGTCAAGACTGATATAAACCATAACCAAGACTTGTTAAGCATTGATGAAGGTGTCGAAAATCCTGTTAGGCTAGCATTGTTGTCTGATCATGGTCCTCCTGACCTCTTTTTATCAATGGATCAAGAGATTTCCTTTTGATCTATATATAATGTTTTTCACATTGTCATCATCTCAAATATAATTTGTCTTATTAGTCGAATATTATTTGAAAATAATTAATAACCTCTTATTTTGTAATATTATAGTTTTTTCTTATAATATGTTTAACTTGATACCCATATAATTTTTTTAGGCTCAAATATACTGTCTTTTTATTAGATTTAATTTTGTCTCTTTTTAATTTTAATTTAATATTTCATTTTTTAAAAGTTAATTAATCAAAATACTTTCTATAGTGGGGTAAAACTTTTCCTTTTTGTTGAGCATAAGAATGATGTATAACTGCTACAAAGGTTTCTCCATATAAAGTGGAATTTTTGTTTAGCATGGTTTTGGTGAATTCTACATACCCTTTTTCTGAAATATAGCCTAGTTTGTTCTTTCACATGTGGTTGTGGAAACAGTATAACATGATTCAGATTTCTGAAGCTTTTTGTGAACCGTTGAAAGGAATAATGGAAACCCGATCTTGGAAGGGACTTATAATAGAAGTATACTTATTTCGAATAATGCAATTTAAATTCTCAATTTTATAATTTTGGATTTTACTCTCCAAAACACATAATCCTCCGCAATGTACACCATTGACACCGATATTTGGAGAAGGGAGTAGCCCCTCAAACAGAAAGAGAAGGTATATTCATTTTTTTCCCTTTTTTTAGAATTAATATATTTACAACCTTTATAAGATGTCCAACATGAATTTTTTTTTATTGTATTCATATTTAATATTTTTTTTATTGATTAAGATATTATTATTACATTATAAATGGATTGTTAACTAGTTATATATTTTAAAGAAATTGAAAACAAAATCATTTTTTAGTATATTTTTTTTCTTTCAAATTATGGAAATGCTAAAAGAAAGTCATGAGTGTAGAAAAAAATAAAATCTTGTGTGGATGAACTCTTCCATAAGTGATGACTCCTTTTGATTTAGAATTAACGTGTTTTTTTATTTATAAAACTATGTAATATATCATTATAAAGCTTTAACATTTTTACTAAGTTCACACATTAAAGTTTCATCAATCATGTAATCGTATGAAAATTCTATGAAAAGAAGAAAAAAAATATAAAGAGGAAGAAAGAGTTAAATCGAAACTCGTGTAAAGAATAAATAGGATCCAAAGAGCTTATAAAACCTATATTAATCTAAACTAACAAGACTTGTTGGAAAAATCTTCAATACATTTATTATTACTACTTAAAAAAACAACGATTCTAGAACCGTTGTTATAAAACCACATTAACAACACATGTAAAAACTATCATTCTATCAAATAAATGAAAAATTAAAAAAAAAACACTTATCATGACGATTTCACACTGGAATCATTGTTATAAGTGCTTCTGATGGGTTTTTAAAGACGATTTCCACTTAAACCGTCGTTATAAATAAATAATTTTTAAAAAAAAGTTTTATTATTATATACTTACTCTAATCCTGCATACAATATCAGATTTCCAGAACTATAATGCATGTAATATCATAATTTAAATATGAAATTCTGCATACAATCTACAAAAAAGTTCTATAAATATACGAAAAAGTTCTATGTCATTCTAATAATTCATATATCCTAAAGTGTTATACATTGTTACCTTAAGGTACATGTTCTTTGCATTTTCACTTTCCCTCCGACTCAACATATTATTACAGAATAAACACTGAAATAATAAGATTAAAATGTTGGAACACATAACATTATGTAATGTAATGTATGAGTAATAAATTTGTGAATGTAATATAATCATAATAGTTTGATAAATCTCTAATTTATACTAGAAAACATCATGCAACATTTTAGAATTTTCTGACAAGTGAAATTATGAGAACTAAAACCGTAAAATACCTTAAAAAGACCTAAATAATACTTAAAAATAAAAAAATAATAGTAAATAGTTGATTTTGGAATTTTGGTCGACCCCAATCCCCTACGGAAATTGGCCACGTGATTTTTTACCTTGTTTCGAGCAACTTTCATTTGTTACGCCCACGTGATTTGTTACCTCGTTTCAAGCAACTTTCATTTTTTACGCGTCTCCATTTGACTTCTCTGTCAAAAGTTATGACCGTTTGAAGTTTCATCATGCAAATTTTTGCTAATTCAAAATCTATCACTCTTCTCTTCAATGATAGGACTCCTCCATCAAATATTCACTAAATGAAGTTCCCACAAATCCTAAAGTACTAGATACATGCAAATATTTATTATAAAGTTAATTTTTTTTTCAAGATAGTAACTTTTCTATAGTGATTTAGGGTTTAGGTGTTGTTGGCATGCGAAGGTGTAGCCGGCGTGAAGGGTTGGCGGCAGAGGCAGCTCGCGCGCGAAGGAGAGATGCGACAACCACCAGTGACGTTGGACGCCGCAAAGGGGAGGAGAGAAGAAGATGCTGACAACGCAAGGGTTAGGGAGCTTGGATGGTTAGTGCGGGGGGTGTGGGGTGGAAGCTTAAAGGGTTTATAGGGAGAGAGGAGAGCTAAAGGCACGGTGACAACGGCAATGGATTCGCAAGCACCACTCAATGAAGAAGAAGAGTGCGCGCGAGAGAGAAAAAGAGTGAGTTTGAGCGTGGGCTGGGGGGTTTTGATATAAGGTTCAGTTTTATAATGACGGTTCAATAGAGTAACCGTCATTATTTGTGCCCAGATTCATTTTTAATGACAGTTATAGCGATAACTGTTGTTATATCTCATCGAAAATTCAAAAAAATTACAGAAATGTCACCACGCTTTTTGCTACGACGTTTTTTTTAATGTTGTTATTCTTAGTCGTTTTTTAGCCTTTTTGTACTAGTATATCCTTTTTAAGGATATAAAACACTTTAAAATCAAGAACTTTGTAGGTGTTAAAAAGTCTTCTGTTAGTGAGCTTTCAGTTTCCAAGGAGAGCATGAAAAACCAAAGAAAAGTCACATTCAGACACATTTATAGTTTTTCATTTTAAAGGTCTCTATTGCAATGATAACAACCATAAACTCAATGTAAATAGAGAACTTGATGCCTAAATAGAGAGTAAAACCTCCAACAAACTTTCATTTATTACCTCTAAAGATACCACCACTTATAGCATTACTGAGGTAACCTCTAGTAGCACCGTCAATATTAACCTCTAATCAACTAACACCAAGAATAGACCAATCTACTTGTTTTACTCTAGTACCTTTTGAAATTTTTAGTTTGAACATTGAAAAACTTCAAAATGAAAATATGAGTTATATCATTATGCATATAGATTTAAAAGAATATTTTATCAACTATCTGAATATTTCATTGAAAAAAAATGAATCATCAACTAAAAAAGGATAGGTTTTTAAATTTCATATGATTTCTAAATTTCCAAAATTATCCAAATAATAAAGATAAAAAGTTTGTTAACTCCTTAACAAGTGTACTAAATCTTACAGTAGTAAAATTGGAAACTCCAAATATTGTTTTCCAAAAAATTTATGTATGCCTAAGTAAATATGAATTCTTACTATTTTGAACTAATAATTTAAAGGCATCGATTAATATGAATTTAGACAGTGAAAAAAAATTCTAATTTTAAAGTATTCAATGCTATTAAATTTAAAATTATATTACTTAATCAGGATAAAAATTTAGTGGGGTTGAATTTCATGAACTCAACTCAATGCATGAAGATGAGTTGTATTTCATGAATTTCAATGCATCTTTAACATAACTCCAACATTCACACAATAAGTTCATTATTCCTAATTCCTTAAAGATGAGTTATAAACCTTATTGCAAAAAATATTAATCCTTTAGTTCTTTTTACACAAGATTTGCATGAAGAATAAATGTTTAGAATGACTAAGAGATATAAAATTATTTTCCAATGTTTAGAAACAACACAAGGCATAATCAAACCTTGCAACGTAAAACATTTAGAAAGAACACAAGAGTCATATGACATATTTATATTGAAAAGAAAAACTAATATAGAAGAAATTAATTACATCCAACCCCAATGAAAATGGGAGTTGGCTACTCCTAAACATTTGGAGTACAAAAAATGACAAAGAGAATGACAAGTTTGAAGTGGGAAGTCCTTATGCAAATTTTCCTCGCACAACAACTCTTCCAAGCACACTTGTTCATTCTCCCTCCAAAAGTTTTTTCCACATGTTCAATTTTCACTTTTTAAACCAATTACAAAAAGTGAACTCACAGTGAGAAACAACTTTTTAAACAATATGAAACCTTTGTATCTTATCCAATGAATGCTTTGTTGGCCTAACGAGTCATGGTCGTTGGGAGAGAAGGTTTATAAATGAGTTCATCTTCTCTTGCTTCAACCTTTCTATCTCCAAAAAAATTGTTTAAACCATAAATTTCAGCATCAAATGAACAAGTTCATGACATAAATATAAATTAAGAGGTTTAATTCGTATGATAAAACAACTTATTATCATAATTATGAAAACCTATTGTCACAAAGGATATGACTAGCTCTTTCAAATAGAATTGACAGACAAAATTTAATGAGACCCAAAGATTCTTAGCAAAAACACCCTCAAAGCAAAGATTAATCAAACTTTGTTCATGAAGATTGTAAAAACTGCAACTAGATACATAAGCTAATGCCTTTTATATAAATTTTTTTTATCAAGTAATAAGTAATTATGTAACAACTTTCACAAAACTAAAGATTTAGGGTTTAATTAGTAGAATGATATATTATATCAAATAATAATTCCACAAGAATAAGAAACATAATTGGTATGAATAATGGAATGATTAGTGCACTACAAAGAAGTTGTGCCAAAGACACACAACTTCAGCTCATAATGTGGTTCATGTGAAAATTGTGTCACAATGACACAATTTTAGCACAAAGGTAATAGATCTGAAGTCATTAAGACAAGGGACGACTTTGAATGAATTTTTAATTAAGGTTTAATTAAATTTGTGCTATGGTGATACAACCTCAATGTAGAAACAATATGCTAAAGTCATGCCACCATGCACAACTTTAGTTGTATGAAATATGCATTGAAGTCGCGCATGCAAAGGACAACTTTAGTCTTGCAGATTTTTTTCTAAAAAAAATATAATAATTAATTGAATTATTAAAAATATAAAAAAATGACAAGTTTTACAAAGTTTTGTATGAAAGAACTTCAAATGGTCATAAATTATAGAGATTTAGGATTAAGATGTATTAAAAATAAAAGTTGTTGGAAATGAGGTAAATAATACAATGACCAATGCCTAAAAGAATTTGGAGATACCAAATTTTCAAAAAAATCAACCATCTATTAAGAATTTTATTCTTTTAGTATTTTGGACGCATTTTTGTATATTTTAGACTTTTAATTATGTTTGGTTTAGGCTTTTAACACCATTTTTTGAATTAAAAAAAAAATAAATCTTTCACAATTTTATAAAAAATTTCAATTTAATAATTTAATTAATTATTGCATTTTTATAAAAACAAAACAAACTTTTGTTTTTCAAAAAAATTATGCAAAGTTAAAGTTTTGCACTAAAGATCCAATCAAAGTCGTCCTTGACCCGATCACCTTTATATCTATTAATTTTGCACTAAAGACGTGTCACCATGACACGATTGTTTAAGCTCAAGTTGCATGTCCCTATCATGACTTCATATTGGAGTCGTTCCAGCAAGACACAACTTCCCAAGTCATAATAAAAAAAAGTTTAAGTAATATACATCCCAAATTACATTACGTCCAAAAATCTACTATGTCATTTTTTATCAATAAAAAATAAATAAATTAATTATAAGGGAACACTTCAGGAGTGCCCCAACCCTTATACAACTGCCACCAACATTTCCATCTCTCCATCTAACTAACAACCTCATAATCAGTACAATAAAAACAAAACCACACTGCTTCCTACAAAAAAAAAAAACTTATCCAAAGACAAAGAGCTCCATAATTATGCAGTAAGAAGCACAAAAAAAAGAGGACTAGAAAATTTTCTCCCTTCTAATTGGTATCTGTTTGCTTGGTTCTTAATGACCCTTGTAACAACAACACTAATGCCCCTGATACTGCCAAAAACAGCTTTCCTAGAACCCCATTCTGCCTCCAAAATCATATACATTTGCATTGTTGGGTATGAAGCCAGGACCAATTAGGTTGGGCTGACTAGGCACCATGTTTAGTGGTGGGCTTAATAATTGTGTCCCTTCTATAATCTCTATTTAAAGAGATCATTGTTCTTGTAATTGGTGTGCAACAGGACATAATGAAAACCTAATAGTTGCCCGTGTGGATGTAGGTTGCAGTTGGCAACCGAACCACGTTAAATCTTGTGTCGTTTATTTTTCTGCAGTTGATTCTTGATTGTGTGTGTTGCTTCCACGTGCGTTTTTTCCCATCGAGTGGTATCAAGAGCTTTGGTTCGTTTACACACTAGAGATCCGATCAGCAGAAATTAATCAACGAGACGTGAAAATTGCAGATGCAGCGGCGTCCCAATGCTAGTGTTTCACAAGGGCTGCAGTAGCGTCCCAAAGTTAGGGTTTCGCAGAGGCGGCAACAACGTCACAAAGCTAGGGTTTCGCAGGGGCTGTAGCGGCATCACAAAGTTAGGGTTTCACAATGGCCTAGGATTCACGACAACCAAGACCTGCGACTCGCAGTAGGCGGTGCGACGTGCAGTGGTGTGGGTCGCAACAAGAGTGGTGGCGGCTCACGACGTTGTGCAGGTGGCTTGCTCGGAGTAGGATCGTGTCCAGGCAGTGTGGTGGAGTGCGCTAGTAAGGCGACAGATCGTGTTTCACGGCGAAAAGGTGCAGGTGCTTGCGGTGAGCGAGACGACACGAAGGTTCAGTGCGATGACAGTGATGGAAGACGCAAGGTGGCGCGTGCATTTTTCTACTGATGCAGTAGTGTCGGTGCGGTGCTAGGCGCAAGGTGTGATTGTTTTTTGCTGCGGCACGGAGTTATGACAGTTCAGTTACTGAGCACATCAATATTCGATCTTAGCCTGACTTACGTCAGTGGGCATTAAGTTCGATGATGAAGTTCAAGCTTTACTACTGCTATTGTCTTTGTTTGACAGTTGGTCCGGAACGGTTACCGCAATTACCAGTTCAACGGGATCCAATGGATTCACTTTTGAGAAGATTCGTGATCTCATTCTTGGTGAGGATGTCCGAAGAAAGAGTTCTGGGGAGTTATCTAGTGAATCGCTATATGTCATCGGAGGTAAGAATAATATCAGAGATAGTGGGAGCAAGAACAAAAGAAGGAGTCAGTCAAAGACTCGGGATTGCTCAAGTGTAACATGTTGGAACTGTGCAAGGAGGTGGGGCATTTCAGGAATCAATGACAAATGATAAACAAGTCAACATTGTAGAAGATTCCCCGGACGAGGACCTCTTAGTCTGTTGCGCGGATAGCAGTATGGATTCCTGGGTCATGGATTCTAAAGCATTGCAGAATCTAGTTATTGTAGACTTTGGAAAGGTAAGACTAGCAGAAAACAAAACTCTTGATGTTACGGGCATGTGTGACATAGTGTTGAAGACACCAGTTGGTTTCTGGGCTTTGAAGGATGTCAGAGTTGTTCCAAGCGTGATGAAAAGTTTGATTTCTGTTAGGCAGTTGGACGAACAGGGACATAAGTGAAGTTCGAAAATCAGTAGTGGAAGGTCGTTAAGGGAAATCTTGTCATGGCCTGCGGAAGAAAGAGAGATTCGTTGTATATAGTCAGATTAACATGTCTAAGGGAGTGACCATCCCAGTTCAGAAGATAAACAAAGTCCGGTTCACAGAATCTCGTGGGCAGAAGAGGGTTGTCTTTACAAGAGAGAAACCCAGAGCCACGGGTCAGATTCAGGATGAACGAGCATGGAAAGGTTCAGGTAGACCAGTCAGAGGTACTTATGATAGTGGGAGCACGGGTCGTGCTTCAGTTGAGGTTCCTAGACGACAGTGGGTTAGGAAAACCAGTATTCCAGTGGTTGAAAATTCTTCAGAAAATTTCTTGTTGAATATGGAGAGTGTTTATTCTCAGGTTGTTCCAGGATCCGACAGTTCCTATAAGTGGGAGTCGATAGGAATAGAGAACGGGTCAGTGACTGACGTGTTGAAACTCAGGGGAGTTTTCACGAAGTCTTCAAAATGATTAAGGATGTTGGTGGCAACTAGAGGTGGAACATTGAGTTCCGTCGACAGATTACAGAAGTACATGTACACAGTTGAAGCGCAGGTGAACATTGTTCCGTGACTTCAAGTGGGAGATTGTTGGGTATGAAGTC
>Ga0123342_1001936_pt1 | contig 34732 bp, 20 predicted proteins | sample Turbeawhitnodule_FD_89960 | JGI IMG/M metagenome (GOLD analysis project Ga0123342, IMG submission 89960) | Root nodule microbial communities of legume samples collected from Mexico - Turtle bean Mexico white nodule | ecosystem: Host-associated > Plants > Roots > Nodule | place: Mexico: Nepantla... | reverse complement strand
TTGGTTTTCTCTTTTGATTTAATTGCGTATATTATAAAATTTTATTTTCACTAGCTTACCCTTGCTTTTTGTGTTGTGTTTGAACTGCGATGACTGTACTATGTACACGAGCAGATGATCTTACAGGTGTCTGAGGATCAGAAGAGTTTTAAAGTGTTGATTTTGAAACTTATATTGTAAATATTTGTATTTCTGTATGTCATAATCACGTACTAGGAATATTTTGAAAAATTGTAAGCTTGTATAGAAATATGTAGATTACAATACCTGTTCTTGTGTTTCATCACCGGTATTGTAATAGTTATATGTAAATTATGGGGTGTTACAAAAGAAACATTATTCATATTTTATGTAACTGTCGTACTCTCAACATTAAATATGAATAAAGAAATAAAAGTCCAAAGACACAACAAACTGTTTCTTTATTGGTGATGAAACACAAGAACAGGTGGGGTAATGAAAAGAAAACAGTGAATTATAGAAATATAATAGCTCCACTACAATAAAGTGTTTTCATTTAATTTAGTGTATAAGATAATTAATATTGTACATGAATTAATTTCACCCGGTCATATTTCTTTCGAAAATTGTGTCTCATTTGTTTAAGCATTAACAAAAAATTTGGATTTGGAAATAAAAAATAAAAAATAGAAAATAAAAAGAAAATATAATAAAAATAAAATTGCTTAAATTAAAGAAAAGAAAAGAAAAAAGAGAAAAATAAATAGAAATTTCAAAATTGACAGAGACAAATTTTTTTTTCTAAAATAATTTATATTATTAATAAAAAATTATAAAATAATGTTTAAATTAAAATTTATATTAAGCTATTAATATTTTATATTTTAAATTATTTTTTAATAAATAATAGAGACTAATTTAAAATATAAATAATTAGTATATAAAATTTTAATAGTTAAATATACATAAATTTAAAAACTATTCTATAAATTTTTATTAATAATATAAATTACATTAAATATCAATAATTTTTAAGTTTATAAAATATCTCTTATTTAATATAAAAACTAATTATTTTGATTTTTAAAATTTATTTTTATTTCACAATTTTCTTCTAGTACAATAAAAAAAATATTTATAACACTGATATATATTTTCTACTTTTATTTTTTAATATTAAATACATAATTTAAGAATGATTATGTATTTAAGTTATATTTTTAAAAAACATATTTTTATTTTAAAAGTTGTTTCAAATGAGCAGACACCATGAAATTTGGGTGGTTTCAAATGAGGAAGCATTATAGTGTTTGGAGGGCACGGATGGACATGCTGCAACACAATGCCTTCTTTACATGTCTCGGTTATGTTTTTCTCTTCAAATAAAGTCACATTCATAAAAGCAAACACGCCCTAAAAGTGGTGCTTCACCAATGCAAAATTTTGTGTCCTTTAGGGCTTTATATGAATTAGGTTTGGCCAATCCATTCAAAATAATAATTGATAAAATCGTGTTTTTCTTGGTTTGATTGTTTTAAAATATTCAATAAATATTTAGAAAAATACAAATATAAGTGTATTGTATACTATATATATGGTTAACCATGTCCTCATATCCGAATTGAGATTATTTTAGATTCTTAAAACGATAAATAAGTCAGTAATTAATACACTCTAATCAATCCATACTATTAGAATGTAACGAGATTAACTTAAAAAGTCATAATAATTTATGTTTAATATGAACAGTATATAAATAGGTGAATGTCACGTAATAAAAGATACATTTTCTTATAACATTTATTGGTCCAACTACCAAATGATGACTCAAAAAGTGACCAACACACAAAAGTTTAAGACTAACAAGGTAAAGCATAAGAGACCTTCTTGGTCCACAAAAGAACAATTGGCGCTCACCGTGAGTTCGAGAAGGCGTGATACAAAAATGTTCAATGATATCTACAAGAAATATGACTAACGACCGGAGAACTGAGACCGAATACATGGCCTTGCTTATGGACCTCCGGAAGGAGATGACCAAATGAAACAAAGGAGTGCATAAGAGATTCATGCCCTTAGGAGAGAGAGCGAAGAAATCAAAAGGAAATTGGAAGTAACACATCCCATCCCATCCTCATGAAGAGGAATTTCAAGAACCAATGACTAAAAACATTATGACATCACTGAGACCTTGAGCTCCCTCAATAACGTTAACCCATGGAAGAAAAGTCTTAACTTCACACGTCAGCAAATACCTCACTAAAACTAGGAGTACTTGGTGACACCCTTTTGTTGACACAATAATGAGTGTCTAACTCCCTCCCAACTTAAAGGGATTAAGTATTAACCGATATGATGGGACGACCGACCCAACAAGCATGTTGATTTTTACGTGACTTAAATGGGCCTCTACATCTTGAACTATGCAATGATCTGTCATGTTTTTCAAACATCCCTAAAAGGAGCGAGATTAAGTTGGTTTACTCATTTTCCACCATTCTCTATCGACAACTTCGAGAACTTGGTGGAAAAATTTGAAACAAAGTATGCAACAAGCTAAAGACATCACATGACATCAATCACACTTGTTAATATTAGACGAGTCCTTAAGACTATTCATGGAGAGGTTAAGAAAGGTAGCTTTGAATATCCAAAACTTCAACCGAAAGTTGCCCTCCATCACATGGTGACAACATTAAGACCAAGTCGTTCACAGATAATCCATGTAAAAAGCTATTTGTGGATTTGGATGAGCTAAGAAAGAGAGTTGCAAAGTTCATGCAACTTGAAAAGCTCCACAAATTTTAGAGTCAAGTTTGAGTCAAGAGCGGACCCGAGAAGGTCAAGAAGAAAGAGAGGCCAAGTCAACCTTAACCATAAAATAAACCCAAGGATAATCGAGTGCCCAGGTTCTCTCATTACACCTCGCTAAATGCAAACATGAGTTGGATTCTAGAAGAGGATATAAATATCGACATAATGTCGACTCGCAAAAGGTGCCTACACCTCAAACATCTTGATTGAACCCTTAAGCGTGCATCCCGAGTGCATATTCTTGGAGAGACGTGAGCTTTTCTTCGACCTTGCCTTTTTGTGAAATGACCTCATTATGAGCTAAGGTAATCTCAATTAAGTGTTGCTTGAGATCCTTTGTCTAAGTCGATAAGCTCTTCAACTCTGAGTCAAAGAGCTTCTTCTTCTCTTTTGAGATAAGGCACCTTGTTTTCTGATATCTTCTTTTAGCACTCACTAGGCCCATGGGGAAAAGACGTAAACCGAACATCTCACATATCAGTAGGAAGGCTTATAGTGAGGTTCATGAGTTCAAATGTAGTCAAGTTGAAGCTACGTTTAAGGTGTGTAGAAAACCCATGACAAACTCATTGAAGGGTAGTTAGATATGGGCATTCGAGAACATGCAATTATACATGTAGAAAAAATTTGAGGAGTTACCCTCTCGACCATGATATACATTGTCAATGAAACTGGGGTGGGAGATCACTCTTGGCTTGTTCATCTGCTAGGTTCCTAGGCCTACTCGATTCATCTACTTGTACTCCCCTACGCTAGAGGGCGAGCTCTTTTTGACAACACCCACTGGTTGACCACAATCCCCTGAGGACTACCCACCTGAAGACTTTGAGATACTCAAGGAGGAAAACATAACTAACCTCGCATATATCAAAATCATTTGCACATAGCCACTACTTTGATTCATAAATATCATAGGTAGTCCTATTCTTAAGGACCCACCTCTGTGTGTACACAATGAAGCACACCAACCAAACAACGCGCACCTAACCTTTTAATCGTTATATTTTATCATAATTACGGTTAAGATTGAACTGAACATGGATCACGAAGCGAGACAAACTCAAACCCTAATTATTTTATAGGATTCTTCAGCCTCCAACCTCAAGCCTGAGCGGCTAGTGGGTGTGACCAAGAACATCTCAGATATATGAGAACTAAGAATGTCTCGAATATGCAATGATCGAGAAGATCATTGGTGCCCGAACAAGAAAAAGGAAAAAAAATAACTTTCAAAAGACTTAATCTCTTAAGACCAAACTTGTTGAACTTGGGGGACTAGTGTATTATACATGGTTGAGATGGTTGATTGAGATCATACTTGGATTGAGACCATTTTGGATTCCAAAAAAGACAAATAAGTAAATAATAATTAAAAACTAATTAATACATCCTAATAAGTTTGTATTGTCATACTAAAACGAAATTATCCTAAAAAGTTGTACTAATTTAGGCCTAACGTGAATAGTGTTCTCACTCGCCTATATGAATAGATGAATGTTATCTGGTGAAAGATACATGTACTTGTATAGGTTGAGGAGACCAGATAGCAGGATGTACAATTGCTGACGTGTCGGTGATTTCCAAATTTCTTCAAGTCTCCTTCCTTCAATGTTGATGCTCGATCGGTCGGGGATACCTGCGAATTGCACTCCGATGCTCAAGTCAGTATTATGGTTTAAGTGTATTCTAGCATAACGTAAAACGTACCTCACTTCTTTATAGAGGGCTTTATTTATAGTGTTTGGTTTATGGGCCAAATATCGGTTGTCAAGTGACATGCATAGTGATTCCTTAATGTTAGGAACATACATATTTCAATTTAATCAGTTTTATCTGTTATGTTGAAGATGTTTTTTGTATATTTCGGAGTGTAAGTTGACTCATTCAACGCCATCATAATTGTTGTTACTTGTTTGTTTATTATGTACCTTTGTGTTATTTGACTTAGTCAGTCATTCGTCGTACCAAAACTGACTCGTCTGGTATCGACCAATAATACATTTTCTTACGAATATATTGCTCAAACCAAATACTAATTTAATTTAAGTGTGGAAGAACATTTTACAAGTATATCTTCATTCACACTAAAACAAAATTATCCTAAAAAGTTAAAATAATCTAGACCTAATGTAAATAGTGTTCTCACTTGCTTTTATGAATTGATGAATGCTACTATATGAAAGATACATTTTCTTACCAATTTATTACTCCATCCAAATTCCAATAAAGACCCACAAAATAACCAACAGACAAGAGTTCAAAACTAATTAGATAAATCAACATATATATTTCCGGTCCACGCAACAACAATACGTATGATGAACATAAATTTTTATTTATAATCTTTTTGTTGTCTTCCTTTTTACCTCAAGTTATTATGATAACTTGTAAATTTAACCAATAATTTATCCTCTCTTAGTGGTAATACTGTATTTTGACAAGAAATTTCACCCAGGTGTTATGTTTTAATTAGAGAAAAAATTTGTGATATGCCTAACTTAACTTATGGCAGATTTTTACTTCTAGTGATTTTTAATATTAGAAACTGAATTAAACAAATATAAATCCTTCATCTTGAAGACAAAAAAAATGCATCTGCTTGGTCAAAAAGGATTTTTTAAATCACTAAATATAATTAAAATATATATCTAAATCAAATTGAACAGTAAATTTTATATAAAAATATGTGTTATCATTGGAGAAATATATTATATTTGAAAACCAAATGAATGACAATCCATCGAAGAGTAGCGAATGTAAAATGAGTGCGCCATGAAGAGCATTGGATCCAAACTATTTTCCCATCTTCATTTCGTTTTATTTTATTGTTGGTTGCCCCTCTCAGAAAATGAAAAGACGTTTACTTATACCTCTGACATGTCTATATCTGCAACACATGTAATGCAGTGAATATTTTTTGGAAGATAAATAACAATCATACACTTTATTTCTGGTAAAGAGATGAAAAGGAGAAAAGAAAAACATTTGCAATTTCTTTAGTAGGAAAACGAGAAAGATTAGATTATATGAATGTGATTAAATAAAGAAAAACAATACGAACAACATAGTAAGTAACATGTGTATTTTAGACTCATAAAATTTAATTGTAATTATGATTATATAAGTAAATATTTAACGTGCGATAGTAAATGGTTGACGCGAATAATAATATAATGAGTTAAATATTTGAAAATGAATTAAAAATATGAGAAGTAAAATAGAAAAGAAAGTAGAAAATTAGTGAAATGAGAGGGTTTGTTTGTTTGAAGGGACTTGATACAATTCACCTAGTTGGAACCCACCTATCACAATCATTCTGGAGTGTTGTAGGACCCGTGCCCCCTACCATTTGGGCCTTTTCCCCTAATACTCAAACAACTTCTCTCTCTCTCTCTCAGTCTCCTTCTTTTTGACTTGGACTTTCTCTCCCACACCAACTCTCTCACGCAATAATCTTCTCTTCTCTTCTGCTACAATAATACAACATCGCATACATATCCTCCCTTCAACATCGTCATCTTTCTCACTCTTCAACTCTCAACTCACACTCATTTATAACCTGCGCACCCCACCTCGCCCATAGGCGTAATGCGCCACCATCATCACTTCCACTGGTTAAAAACCTTCACCACCTTCACTTTTCTCTTCTTCTCTTCCGCTTCAGCCGTAACCGCTCTCACCCCACAACCCAGTAAGTGCACACTTCCACACAATACTATAACTTTTTAAAAGAAAAAGAAAGGAAAAACCACCCCACTTCCTTTTCAAGACCACACGCTTCAGTTCTAACTTTTCACGTTTTGTTTTTGTTTTTGTTTTTTCAGGTGGTGGGGCTCTGAATCACCTTAACCGAGAAGAGAACCAAAATGGGTCGCCGGTGGAGAGACTGGTGGCGGGGGAGAAGAGATTCGGCGGGCCGGGGTCGTCGCCGCCGTCGTGCAGATCCAAGTGCGGTTGGTGCAGTCCTTGCATACCGGTTCACGTTCCAGTCCAACCCGGTTTAATAATTCGCCTCGAGTACTACCCTGAAGCATGGCGTTGCAAGTGTGGGAACAAGCTTTTTATGCCATGACGTTAATAAAAATTAGCATATATATAGTTATGGATTATAAAAATCCTAGTACAAAAGAAGAACACAAACGTTGCCAGAACCGAACAGGAGAACATTGCAGGCAGTAGCAGCAGCCGTCTTAAATTTTCCCTTTTGGGTATTTATTTATTTTTATCTCAGTGTTAGTGCCTTTCTTGCACTGATTAATGTTGCTGAGGTTGAGTTGTTTAAGAGTACTATGTTTATAGTATTATTGATGTTTATAGTATTGATTTTTGGATTAACCTTTTGAGGGAAGGAGGGAGGGACAGTCTGGAAGGGAGTGTTGGGAATGTAAGATGTTGAGGTGTGATTACCGAGAGGAATATCTTAAACCTTTCTCTGCTTTTAACACACTACACTCCCACTTCTCTATATGTATTGTTTCCTTCTCTATTTGTATATGATTTCATTCCCCTTTTGGTTTATGTTTCTGGCACCTTGCAATTGCATTACCCTACCACCCTCTATTATTACAAAACAATGAAGGTTGTAAGCTGTAATTATGATGAGTAGCTTCTCTTCAGATATCCATCATGGATACACAGTGGTAGGGGGAGGAGGGAGCTAGCATATATATTTGAATGATGACAGGTAGCTACCTGGGTTAACATGTGTTCAACTTTTGTTTGTACTTGTAGTGGTTGAAATTTACGCTACCTTACTGTTTTAAGGCATTTAGGTTTTTGAGGTTGCCTTCTTAATTTTTCATTGTTTGGTTTTTGTACTTTTGAGGATTTATTATAACGCGACCTGTCTCACCCCTCTCAGTGATTGCTTGACCGAGAGTTTTTAATTTGAACTGTGTGAGAGTTGTTTATATGTGCACGCGCCGGTTCCCCCTTCTTCCCCCTTTCATTTTCCATTATATGTGTGCACATGCCAACAAGTGGTGTTTTCACCTCTGCAGAAAGCAACGTTTGACACAGCAACAAGTTCAGAGTGATATACTTAACAAAAGAAACACAGTCATATGGGGTTGCGTCTGTTTGTTTCATTAGTGTCTGTGAAAACGGACGAGAGTTATAATTTTTTAACCTACAAGTTGCCACTTTTCCTCATTGCTATACTTGTTCATATTCCTTTCATTTCTTCATATACGTGCTCAGCCGACTTAATATTAACCTAATCAAGGGTATTCCTCTTGTCTCTTTGTTTTGAAAGATTACGTACTTTTTGTTTCCCACTGGCTAGAATGACCACTTAAATTCAAAATCCTATATTTTCACACTTCCAAGTGCCTCAAGTGCGTATTTGTTTACACCATGGAAGCATGGATTAGATTAATTAAAAATATGAAGTTAAAAATATGTTAATTATTTAGAAGGTGGATTCTATTCTGTATAATAATTTTATATAACTTGAATGAAATTTATGCAAAAACATGTGTTATTGCACCCAAAATGTGCATGTTGGTGTTTTTGTCTCTTAAATATTTACACGATTATTACTGGTTATGTAGTTAACGGGCGAGACGTTAGTCTTCTTGTAATTATTGATTCGTCTCCTAAATATCATTCCTATGATTGGAAGTGAGATATGATTTCAAATTTTTTTACTTGAAGATGTTTTAGTAATCAATGTAACCAATATTTCTTGTTTTGGCTTGTTAACTTTTTTAACGGGGGGTCCATGTTATACACATGAAAGTAAAAATGAACCTAGGTGCCATGATTCAAATTGCGTATTTATGAAAGAGCCATCCACATCTTCCTACACTGTTTTCGAACAATGTTGAAATTAAGAGAATGATTCGAGCTATTATTCAATTGGTTGATCTGCATTTCTTCTTTTTTCTTTGTACAAACTCCTCCTTCTTTCGTCATTCTGCTTTTTGGTCTATGCAAAGTCCAGGCTTTGATAGTACTTGCAAAAAGACACTTTAACGTTTAAGTAAGAATTCGGTATTCGACACTCAATGTTCTGAGTATTGTGTAATGACATACCTGATTCTTGGAATCTGTGCCTATTTTTATTATTATCAAGGGACCTTTGTTATTGGACCGAAATAGGGAGTTGGGTCATGCTTAGGGATGTATTACATAATGTTTGATTACTTATAGCCTCATTAATCCTGCTTAGGTATAATGATCTTTGTGGTGTAGGTCGACTTGGACCGAATGTCGAGTCATGGTCTCTGTCGTGCAGACCCTACAAGTACACTTGCCCCACAGACTCAAGGATGTTTAATCCAAAGAGTCTTTGTCTAAGGTCGTTGTGAAAGTTTGGTTTTCCGAGGTTAGACGTGACGTTGAAGGCATCGAACGCATGATGTGACGCGCATTAATGAGAGGTGTTTGGGCACTCGTTGGATTGAGGGAGATCAAACGAATGAGATGAAAGTGACGCTTAATCTCTCAAGTCCCTCAAAGGTTATAAATAGTAGTCCCCTATAGTTTTGAGGTACTACTTTACTTACTCCGACATCCAAAACTCATTCATCCTGGCACGTTGCTTACCCTACACCCTGAAAGGTTAGTCATGTCTTCCTCTTCATCATCTTCTTCTTCCTCTTCATCATCTTCTTCTTCCTCTTCATCATCCTCTTCTTCTTCTGGCTCTTCCACGACCGAGCCTTTGTCGGTCAGGGCAATTCAAACGTTGCCCCCGTGGAGGATTTTGTAGGGGCTGATGACTCGGACAGTGCTTCCGATCAGTCAGATTCTCCTGAAGAGTCATCCCATAGTCTGGGATTTGACTAGGTTGATCCCAAGGTGACCAAGTTTATCTTTGTCTACCGGGACTCATCTTCCATTGACTACTTCATGAATAAGTATCATTTGTTAAAGTTAGATACTTCTGACAGTATCTTGGCCATTGATTACTGTCGTCCGACCGACACCATCTGTAAGGGTCGGTCATCCTATGATGGTCCTTTGTTCTTTGTATATTCTTGTCTTTTTTCTGACCTCCATGTCACCTTGTCCTTTAATGACTTCACCATGGGTGTCCTTCAGACACTCAACGTTGCCCATTCGCAACTCCATCCCAACACATGTGCCTCCCTCCAAGCCTTTCGGCTCATGTGTGACATGCTTCGTCTTCATCCTACTCCTTCCACCTTCCTGCACTACTACACATCTCACCCGTTCGACCCGGTTAGCTGGTTATCCCTTATCATCCGACCAAGTAAAATTCTCTTCGCCCCCTTCACATCCTCTTAAAAAAATTTCAAGGAAAAATTCTTCAAAATTTTATCGAGCCCGAAGGTATGAAGCTCTTTTTTTACGACTTCGGGCGGTCCAAATTTCCTTTGTATTGGACCAAGACCCCTACCCGTTTCAAGCAATGGTCTCGTCCGGTCGCTAGTGCTGAGGAGCAGGAGGTTTGTAACTTGCTTTATAGCCTCCCGGGGGAGACTTCTTACCGGCAAGATCCTGTCGGTATATAAGTCGTCTTGTTCAGGGTATGCTTGTATTTTTTTTTATTGTTTTAAGACTTGTTTGGCATATGCTGATGATTAATATATTTTCTTTGTTGCAAATATCACGGCAAAAGAAGTTCCCCAAGCAGTCGGCATCTTAACTATTTTTCGTAAGAAGTCGGCCGGTACGGCCATGGGAAGCTCGGAGACGGTTATTGCCGGCAACTCGTCCACTCTAGAGGTCGGACTTTTGTGTTATACTGCCTAGCCGCTCGGAGCTTGCATGGGTCTCATATATCTTGCTCTTGTCTTGGAGCTTGTTTAGCAGATCGAGTCCGACCAAAAGACTCTCTTAATTCAAGGATGAATCGAAGAGTTGCCTTCTGAGGGAAGGCTCACCTACCTCAATCGAAATCATGGTTTCAGTGCCGTAGGCGAGGCTGTAGGACATATCCTGTGTTGATGTTTGGGGGTGCAACGGTAAAACCATAAGACTTCAATTATCGTCCTTCGTCGTACCAAGTCGCTTCTTAAGCTCATTAAGGATGATCTTATTTGCTGCCTTGACTTGTTTGTTAGTCTGGGGTGCTCGACCGAGCTGGTTACTGATTTTATGGCGAGGTCCTCGTAAAAGGACTAGAGTCCTCGATCAATGAATTGTCGATCATTATCGGATGGTGTGCAGGGCTCCAAACCGATACACAATGCTTCTTCACACGAAATTTTGAACATTTTTTGTTGAGATGGAAGCGAGGGGCTCAACCTCGATCCATTTGGTGAAATAATAGTCTATCCCAACCAAGAGGAATTTAGTTTGTCCCTTGCCTGGGGTGAAATGACCAATAAATGTCTATTCCCTAGATGGTGAACGACCATGGGGATACCACATTGTGGAGTGTCTCGGGTTTAAGATGAGACAAGGGGTCGAACTCCTGACACTTAGTGCATTTCTTCACATAGTCTGCACAGTCACTTTGGACGGTCGACCAATAGTAACTGACTCTAAGGACCTTCGTTGTCATTGTCCTCTCGTCTGAGTGGTTTCCACATGCTTCTTTGTGGATTTCTTGGAAGATGTACTCTGCCTACTCCTTAGTGACACACTTTAGTAACAATCAGAAGTATTTTTCGTAGAGGTCTTGACCGATTATGGTACCTTACACACTGTTGTTTCATCGCCTTCTTCTGCACTTCAAATTTTTTTAGTTGAAGATGTTTTAGTAATAAATGCCAATTTTGGCTTGTTAACTTTTTTAACGAGGGGGCCATGCTTATACACATGAAAGCAAAAATGAACCTAGGTCCCATGATTCAAATTGCGTATTTCTGAAAGAGCCATGCACATCTTCCTCCACCATATGAATTATGAAGCAAAAACATTGCATAAAAATCAAACGGGGGGAGAAACATTATCTCTCTCTATCCTGTTTACTTTTGAGAGGCGATTAAAGTTGATGTGTCTTTTGAATGGACCTAATTCATAAATCCTAGATTAAGATGTGTGACTTTGGATTTCATATTTTTCCTAAAGAAGAATAAAATAATGGGCCAACAATTATGGATAGATGATAGTATTATTGTAGTGGATGACATGTGAGTGACGAGTCTTGGCAGTGGAGAAGTTCTCCAATTCCAAAGCGAAGAAGAGAGAATTGGGGAATTCCCCCCAAAAATGCAGTACACACACGAGGGGGTGAAAGCTCCTTTCTCTGCAATTGGGTTGAACAGAGATACACAGTTGCTTTGGCTAGGTACCCCTGCTGTCAGTGTTGCTTGTATCAATTGAGGTAAAAGTAAAAACTGGCACAAGGAAAGCCCCCATTCACAAAATAACGCAACACCCCTTCCTTCTTTCAAACCACCCTTTCATCTCGGACATTTCCACTCCCAAAACAGCAATCTGCCATTCGGATGGATAATAATTACTAACATTTTTTTCTCTCTTTACGTTACAAACTTAATCATTTTCATATCTATCAACATATTTCTAACATACCTGGAACATTTTTTTGGTTTAAAAAATTAGCTGGCACTGAAACACAGAGAGAAAAATGTACAGCCCGAGAAGAGTGTCTGCTTTTTCACGAGGCCTGGCAGTGTTGTTGTTTTTTGTTTGTTTTTTTTTTCTTCTCTTGCACTTGCAATATGTCACAGTCCCACAGAAAAAAATGTATTTAGTATTTTTCTTTCAAGGTTTGACAAGACAGATTGACAATGAGACGGGGAATGGGTGAACCAGTTTGCTCCTAAAATTGACATTCAAAATCCTGAGGCCTAATCAGGAAGCCCATTACACCACACACATGAACATGACAGCACCCCACCTTCTTCAAAGTCAGGTTAGGTCTCTGAAAAAGATGGAGTGATAACTTTAGATGTGATGTCTGATTAGACTGTGTTGTTGGGATTGCCGGTGAACTGGGAAAGTGGTTTGAGCCCTCACCACACTCACATCTTTATTCCCATCTATCAAAATCTTTCTTTCACACCATTATCGTCACCCACCACCACCTTCCCAGTCCTGTGCTTGACCATAAAACCCTGATCAGATTCAGCACACTTTTTTGACATTTCATCTGCTCGTGTTATTTCTAGGAAATTTCATTGTCAATGCAGTGAAAGTGAATACACGTTATACAGTTTATATACATGTTTCGTTTGAAATAGACGGTTCTTGCTTGTGCCTTGTTTGCAATTCAATTTTGCTTTGTTGGGTGGTAGTGAATACAGAGGTCACAGCCTTACTGCACATAGTATATACAACCATTGCCTTCCGACCCACTAAGAATAATCAGACAACATGTGAACTGATTCGGGTCCATAAAATTTGACAGACACCAGTGGGAGAAACACGGGCATTAATATTATTAGGTATCAATCGGACACTAAAAAGATATAAAGTTGGTAGAGATCAATGTCTCCAAACATTACATTGAAAATGAAACATGTGATTGTACTTCACCAATAGCGATTATCATAGCTCCCAAGTCTAAATTATTGAATTGGAAAATAGAAGTATACTTGCCCCTAAAATGATGTTTTAGCAGCACTTCTGGACCCATACATGAGAGAGGCTTCAAGGTTTAACTCAACTCCCACAAAAGTCTAATTCCATGTATAATCTTCTGGACCCACATTATGCTAAAGTAAAACAATTCCAAATTTCCTTCTTTTTTATTTATTTAAAAATTAGATGAATTGAAGATGAAATACTTACTAAATCTCTTCGTCAGCAACATAATTCAAATTCACGACTCTGACAAATTATACAGAGAAATTTGATCTGTGGAACTTGTGAGTTTTCTTTTTAAGGATTCCTTTGAACACGAAGAAGTCAAGATTGTAACAGTCCAATCATCATACTGTTAACTGAATCCTTATTTCTAACTCTTATACTAATAGGAAAAAATTGAAAATCTCAATTTTTTATATAATTATATTACAGCTTCCAATATTATAATTTTAATATTTTTTATATCATTTAGTTATAAATTTATTATTTATTATATATAATTCTAAGAGTTGTGAAAGTATTATTTTTTATACTAATTAATTAATTAAATGTTTAATTAGAAAAAAAAACACAACTTATTATATATGCAAGCTACTTACTTTATTTTAAAAGATAATATTAATGTAACAATTTAAACATCATAATTCGATTTCACTTCATCCACTTGACCAATACCATCAAACCATTTATGCCACGTGTAATAATTCTTGTGAAATATATAAAATAATATGATATAAATTATATAAAAAATTAAAAATAACATTTATAAGATAAAAAAATATAATAAATAATAAAATAACAACGGTTGGTAATATATCTTACATATGATTTACTTATTTAAAAATTTCAAGGAAAAAATAAAAAGAAATTGAAGAAAACAATTTTATGGATTACATAGTTTTTAGTTCCTACAGAATTTCAGATTTTAGTCTTTACGACTATTTTTTGTGTATATTTAATGATTTTATATAAATTAAAACCTGAAATCTTTCATATAAATTAAAAACTTATGTAACCTTATTTTCATTTGAAAATAACGTTCAAACTAAATTTGTATAACAGTTTCGTCGTTGTTGACAACCCATTTGACTTTTTGACATTATTTTTTCTATCAATTCTTTGAGTTGTTGACATAACTAAATTCCATTTAACCTACAAACTAATGTACTGGTTTTATTTTATAAACAAAAAAAAAAAAATACATTAATTTTCCTGTTTTCATCTAGGTTGTCATTTTGAACATAGTACGTGACCACACAGCAATAAATGAAAGTGTTGTGCTTGCACAAAGAGTGGGTACCCTCAAGATTCTCGCCTGACCAAATAAAAGAAATCTGAATTAAATTTGGGTATATGATCGAATTGGATCGAAACAAGAGATAATATTGAATAAATAAAATTGGTAAAATGGATTATTACAGATTTTTTTCAATAGACAACAATTAAAAGACTTCCAACTCATATATAAAAAAAATTATCCAAAAAAGATTAGGTAAACAACATGTGTCACTCTCATCCTAACAAAATCACAAACTCTTTAGAGAATATAATAAAAAAATATCCCTACTGAACCAACCTATTAAATCTTTTAACCCTTTCACCAAACTTAAATCTTTCAATTGTCTAAAGGTACAATTGATTATCACCTAAAGTTATAAAGTTATGTTTATATTGTAAGCATCCCTCATTAACACATTATCACAGACAAGATTCAATATTTCTTAGTTCCATTTTCCAATTGACTAACTAAATGTGTCATAAAGACTGACATATGAAATGCAAAAATATGACCAAAAGTCACTGATAACTTTTTTAAAGAAATTAAAAAAAATTTATCGGTACAGCTTATAAGATCACAAACAATGCAAAGACCAAATATTTGGGCCTCCGCAAGACAATAAAATTTGATGAAGTTTTGTTATAAGGTGAAGTTTTTACTTATATATATCTATATTATGAAAGGTTTTACTTTTTAATCGATGTGATCTTTAACACAATTTTTTTAAGTTGAGACTGGGAACTCAACTCATGTACGAAACTACATATTATGGATGATTCGATGATGACCTTAGTGGGTGGTTTAATAAGTTAAACAAACACTTGCTAAAACAAACTCAAAATAATTTTAATATCATATTAAAGAATTTTTAATATAAACCTTAAGTCTAATTCAATCTCATAAACTTTTTATTTATATATATATATATATATATATATATTATAAAAAAAATTATTTTAATAAATGTGGCATAAACAACATTCGACACGATAGTTATGAACATGCAATTGTAGTTTGTATATGGCTATGGAATCTCTGAGTGACATTGAACTCACTCCTCATGTTTGGAACACTTGTCATCATCGATGAGCGAATTGAAGTGGTGATAACCATAGGAAATAAAATTCTGATTCTTTATGGACAGTGACAAAACCCCACTCACATTTTGTCTTCATAAACCTATGCAAATATTCTTCTACCCCGCATGCAAGGCAATTACTAACATTACCCTCCAAAAGGGTTCCTTACCCATACTCCAATGCATTCTAGCTCTGCTTATTTAACATTTTCTGATTTTCATCAATACTTTCAGCTGATTTACTAATGATCAATGTGTCTTTGAATTTTAATCTCCATTTCTAAATGTCTTTTATTCAAATATACAACTTTTTTTCTCTCAAGAAAACTGTTATCACTATAAAAAAAAAATATAGGTTTTACATAATTTTTATTGAGTCGAGTGTTCACATTTGCCTCACCAGATGTGTGTTAATGTTCAACTCTAATTATCTCTCTCTATTCCTGAATGTGTCTTATATCACTCTATTAAGTTTTCTATATCTCTAAGTAATGATCATTGTATTGTTAATATTGAATTCATTGTTGATTTGAAAGATTTATATAGTGGATAATGCAGGGATGTTTTCATTATTGATCATTGATAATTAAATATTTGAAAATATCCTAAATTAATGTATTTTTTCAATTTTTTAATTGTAAAAATATTTAAAGTTATATAAACCAAATTATTTTAGTTTGTATGTATGAGTGAATATTTAAAATAGTTTAAAATTATAGTTTAGTTTCTGAAAAGTAAACTTTTTGAATTGATTAAGAGCTTAGTGATTAAATGATTTTAGCCTTTTCGGAGTACATATTTACAGGGATTAAATTTTGTAAGATATGAATAGGATGAATTTGGAGGTAGTGAAATATATTGAATTTGGTGATGTTTATAAAAACATTATCTTAAATCAAATGTTATTAGACTTATAGAGAAAAATATTACAGGTAAGAGTTAATGAATAATACTAAAAAAATATTAAATTAAGAACCATCATTATATTATTCAAACTTTCAAGAACATCAACTTTTTAAAAGAAAAACACTACTATGAATTCCACGAATAAAATAAACTTCTCTACAACAATAACATGATGAATTAACATAGTGATTATAAAAGAGGAAGGAACAATTTATGTAATGAGAAACATACTCAATTTCTGCCATATAGAAAAACTCATCACAGTAATAATTTTAAGACAAAATAAATTAATATGTAATTCAATACTATAAAAATAAAAACTATTATGCATTGCTTAAGCCATAAAAGAGTTTGGAAGAGAGACATTTATTACGTATTGCTGTAAAAAGAATAACTATTACTATCTGCTTAAATTTTAGAATTTTTAAAAACTATAGAAAATTATGTGAATTAAATAATCAAAACTATTTAATAATTTAGTCATAATGTGGTCAATGGATAGTTATAAAATTTTGTAAAGTGTTTTACTAATTCTTTCTTATACCCGGTGAGTTTTAAAGGGTACGTTTTTTGAAGAAAAAAAAAAACAAGTAGAATTTTATTTTGAAAGAACTAATGTTAAACTTTAACTCATAAATAAGAATGACTATTAAAATTTAACTTTAAAAGAGTTTATATAAGTACAACATGTGTGTGAACTTGTGATCGATTTTTATAAAAAATAACAAAAATAATTTTAAATAAAAAGAGATGTGGATAAAAATACATTTTGAAATATTTTTTTTTAAATACATTTTTTAATTTAGATTTTCAAAAATACTTTTTAAGATTTTAGCTGGTTTTCATATTCTTTACATTCTGAAATTTCTCTTTTGGAAAGTGATTTTGATTTTCAAATTTTATTCCATAATTTCATTTAAAAAACACAATAATCTGAAGTTATTTTTTTTTTAATTTTGGATTTTCATTTTCAGATAAAGGATATTTTTGGAAATTTAAGAATGCATAGGTGCAGGTTCAAAAAAGTTTAGCCTATAAAGAATTTACCTTAAAAAATTATAAAACATGACCTTTTTTTTTTCGATAAAAAAAGAAACACGTTCTTTAAGATATTATCCACAATTTGAGCATGGTAAATTCTTGGCAAATGCTCCCTGCACCCAACACTTTTGAACCTGCGCCCAACATAATTTTAAAAATTCCAAAAATATCCTTTATTCTGGATATGAAAATTAAAAATTAAAAATAATGCATTCCGGAAAAATAAATTCAGAAGAAAATTTTGTGTTTCGGATATAAAAATCCAGAAAAAAAAAATAAAATTTCATTATGGATAAAAAAATTTGAAACTGAAAATAATACATTCCGGATAAATTTATCCGGAAGAGATTATTGTGTTCCAGAAAAGGAGATTCGGAATGTAATTTTATATGCATCTTATTTTTTTAAGGGTATTTTCGGTTTTTCCCCTGTGATTGGGTGCAGTGATATGGTGCAGAAAGCAATTGCCTAAATTCTTTGTCTAAGCAGTATAAAGCTCTTTTAATGTCCAAGAATACTTTCAGTAAGTTGTGCAGCCCAATAAACTTCTGCATGTAACCAATATTGGGAAGCTTCTTCCTGCACCCTACATTTGTTTACTGCACTCCCACAATGTTATGCAAAGACCAAATTGTCTCTATTATTTTTTAAAAATCCTAAAATGCACTTGAATTATATTTTTTTTTTTTTTTTGCATTCTGGATTATAAAATCTTGAAAAATTTCGGAGTGATACTTTCGGTAAAATTTCGGATTCACAAATCCATAATTCAAAATATGCATTTCATATTCAAAAATCCATCATTAAAAAGGAATTATGCATTCACCAATCCGTAACAGAAATATGCATTTCGGATTCAGAAATCCATAATTAAAAAAAAAAAACATTCTGGATCCACCAATCTGTAATAAAATTAGGCTTCTGGATTTAGCAGTCCAAAAATCAATAGTTTATGCAAAATTTGCTTTTGGAACACTCCCTCATCCAGAAAAAAAATGATTTAGTTCGAGATTGATGAATCCGTAGTATACTCCCAGATCTTGATTTCTAGTAACCACGGTGTCCTTTTTCAAATAAAAGGTCAAAACCAGTTTCGGGATTTAAAAAATTGTGAGGGTGCAGGAAAAAAGACGTAAGGGTGCAAGAAGAAGAAGCCCCAATATTGGACGTAAATAACCGCAGATTTCAACATTGGGATTTTATTATAGCACTTTGGGTTTAAATCCTCTGCCTAACGGATTTCGCTTCTTGCACCCTACAATACTATTTGCTCCTCATATTAATAGGAAAAAGACTAAAATACTCTTGTTAGATTACTTTATATTCAACTCTAATTCTTCTCCCGTATACTGCTAAGAGAAGCTCCGTTGGACCTCTCCACTGGACCAACGCCACCACTTCCTTCTTACATTGCTTCACATATTTGTTCTCCAAAACCATCGCTTATTGCTATAGGTGATTCCTTCTTCTATTTTACCTTCAAGATAGTTTAATGAAAAAAAAACTTTTAGAATGCTGCTATCCATAATGCATATTGAAAATACTTAAATAGTTATAAGTAATTGTAGAATCATAACGAACTAAAGTTGATGGCCCATGAATGAGAAAATGAATAAACTGAATCTCGTATATGAGCATATAAAAGTTCCAATGGAGTAATATGGAATACATTTGTACACATAGAAAATTAAATCATTTGTTTTTCATAACACCTAATCCAAAATGTCTAATTCGAAATACATATTTTCCATTTAAAATTAGGTGTTTTGAACAACAAATAATGTCATCTATAATAATTCTTCCAGACTCCAAAATTTACTTTCGAGTTGAACAATGCAAAACACATATAAAACGTTCTGGATTAAATGTTTCATAATAGTATATGATTTATACGTTTAAGAAAGTTTAATCTAGCTCAGGTAATCTAGAATATAATTATTTTCGAAAATCAAAATTCATGTTCTAGATTATCTGCTCCAAAATGATTACTTTTTTATTAAATTTTGTTGGGTTGTTTATTTTGAAAAGTTCAAATTTAAATAGGATGATCCAAAAATCAATCTGATAACCATTACAGCAAATAAAACTCTATTAATATTGTCCAATCATACTTTTTGCACCAACGAGAAGGTAACCTCCTCAGACCACCACCAAAACTCACTCTAATCCTTAACCTTGTAAAAATGGAGTACAAAATTCTAATGCGGTAAAATAAATACATCCGCAAATAAAAAAAATTAAGAAGAAGGATGCACCATTGAAATAAAGCATAAGGGTGTAATAGCCCATTCAAAAGTTCAGATGTGCAAGTAGTAATTATGGGGATGCAGGAATAAAAACCCTGTCTAACACGTGCAAGTTGTTAAATGAGGCTCTTCAACCCACTCATTTGGAATTATTTTAAACAGCCGTGTAAGAAAAGACTGCTTCTTCCTACACTCCCATAATTTTTTTTTATTCCAAAAATGTCACTCCATAAAAAATGTCAAAGTGTAATTTATATTTTGAATTACATAATCCAAAGTCTTTTTTTAAGATTTGTAATTAGCTTCCAGATTATGTAATCTGAAAGCCTTTTTCTAAATTCGTGATTAGCTTTCGGATTACAAAATTCAAATTTTTTTTTTGGATATGAGATTAGTTTTCGAATTATGTAATCTAGAATATATCCGGATTACATAATCTATAAGTTAAGAAGGACTTTTGAATTATTTAACCAGAATAACATTTTTCAAAAAATATATTCTAGATTACAGAAAACTATTTCCAGATTTAAGATTAACTTTTAGATTATATAATCCATAGTATTTTTTTTTTCAGTTGCTTCGGATTCTATAAATCCAGAAAATATTTTTGATCCAAAAATATCTATGTAATCCAGAATATAAAGGATGTGAGATTTTAAAGGTTAATTTATTTTTTGACAGAATGACAAAAAGTCATTTTCACATTTAATATGGGGATGTCTCAAGAATGTATGGAGGTGCAAAAAAGAATCAGGTGTAAGAAAGTTTGTACAGTTAAAGTCAATAAGAATCAGGTTTCAAAGCCCAATATAGCATTATGTTGCAAAAGCTAAAGTGAAATATTGAAGGCGAAAAACATCCATAAAGATCTCTTTGTAATGTTAAAGCAAATCTGAGAAAAATACTTATCATGCATCTTTGGAAGGAGTCAAGTGCATTGCATAGATTAAAAGACATCCTCCTATGAGCAAAAGTTTCAAAAGGATAAGTAAGTGTGGTTTTATTATGTATTGTTTTTCTTAACATATGTGTTTTGGTATAATCTTTCCATATTTTTTTTATATTATTTTTCTTTTTTTCTTCTTTTAATAATATTTCTTTTATGTCATGATAGATAATTGGTTTTACTTGGGTGTCAGTCTAGCTGAGATATCAAGTTACATAGTAATGCCTAACATGAAAACTTTATAAAAAAAAATAAATGTAGTTTTATTTTGGTCTTTAGGTGCAATACTTTTGAAAATAACCATAAAAATTATCCAAAAAATAGTAATGAGACTTACCAGCTAGACATTACAACATCTGATAGATAAAAGGAATATGAAAGTGATTCTTTCTTGTTTCTTGATCTAGTCTTCTATAGTCAACACATACTCTTTAACGGTTATGCATTTTGTCGTGGGAAATCAATTCATCATTCTCATTTTGTATGATAATATTACCAAATATTTTTGGTACCACCTAGAGAAGACTAACCCATGTACCATCTAATATAATATATGGTAGAAGATAGCAACTTGTAGCATCCTGTTGACTTCATTTACCATCACATCTAGAAAGGGATTAAGCCTCCTTTGTGGTTGCCTCACATGTTTTGATAATTCACGTGACAAAATTTTATTCATACACATTGAAAAACTAATACCTTAAATACCTGCAAGCGCCCAGTTAATTAACTTTTTGTGTTCTCTGATGACTTGCAACAACTACTATTATTGATCAGGGAGAAGAACGCTAAATATAATTATTGGAAATTTATGTTCTTCCTCTAAATAAGCATACTTGTTCGGTTATTGTAAAGATGTGCATAAGGCTGTTGTTGTTGAGCTTGTGCATTTCAACTCAATTGGCTTGACTGAAACATAATAGTAGAGTATGTACAACAAGTATCTTTAAATAATAGAAATTCATTTATGACAATATTAGTAGCATCAGACAAATCAAAATAATCCAATTCTCCTATGAACTAAAGTGAATCATAATCCATAGAGCATTAGTGAACATGTCAATATCTTGAACTGGATGTTTCATAACATCTATTATCTTAAGCGTCATTGGACTATCTCTAAATTCCATGGTGAGAGTTCCAATCACATGATTCTCCCAATTTGCAACTAATCTGGATAGAAAGTGATTCAGTCAGTCTTTAACAATATCTTGTAGTGAAAACCATAAAGCTTTTAGATTTATGTGCTATTCAAGGACTTCAATTGATCTCACTCTGGTGACAATATGAAATTCTTTAAAATGCTTACGTGGGTCTTCTCTTGCAAGACCATGAAACTTTGATAACTAGTGTATTAAACAAAATTTTAATTCACAAGTCACATCTATAATAGGATATTGAATACATAAGGTTTGAGTGACAACATCTAGTACAAGTTATTTCAACCATGTTATCAATGTTAGAATCATGATGATATAGATATAGATGGTGAAGTATATTCAAATATTCTAACAAATGTAATATTAAACTCTAACAATTTACTAAAAAAATTATTTTGAATATTTCATTGTTTAACAAGCCTATGATATATATGATTAGAAAGGATATATATCACATAAATTCACTTTAGTCATATACCACATGCACATTCGAACATATAAAGAGGATTTATTAAATAATATTAATTAAAAACTCAATCAAAAATAGAAAGAGAAATATATATATAAAATTAATTATAGATATGGTAAAAAACTTAAAATGAAAGAGAAAATATGATAAATATTGTACATAATAGTTATTAGTGTAGTAAAACATGCTAAAAACATAAACTAAATAAAGTATGAGTAAAGTTATTCGCTATATACGCAAATTAATTTCTCATCAAACATTATATATTTGTAAGAATAGAATTGTATTACAAGAGTTCCATAAATTTGAGATTAATGACAATAAACTGTTTTTTTTTCTGAAACCGACTCAAATTTTTAATTTAGTTATGCTCTTTTTTTCTTTTGTAAAAAGGATAAAACGAAAAGATATTCTTATTTCCTGAACAGAATGTCGATAACATACGGAATTGCAAAATTAGATAATGTATTGTTGATTACGTAGATTGTAAATTATAGGTTGACATGCCAACCAATGTTACAGTTAGGGGTGTAAAAATTAGTTGAAAACCGTAAGCTAATTCAGTTAACTAAGAGATACGTTAGCTTGAAAAAAATATAATTTTTTTAAATATAAATTAAATTGAATCTGACTTGAGGGATTGAAAATGAATTAACCCATAATCTACTATTCTTTTATTATTTTTTTCATTGTAATTATTGAATACTTTTAATTATTTGGTTGACACCATAATTTTTTAATATTGTTTAACAGTATTTCAATTATTTAAATGCTTAATTTATTTATTTACTCAATATTAATATTATATTTTTATTTATTATTTATTTAAATCAATGGACCCACTTAAGTTAAGTCGACAATCCTGATAAGTTGAAGCCATGAATATAGTTGAAACGAATTTCCTTAGATCCAATCTAAATAGCCTATGCCCAGAAATTATTTATTGTAATAAACACACGAAAGTCAAGACTTTTGACCACTTTTCTTATATCGTCCAAACCCAGATGTACAAAGAAGAAGGATGAAAGGATATATTTGTCCTCAAACATTATACTTTCCCTCCCAACATGATTCTTTCATCTTCTTTTTGACTACCCCTACAATCCCAAGTCCAAGATACTCATTTTCTTTCCAAAACAATGAAAGAGGAGAAGTCCTATTGGCTCACATCGGGCTCACCTCAGTTCAAATGTTTCGCTTTCACAATCAAAAAAATACAACCAGTTCCCCAAGATAAAGAAAGTGTGACCCCATTTCACATTAACTTTGCCTTTAGTTTAACCTTTTTACAATAATCAAAACGCACCATGTACAAAAACAACCTATAATGCTTCCTAGTAGCACCATTCTTTGATCCGCCCATTCCCCATTGCCAAAATTTCTTATCCCTCACATTCAAAACAGAAAGAGATGTTCATATTCGGTTTCTGTTGTTCTTCTCTGCTGCAATGGAGAGAAGCCTTGAAACACCCCGAGTCCACACATCATATTCTCTCTGATCTTTGCACTCAAATTCCACTGTACCACGCATCACTGTTTTTAACCCAAAGTAACGGCGATCCTCGCCACCTTCCAGCAAGTGGCGCCCCGGCCAGGCCGATACATCTTTGATCACTTCAAGCACCACATCTGAAGGACAGAATATATAAAAATTAGAGAACCCTTTTGATCTTTCACAACTAGAGTAGTAGTAGCAGCTACGACTTTCACAAATCCCCAAAATGAAACAAGACCCACCTCCAAATCTGTTGTCAAATAATTAGTTTGGAGCAAGACAAAAGTAATGAAAACTCACTCTTTTTCTTTTTCGTGATGGTCCCAGCAACGTGCCTGCTCTTCATTTTCAGTATAACCTTCACACGAAAAAGAATTTCCAATGAGTTAAAGGTTGCAGTTTTCTAAGGAACCAAAGTAAACTAGATACCTTCACTTCATCATAGAAAAGGTCCCCACCTCATAACTTTTCCACAATCATGTTTAAAACACATCGTTAACAGTTTAATACTAATCGATGCCCAAATAATTACGTGATTAGTCATCCTGAGATCAAGTACATCATTCTGGAACACGGGAAAAAATAATGCTCACCTGATTCATTCGGTTTATATACACAGACACAACTTTCCAATGAAGATCACCTGCACAAAAAATCCCTCGTAAGATCAAATCTCTAACCAATAACCCTAAAAATATCATAAGCCAACCAAAATAAAACTACAGCGAATTCGCTTTCTCCATATACGAGACACCATGAAAAAATAACAATCTGATAACAAGCAAAATTGGATGAAATATATTATGTATTTACCTTTCCGTGTGCGTTTGAGGAGCTCAACACCTCTGGCCAGTAATTCTCTACTGCATGTACCCAAGAAATTTTCTTCTGGTACAAGTTCACCGCTGAAACTACCATTAGAATTTCCGTTGCTACTATTATTAATATTATTATTATCAAGATTATTATTATTCATTCCACCAGCTCCCAAATTTTTCTCCACCGGAATTACAGCTGCAATATTCCACACTTCCTTCAGGGCCCTCGCTTTCAATGTGGCAGCCCCACGCAAAGCTGCAATTTCACACCACAAACAAAATGAAATGAGAACATAAAAATAATTAGTAATCAGCAAGCAAATTTTCCAATTTCCATCAAAATTTACACAATTTTTGGTTGAACAGAATGTTCTTCAACATGTCATCCACACATAATTTTCATCATCCGTACCTGTCGCTGCCCCCGCAGTTAGAGTCGTAATATCGCCGGCGGATCTCACATTCACGGCGGAGCTAACCACCGACGCAAGATGTTCGCGCTCGGCCCCCAAGGCCTCCGCCACCTCGACGCATTGCGCGGCCACCAGTGTCGCCGCCGACGCCACCGCCATGTCCGTCTTAGCTATCTGCTCGTCTTTTCCAGCCCCGGACGAGGCGGCTGTAGCGGCGGCTATCGCCGCCACTGCTGCGGCAACTCCGGCGACCGACACCGCTGCATGGAGCTGAGCATTGTGCGCTCTAGTCTCCTCCTTTTTCTTCTCCTTCCTGTCCTTGAGCCACCTTCCGACTGTCTTACCGGCGGCGGCAGGCGTGGTGGTTCTGAAATTAAGAGTCAGACTGCTGGTGATGTTGTTGTTGCGGGTGAACTGCAGAGAAGACATTTGAATAAAAGAAAATACAAGACATTAATCTTAAGAAAGTGGCATGTTATTATGTGCGCAGTTTAAAAGGTTATAACTAAGTATTTCTTGAAGATTAAAGCCAGCAACGGTGACTGTTACATGAATGCAGCAGAGGGCAGATAGTCTGATGCTGTGCTTTGCCAAATTTGGATTTTGCAAGGAAAGTTATTAGGTCCTACTCATCTCCATCCAATTGGACACAGGAAATGGACCAGTTAACCAATTGGAACAGAACCTAAAAATAGAGAGGATCCATTAAACTTTCACGCGCCTTCTGCTAAGTTTATCCATTCCTTAACGGCAGTATTAAATTATTTTTCACAATTGTTATGTCTAGAAAAAATAAAGTTTCTAATGAGATTGGAGGGAGGACGATTAAATTAAATGGGGTTTGGGTTTGCATTGGTTGTAGAGAAAGGTGAGAGACATGTTGGTTATACGCGAGTGATTGTGTTTTTTTTGGATGGCGAAAAGTTAAAGATGCATGATGTCTGTACCTTGATATCGTCGATTTCAGAAGGAGAAACAGGAGGGCTATCGGTTAGGGAGCCACAGCTTTGGGTTCCGTTAAGAGGGCCACTGCTGTGAGAGAGTCTTCCTGAAGTTCGTGGAGACACTTCCTGCTGCCAAATACGCCACAATAAATACGTTACCATTTATTCTTCATCACGTTTGGGATAAAGATAATGAAGGATTGACGCACACGAAACCGTTTAAATGGAAACAGAGTGCGGTAAACAATAAACAGAAGAAACAAAAGAGGCGAAGAAGAAGACAAAGGAAGCTAGAAACCAAATAGCTTTGTGCGACGACTGACACAAACAACACTGCAGTCCATTCTTTCAGGTGTTTTCCTTTTGAAGAGACTGGGATACGATTCAAGTTCAACCCAAAAAAACAATTACACCATACTACTGTGTTCGGAACGAAGCCTTACAGATTGTGACATAATTCGTTCCATCACCATTTGAGAGGTCTCCGAGGAGGCAAAGGAGAACGGGTTCCCGGAAACCATGGCGGCCCCCTCTTCACTCTCCCCGGCGAGGTCCTCCGGTATGGTATCGGCTGCGCCGCTATTGGTGAGGGTGACTCTGGAGAGCGCCGGAGAGAGAGCCTTGGAGACTTCGAGGGCGGAGACGCTCCAGGAACGGGAGAGAAACTCCATGGGCTCGCGCGGCGTTTCCGGTGGCCTGAACATGCCGCCGTGGAGCGGGTCGGGTCGCCAGGGTTCGGTTTGAGCTTTGTCCATTGGAGTGAGAAAGAAAGAGAAGTAAGAGAGAAAGGGTGAGTGGGAGAGAGAGAGAGAGATGACGCGTAGTGAAAGTGTGGGGTGCGGTGCTTATAAAGAGAGCGGATGGTGAGTGGAAAAGAAAGAAAAAATGTAATACAAGAGAGACAAAGCAGCCGATTGTATTCTATTTCATGTCAGTCAGAGTTTGAGTCCTCATAGAAAGGTCAAAATTTTGCATCAAAAGAGAAACCAACAAAATGAATTAAACCACAAAACACGAAAAGGATCACCATTACATGACATGATTATAGGAATGACAACAAACTACAGTCCGATATTTGTCTAATGCCATTACACTAATCTCATTATTCTTTCTCTGTAATATTATTTTATTCCCTTTCTTGTCTTCTTCTTCTCTTTTTATTATATGTATTAGTCATAATATAGTCTGTTTTCCTTTAACCGTCACGTGTTGTTATGATTGTAAGCCTTGTTACTTTTTAGTGGGAGTAAGGTTCTTATCTCCTCATTCCATCTTCCGGAACAGACCATAAAATTAAAATGGTTTCCCTCTCTGCCGGTTTCTTCTCTTTCCTCTACTTCCTGCCCAATTTAAAACTCTCTCGATCCCTCCCTTTCCTCCACCTAAAGAACACAACCACCTCCCCTTCCCTTATAAATATTTCAAACCGCAACACCCTCTTCTTACTCTTTTTCTTTGCCCAAAAATCATTCCATGCATTCATTTCTGTTTACTTCATTCTGAAAATCAAATTTTGATTCTTCAAAAACCATCAAACATTCACTTCTCTCAATTCAATCTTGCACAACATTTGCAATAAGTCAATATATGTATTAATGTGTCGCGTTATCTTTATTCCTCTAACTACAATTTCTTTGAATATTCATATATGCCATAAATGCATCGGTAGAGTAAACATAAATATACCCTAAGAAACGCAATCATAAGCTGAAACCAAAGGCATTACGTTATCCCGGTGTATTAACTGGGTTCACCTCATAATTAATGATCCAGTTTATTCATGGAAATGTCATTATTCCTCAGTAGAAATTGTTGTGATTTTTTGTCAAAAAAATACTTCTGATTAGTTCATAAGCCTTTTGAAATTAAGGTCGAAGTTGAATCTTAGCCGATTTCCATTCAGATATAACTTTCACCGATTGGTCAAAATGTCATAATTGTAACGAGATTTCTAAATTGCTTCCATTTTTTTAGATTTTTCGTATGTTTGAACTTTCAACTACCAACCAGTTAAATGAAAAGAATGAAATGCTTATATGTGAATATGTATTCTTGAAATATAATGTAATAATTATATACAATTTGCATATTAATTTAATAATGATAGAATCTTATTATTAGTATCTCTACCTAATTAATTTGGATACACGTAGGGAGAATAAGAAACATCTCTTATTCTTACCATTTTTTATCAATTTTTTTTATATGGTATCAGAGTCATTTCAAGTTTATTCTAGTGAGTATTTATTAGATTTATCAGACCACTCGTTATCGGACCGTCTATATCGACTAGAACCTTTCATAGTATATACAGGTTGACTTAGCCTTAAAATCCACTTCTTTAATTTGTGAATTTTCCTTTATCTGGTTTTATGTAATATAATTGTAATATGCATGGAGAAGGAGAGGTTTAAATGAGGTAGTGAGAAAGCAAAGGAATAAGGTGTGTAGAAGAAAAAATGACATTGATGAAGAATAAGATGAAGGAATTGTTACTATCAAGGTTGCTGGAAAGAATGGTATGTGACTATTGCATATTCATTTGTGCAAGCTCCATGGGGTTGAGCTAACACGCCGCAGATGGAAACAAGTCACAGAGCCCGGGGACAGCGCATCTTGGTAGATTCATCAGATTCTTCACTGTTCACTCCTTCTAACTTTATTCTCTATGTTGTAATTATTTTCTGGAGACGTACTATATCATTCCATCCACTAAAAAAGCGATGGGTATAATTAAGAGGAAGAAAGTTCATGATGAAATGTGTAAGAAAAAAGGGATTTGTACGTACTTGTGTTTAAAGGCATTATCTGAGCGTGTTACAGCTTGAAAAAATGTGTTAGTGAGGATTGTTTGAAGTGTGTGTGAAAGTGATTAGGTAGAGGGAAAATAATGGAAGAAAAATAATGGCGGTGGTATATGATTTGGAAACAAAAGGGAGGGAGTGGTGACTGATGAGTGATCTGTATGCATCTGGAGAATTTAATGAAATGGGCCCAAAGGTTTAGGGATGATACCTTCGAAAGAGATAAACCTATCAATTTAAATTCATCAATGATTGGGACTCACACTTTCCACACACACACACGTTACTAACTTTACTCCACCATTCTTTTCCCATCAAATTACACTCCTCAAAATTCACACAGGATTCCATTTTCATTACAATTCGCCAAACACAAATTCCCATCAAATCAATTCTTCACACGTCTATATATATAAGCCCGTTATGCTTTTACGTTTTTTTATTTCTACTAAACTTATGTGTGTGATTACCATGTTAGGTGAAGGAATTGAGCTTGATGAAATGGGTAACACATGATGGACAAAAGTATCCAATATCAACGTCACATTAGTGCTATTGCCACATGTTTCATATAAAATTTTCGTTACATGAAATCTGAACTTAAACCATATTTGCTTTCAGAATGTCATTTTCTTTTCGAGAGGTTAAAAAACACTATAAAGTTGCTTTTTATTAATGCAGATAAGAAATATGGAAACGCTTTAATTTACAAAATAATCTTACTAAAATTTCTTCTAGAGACATGTTAAAAGTGCGAGAAGCTGCACTAGATTACGGGAGAAAAATATGGGTAAGAATAAAACAAAATAAAAGTTTCGTAAAGATAAAAAAAATAAAAAAATCAAGAGACTCTATCATTTAAATGGAAAAAAAAGTGACTTTTGTATTTAAATTTAGATCTGCATGTTTGGGAGGATAGTCTCTATCAATCTTATAGCAGAATTATGAAAACTTCATTTTCTTATCATAAATCAAACATTTGTATTCAAAATCTTTACTGAAATGCTATGTTTTATGTAGATATAAATAATTTTGTATTTTTTATCAGCATCAATGAAAATGTATATATAATGGTAGAGGGATATCCATCGTTGTATAAGAGAAAAAATAAACTTAATATATATAACAAGATAGTTTCTTCTATCAATGAATAGCATAAATGCTAAATAATCATTAATTATTTTTTTTACTCAAAATCCAGTTCTTGTTTTGATTATTTCGCCTGCAGGACCTACCATTCACCCATTTTTTTCCAGAATCAAATTGTTATCACCTCAATAATTCTACCTTTCCCATAGGTTCATAAGGATTTATTTGCGATGTATTGCACAAGTTTCATAGAATATGTTTCAACCTCAAGTTCGAGTCATAGTATCGCTAGGGTCAATCACCGCATTCGAGGTATTGTCCACTTTGGAGGTTAGTGCTCCGTCACGATTTTGTCCTTAAAAGGCACCTCGGTGAGTTAAGGGAGGAGGGAGTATTTAAAATGTCATTGGTCTTGATTCCTGAACGATGTGGGACTATATTGGAATACGAGAACAAGTCCCTCAGTCGAGGTCTAAGGAAAGTGGATTCTCCCTAACTAAGGGGCTAAGGAGCCTCTTTGGCCCCACGGTGGGTGCCAAAATGTTCTAGACAGGCCAATAGGCGACCTAAACCTAGAACATTCAAGGTAATCAATAACGAGTATGCTCTTAACCTTATTTGTGATCTGTCTATCTGTGAGGTTTTACCTAATATATATGGAGTCAGTTTTAACCCTTTGTTTGTCGTTATGATCCTCTTTTTATTGTCTGATTAATGTTAATTAATCCAAATCCCCGTCCTATGCTATTTTCTTTACATTATTCATTTACATTGGCCTCCTACCTAAATGACCAAAGGTCGACCCAAGGCCCATAACCCAACAGGATACAACAGGAATTTCTCAAAAATTTATGATAATCAGAACTAGTAAGGTACTCTTAAAAGAGTAAAAACTCAATAAACACAGAAAAATAATTATAAAGTAAAAAATAAAATTGGTGAAGAAAGAAGGTGAGGAAGATGAAGCGTGAGTGAGAAATTGAGCACGGTGAGTGATCTAAGGAAGATGAAGAGGCAGTAAGATGTGAGTGAAAGTGAGAACGAAATCTCTCTTTATAATAGGAAGAGGAACCAAGGAACACGAGAGAAAGATCGTGTGAATGGAGGAATCAACCACCCAAAACTCTTGCAACCTTGTGAAACATTCTCCAAAGAAGAAAAATTGTGCAACTCCCTTCCAATTTCACTTCAAGGCTCGGATATAGATTTAGGGTTCGAAACCTCTTTTTGCAATATATCTTCATCGTGATGTTTGAGGTTAGATTTAGAATAGTACTAACACCAGCTCCCTCTTTTGACATATTGTAAAACTCAATCTTCATCAATCACAAAATTCTAAAACGGCGCTTATTCTTTAAACTCCAAATAATCTTTTGAGTTTATTCCTTCTTTTGCTATAAAATAAAATTCTAAAAATTAAGTAAACCGATCAATCAAATTAATCCGACTTTCATCCACTTAATTTAAGTCTGAATGTGACAAATAAATAAACATAAAATCACACTCCATCATCGTCACCACAAATCAACTACCTATGTATATGCCCCACTTCATCCGAAGCTGAAAATCTATATTATATACAATATATAATACATTAAAAATGGAGACAAGTGATGTATTCGATTATTGCATAAACACCAAAAATAGATGATTTGGACACATTTTCAATTCACTTCAAATAATTGAGTTCACAGTCTACTGAAAATCTGTAAAAAAATTCACCTACCCGTGGCTTGTTAAAAGAACTCATTTATTAACACTTACCAGTTATTTTAAAAATGTGATGAATGAACTATTTTTAACCTGGTAATAGAGTTATCCCATTAAGTTTGTTTTCCATGGTGGGAGAATTTTGTTTGAATAAGACAAAGATAGAGAACAATCATTGCAGAAATAGACAGAATTGTTACCCTTAACTGCAATGCTCATTGATGAAAGAAAGGTATCGATATGATCTCATGGCAGTACAGTAGTTCAACCTAATGGTAGCATTGTGATTGATATGTTATGAAGGTGAAGCTGTTGAATTTGGATGCAAGGCACATGGGTACAATCTTAGGTGAGCAATGCAATGGCCAGATCGACCATTGGCACATGCTGGTGCTAGGCTACGCAGAACCAACATATATAGATGCAAGACCATTAGGATCATGACCTTTGAACTACTTTCTCCACCCTATAAATAAAAATTATTTCTTCTTTTAAATAACAAATATGCTAACACACAATCACCATTTATTGCATGACGTTAAACAATAACAATTATAGCGTCTTTGGTTTCGCTCTCAGAATCATACATGACCTAGTTTTTCATGTCTTCATAAAAGCTTTTCATTTTTGTTTTCTGTTTTAGAGTTGCTGTGATATTTTGCCTCATCAACGTCTTTCCAAAACACTGTTTAATCACGGGACATTCTCTTTGTTTTTCTTTTAACCATAGCTTTGACACCTTTCATTATCTTGGTTTTTGTTTCTTACCTGGTATAGATACGAATTCACTATTCAGATTGCATTTTTAATCGTGAATGTCTGCTTTTAATCAAAAGCTACATGTAAAGTTGATGTGTACATGTTTTGAGGTTATCATAGTCCGTATAAAGTTACTCTTGTTTTTTTTTTATATATATATGTGATTCTATTTTATTTTCAGTTTTAGGAGTGAATTGTGAAATGTCATTTTTATTTAATATTTTCTATCGTATTTGTTTCATTTTTTTAAAAACTTAAATCCTTTACTAATATTTTTATTGTAACACTATAAGCAATATTACAATTATATTATTCAATTATTGTTATACTTTAGTACAAAATAATTGTTTTCTTAGTCGAAAGATACAAATATATATATATATATATATATATATATATAATTAAAAAAAACTAGCAATAGCATAATATATTAGAGTAAAAAATAAACTACCTACTACATTACAAAATAACTATCATATTCTAAAATTTTAATTATACTAATTGGATAAATTTCATAACAACAAATTATATTATATATATAATTTAGTCTTTTATTAAATTTCATTTATATATATATATATATATATAACATAATATCTATATATGCATACATATATAACGATAATAATTAAAAATATATTAAAAAAATAAGTAATTACACACAAAAAAAGGGAGATGAGCTTCTTGTAGGCCTTATCCTTCCATATGTTTTATCAATAATTAAATGGAAGCTAAAATGAAATTACAAAACAAATGTAATCATGAGACATTTGGCTATAAACAAGAATTCATGGCACTCTCAACTCTATGCAGTGTAAATTGAAGGGGGGAATCTGGAAATAGAGTTCTGTAAAATTTTATACGAGAAAAGTAAGTGATAACATTTTTATTTTCTTATAAAAAAAATATATATTTCAAGGATATTTCAATTATTATACAAAATCAACTTACATAATCCAAACACATACAATAGAGGAGCTAAGATGGCAAACTTACCAGATTTCACATAATAAACCACTTATCATTTTCTAATAAATCTTATACATATCAAACACTCAATACACCAATTAAAATTCGAAAAAGTTACCCCGCAAGTTTTACTCATATTATACAATACCCAACAGAAAATTCCTAGATGTCTATAATATGAAATACTACTTTATTTCGGCATAAGAAATTGGAATGCAATGTCGAGAACCCCTATATTTCACTTAGGACAAATATCTAGCTGTGACAATGGAGTAGGAGTACGGAAACAATCACTAGTATAGTATAGATAAGGGCACACACTTGACATATTCAAACCACTAGATTATCTTAAATAATAACACTACATTATCTTACATAATAAGATGAACATGATTATTAGACATTGGGAGACTAAGCACGACTACTAGATTACATGGAAAAATATGAATCTTATAACACTTGGACCTGCACGAAGTTCATATGTAGAGTGCACCTTAAAATATAGTATAAATAAGAGACAATCCTTACAAGTAAAGGATTTTTAATGAAACTCTTATAAATAGTTTGTAAAACAAAAACTTATTTTAGTGTCGAAATATATTTTCTCCTCTCTTTCGAGATCGGTATCTTCAACTAAGAAGTAAGGAAAACGAAGATCAATACCACTAAACACGAAGTATATCATGACACTACGCGATTAGACTCCTGACACTGAAGATTACAAGACTTTTCGATCAGAATCTCTGATAGAGTAAGTTCATTTTTGTTCCTTTTTCCTTTCATCTCCCTTCTCTCTAAGATTTTGACCTCCTCGTTTACCAGTTTGACGATCAGAGTCTACCATTAGACTCTTGGTAGTGAAGTCTACAAGATTGTCCAATCAAAATCTCAGATAGAGTAAATTCATTCTTGACTCTTTTTCCTTTGAGTTAGTTTTGATCTGGTTAAGTTTGTCTTTAATTTAAGCTTTCATGTGATGCTTTTTATCTTCAGAAGAAATCTCGGTTAGCTCAAGGTCCTAGTGGTATATTTATATTTTTTTATCAAGACTCTGTGGTGCAGGTTAGGCTACCCTTAAACTTCTGATAGTTTGGAGCTCTTAGGAAGCATTTGCTAAAGTTCACACTACAAGAAAATCATGAAATAAAAACCAATTTTTAGAAACCAAAATAATTAGTTGCAATAGTAACTAAATTAGAGAGCATTTTATAAACTAAAAAGAAAATTGGTTTCTAAATTACTTTCTATTATTGTTAAATAGTTTCTAAATTGGTATCTAATTAGCAACTAAGGTTTTAACTACCAATTATTTAGTTTCTAAATTTGGTCTCTAAAACCTTGGTTGCTAATTAGATACCAATTTA
>Ga0123342_1001935_pt1 | contig 34736 bp, 17 predicted proteins | sample Turbeawhitnodule_FD_89960 | JGI IMG/M metagenome (GOLD analysis project Ga0123342, IMG submission 89960) | Root nodule microbial communities of legume samples collected from Mexico - Turtle bean Mexico white nodule | ecosystem: Host-associated > Plants > Roots > Nodule | place: Mexico: Nepantla... | reverse complement strand
GAGATTTGAGCCCCAGACTCGTCCCACAAGATTCGCAATAAATTTTTTATTCATCACTGCCCGGACTGAAAGGAAGGTTCGTTTGAGTGTGAAACTGTTTGATTTTTTCGTGGCAAAATAATCATCCGTTTGACCTGAAATTTGTCGCGTTATGCCCCAAATTCAGTGGTGATTCTTACGTGCAATTTCAGGAAAAAACTATTTCGGGAGAATTTTTCAGAAATTTTGTGCAGACCAAGGCTTTTCTCTACCGAAAATTGTGAAATATCGCCCTACTTTCTGAAATTTTATTCTCGAACCGTATTGTGCTGAAAAAATTCACACAAGTACTTTCATATGTTGTTTGCACCCAAGTAAGGAGGCACGTCCGTAAAGAAAATCACAAAAGGAAGATGCGGGGTAGAAAAGCCAGGACGTTTTGTTTTCGGAAAATCAGTTTTGTTCACCCTCGGTCTGGGACTTACTACGCCTTACTCCTTGGGTATTTTGGTCTGAAATTTTTACCAGACGTTCTTCATCGTGTCTACTTAGTTTTGGTTAAGATTTGAGCCCCAGATTCGTCCCACAAGATTAGAAATAAATTTTTTATTCATCACTGTCAGGACTGAAAGGAAGGTTCGTTTGTGTGTGAAACTGTTTGATTTTTTTCGTGGGCGAATACTCATCCGTTTGACTTGATATTTGTCGCGTTTTGACCCAAATTCAGTGGAGATTCTTATGTGGAATTTCAGGAAAAAAACTACTTCGGGAGAATTTTTCAAAAAATTGTGTGCAAACCAAGGCTATCCTCTACGAAAACTTCTGAAATTCCGCCCTAATTTCTGCAATTTCATTTTGTTTCCGTATTGCGCTGAAAAAATTCACACAAGTACTTTCATATTTTTTTTGCACCCAGGTAAGGAGGAACGTCCATAATCAATCACAAAAAGATGATACGGAGAAGAATATCCAGGACGTTTTGTTTTCGGAGAACCAGTTTTGTTTACTCTCGGTCTGGGACTTACTACGACATACTCCTTGGTTATTTTGGTCTGAGATTTTTACCAGATATTCGTCACTGTGTCTATTGAGTTTTTGGCTGAGATTTTGGCCCCATATTCGTCCCACAAGACTGGCAATAGATTTTGTATTTCTCACTGCAGAGCTGAAAGGAAGGTTCGTTTGAGTGTGAAACTGTTTGATTTTTTTCGTGGGCGAATACTCATCCGTTTGACCTGAAATTTGTCGCGTTTTGTCCTAAATTCAGTGGAGATTCTTACGTGGAATTTCAGGGAAAAACTATTTCGGGAGAATTTTTCAGAAATTTTGTGCAAACCAAGGCTATCCTCCACGAAACTTGGGAAATATCGCCTTACTTTCTGAAATTTTATTAAGGGTCCGTATTGCGCTGAAAAAATTCACACAAGTACTTTCATATGTTGTTTGCACCCAGGTAAGGCGGCTCGTCCATAAAAAGAATCACAAAAGGAAGATATGGGGGAGAAAAGCCAGGACGTTTTGTTTTCAGAAAACCTATTTGGTTCATCCTCGATCTGGGACTTACTCCGCCTTACTCCTTGGGTATTTTGGTCTGAAATTTTTACTAGACGTTCTTCACCGTGTCTACTGAGTTTTGGCTGAAATTTGATCACCAGATTCGTCCCACAAGATTGACAATAAATTTTTTATTCATGACTGCCAGGACTGAAAGGAAGGTTCGTTTGTATGTGAAACTGTTTGATTTTTTTTGTGGGCGAATACTCATCCGTTTGACCTGAAATTTATCGTGTTTTGTCCCAAATTCAGTGGAGATACTTACGTGGAATTTCAGGAAAAAACTATCTCTGGAGAATTTTTCAGAAATTTTTTGTAAACCAAGGCTATCCTCTACCGAAACTTGTGAAATTTCGCCCTACTTTCTGAAATTTTATTCTCGAACCGTATTGTGTTGAAAAAATTCACACAAGTACTTTCATATGTTGTTTGCACCCAGGTAAAGAGGCACGTCCATAAATAGATCACAAAGAAAAGATACGGGGAAGAAAAGCCAGGACGTTTTTGTTTTCGAAAAACCGATTTTGTTCACTCTCAGTTTGGGATTTACTACGCCTTACTCCTTGTGTATTTGGTCTGAAATATTTACCAGACATTCGTCATTGTGTCTATTGAGTTTTGGCTGAGATTTCAGCCCCAGATTCGTCCCACAAGATTCACAATAAATTTTTTACTCATCACTGCCCGGGCTGATAGGAAGGTTCATTTGTGTGTGAAACTGTTTTATTTTTTTTCTAGGTGAATACTCATCCGTTTGACCTGACATCTGTCGCGTTTTGTTCCAAATTCAGTCAAGATTCTTACGTGGAATTTCAGGAAAAAAACTATTTCGAGATAATTTTTCAAAAAATTTGTGCAAACCAAGACTATCGTTCTTGTATGAATTACTTTTGACTGGATTTTAGTAATTGAAGCACCCCTTTTGTACTTTTCATTATTTTCTTCTTTTTCTTTTTGTTAATAAAAAAAATGTCCTTCTCCATTACTTCTGTCTGGTTTAGATTCACGTTTTCGTCTTTTCTATTTAGAAGATCAATATTCGAGACCAACTTTTTTTTAGTTTAACCTGTATATTACTATAATTCCACCTTCACCATTACTTTCACTATTTTTAGTTTTTCTTTTATGGCATGATCTTTCTTTATATATTGGCCCTTATAATCTCCCAAACCTCCTTAATTATAGATTAAGATTCCTTCTTTTGTAACCAGCAGTCCAAAACCTTGAAGGGTTGATAGATATATCATAAAAATTCTGAACATTTATATCCATTTGCATGTACTCGTGTCATTAAGTCCTTCAAAATTAAGGTAGGTTTAACTAAATATCTCTAAAAAAAAGCAACTTTTTATAAAAGTAAAATTATTTATAAATAAAAATGTTATCCTAGCTTCTTTAAATTTCCTTTTTTTCATTTGTATATAATAATTTTAACTTACATATAATTTAAAAAAAAATCATATATAGATTCATCCATATCTTTTTTTTAATCAACAAAAACTAATTAAATAAAATGAAATATTTATGTATCACAACCCATATATAAAATTAAACCTAAAATAAATTAACAGGTTTGTCACAACCAACAAAAACAAGAGAACTAACATATAAGTACTTAAAAACGCAAAAACATATAATTTCAAACAAATCTCCCATAGATTTTCCGAATTATCCAACTCTTCAAGTTTACCAAAACACTGAATCATAACCAAAAATTCAAACAAAACACAAAAACTCTAACATTTTTTTGGATCATCAGAATTTGTTCATTGAAGCATAACTGCATCCATGCATCCTTCGTATACATACATCTATGCATAACTGTGGACATAGAAATGGATTATATGATTGTTAGAAGTCCATATACAAGTTTTTTTTTTTAATGTTTTTTAGGTCGAAATCAATTCTAAAACATGAAATTCAAGATAATTGAAAGAGTGCCACCTAATTATAATAGAAGAGCAAGGTTTTTACAACCTCATGTGACCATGTTTAGTTTGAAAATGGTGCTACTTTATTCATGGGAGTTTTAGGGTTGGTGTAATTACACAATGTTAGTTTCCTGATTTAAACAGATTCACCAAATGGAGTCCAAATTGAATGGTTGCTCCTGTTGTTGCTGCTGCTGCTGTGGCATACATTCTTGAACTTTTGAAGAAGAGGCTCTCAGATTTGAACTTAGGTCAGTTCCAACAACTTGGCAAACTCCTTGAGCCATATATGATGCAAGATGATCTGCTGCTTCTCTTTGTTGATAACTCCTAAGTTGCAATGCCTTCAGAAGCAAAGAATTTACAGAAATAGTTGGACTCAGCAACCCAGAAGGCCATGGCAGGGATGGAAGAGAGGGAACCTGAACCTCACTTGCAACTGCCCAATTCATGGCCAAGTTCATGTTTGTGTTAACACTGTTACTCAGATCAGCATTCATAAAAGTGTCTCCTGAAATATTGTTGGTGAGTCCACCTGAGGAATTTGCAATGCTATTCAGATTAGGAAGCTCAAAGTCACCAAACTCATTGGCCATTGAGACTGTGTCACATGGGGACTCTGGTGGTGATGAGTTTGTTTGCTGTGGTTTCTTCACTTGTAAGCTCTTTTGGAAAACCCTGCAAACCACCCATTCATTCTACAAAAGCAAACATCAAGACAAAAAGTTTATTTCTCAAACCACAAAACCTAATAAACATGTGATGTGATGGATATATATGGGTTTTTCATCCTGATGGGTTATTTTTTTTTTTTTTTTACTAAAATGGGATCCGTTTAAAAAAATTATAAATTTAGGCATGTCGTGTGAATTCGGCACGACTTCATATGCACAAATCGTCCCTATTAGACACGACTTCTGTCATGTCATACTGAAGTCGTGCCAACTTAGTACGACTTCTGCCACGTCATAATTTTTTTTTTTAATTTTATTGTTTATATATTGGGTAGTAAGTTATGTAATATTAAAAATTAATTTGAGACATAATTTTCTAAGAATGTTAGTTTTAAGGAACAAAAAATTGGATAATCGTGAATGGATCATGTTTGACAGTAATGTAATACAATAACTTGATTATTTGATTAATTAAAAAATGAAGAAAATTGTTATTGAATTTGGAAATAAATAGATAAATGAAAATTTATTGTATTTGGAAAGTCGTGTCAAGTTGGCACGACTTCAGTATGACATGGCAGAAGTCGTGTCTAATTGAGACGATTTGTACATATGAAGTCGTGCCGAATTGACACGACTTGTCTAAATTTGTAATTTTTTTTAAATGGACCCCATTTTGGTAAAAAGCAAAAAAAAATAACCCCATCATGGTCAAAAACCCTATATATAACCATGCATTTATATATCGTTGAGATAGTGTTTAACCAAACAAAACAAAAGTGAATGCAAGTGAAATTTTCTCTCTAATTCAAGTCGAGTTGTAAGTTTGGTTAAAAAACAGGGTTTTAAGGGTGTTTTCTCTTTTTAGATTGAGTCTAATGCCCAATGCAAATCGTTGATATTTGTGTTGTTTGAGAAGTCGGACATTTGATTCAAACATTTGTCTAGGTTTGCGTAGGGTTCTTAGAGAAGTTGTTTATTTATTTTTGTGTAAAAATGACTGTGTCCCCTTTTTAATTTATTGTTTGTCAATTAAAAAAATATAAACATGCATTTACTACAAAAATGGATCTTGAAGTTAGGTGTATTATGGTGATAAATATTGATAAATTAACACAGTACATGGTTAATTGAACAATTGTTGTAATGCATGCATTAAGTTACTAACCTTGGAAGGTCTTAAGTGATGCTTGTTTTCAAGTCTATATTCGTGCATGACCCAATTACTTTTCTCTCCTCTTGGAGCTCTACCCCTATAGAAGACTAGGGTTTTCTTCATTCCTACCAGAACGCCATTACCAAAAATTTCCTTGTCTTTCCCTGTGGTTTTCCAGTAACCTGATTCAGTGGCTCGGTTTGTCCGAAGTCCAGTTGGATACTTTCTGTCTCTTAAGCTAAAGAAGTACCATTCTTTTTCTCCCATGGAGGCCTTACCTGTTCAATTATAACATTAATATGTCAATGATTTTTATCATTATTTAGAACCGTGATATGTATATATTCAATTAATAGTTGTTAATAGACGGATTGTCTTTGAATTTTAAGTTTTCACATAATTGTGACAAGATAGATACTCAGAATTTTTTTTAGTTATATATCTCTTTTGTTTTGTAAGAGAGTTGGATGACTCTTTGAGTCAAATTTATTATATTTTTGATAAAAAAATTATTTAATTATTTTATGTTTATTGTGTAAACGACTATGATATGTCAATGAATCTCTACTCATCTAGGTACTATTCACACTGAAAAATAAAAAGTTGAAATATCACACATATATGTTTATATATCAAAAAAATTTCCTAAACAAATTTATATTGCTAAATTAGGATATTACACATTATCATCGTATGCATGAGTTGTAAGCCACGCCGCAGAAATAGAAGGGATCAAACTTCTATTATATATATAAAAGAACAAAGACTATGTGATTAATGTTTGTTTGATGAAACTGAAAAGGTTATGAAATGATCAGTTGCAGAGACTCAGGAATGAATACAATGTTTTGTATACATGTGTTATCAGTTAGAAAGTTAAGTTTCAAGTGAAAAAGGCGAAAAATTATTATGAAATCAATAACTTTCCTACCATGAGTTTTTCCCTTATTATTCCAAATTTATCTGTATAAATATTTTTCAATTAATAAGTTATATCATAAATATTCAAAGAAAGCTAGATATCCTTACATTCCAAAAACAAATTTGTAAAAAAAAAAAAAGAACAGTATAATCTAAAAAAAAACTAATCTACCATACTTTCTACTGTCTATGACATGTCTAACAGACAACACCAAACACACAGAAATTACCTGGTAGGTCCCAAGGTTCAGATTTGTTGAGATCAACAACTGCTATAGCTTTGGATGTGAAGCTAGAATCAGAAACCTTGTTTGTAAGATAACATGTGATGAGTTCTTCATCTGTAGGATGAAACCTGAATCCAGGAGGCAGATTTTCCTCCATCAGATTCATGAAACCAGCAGCAGCAGCAGCTTCTGATATATCCCTTGACCTGAAGAAGCTTAGTTTAAAGAAGTGAAGAACTCAAAGTAAGCTGAATAACATCACCAAGATCTCTTCACTTTATGCTTTTATAATTCACCCTTCAACAACAACCATTTCATACTTCTTCATATGTCTTTGTAAAATATACAGATAACTCTGAGAGGCCTTAGATTTACCAAATTGTTTCTTGGATTTTCGTATATTTACTGAACAAACCAGAACATAGCTGCAACCTTGACTCTATCAATGTGTATATATATATATATATATATTGATAGATAGATATATAGATGTAATGTGAAAAGATGTTTTATATTTATTGGGAAGACTAGTGGATATGATAATGTTTGTGCACGAGGGAGTTGAGTCTCTGTTACACCATATTTCAGGTATATTAATTTCAATATATATATATTCTATGATCCAACCACCTTCACCCATTTCTACCCACCACAAAAATCTTTCACGCTACAATGGGAACATCGACTCATCTAAACCATATTCTCTTATTCTTTTTTAACTATTCAACTTCTATCATATGTGTTGTAGACACTTGCACCATTTTTTAATCATCTAAACCATGTTCATACAGAAATCACAGTTAAAAAGAGAGAAGGTAAAGTCCAGCAAAAAACTATGTGAAAAATGACGGCATTACCTAGGAGAAATATTCATTTCATGTTCATATACTAAGCTTTTTTTTTTCAATTTTTGATGTGTGTGTGGTGACTAATATTACTGAGTGGTTAAAATGGTCACCAACCCAAGACACTGTGTATATATTCTTAGGGTAACCCTTTCTCTTTGACCATAATTTCATGTGTTATTATTTAACTATAACCTACCCTAAATGTCAATCCTAAACAAGAAATTTGTGAGTTCTAGGGTTTCTAGAAGCACACTCTTATCTCTCTAATAATAATGCTTTTTTTTATAATAAATTTGGTGATTGGGAAGTGAAGTATATATAAACCACAAAGTCAAAAAGGCAGAGATCAAATTAGGAATTGTCCTATTTGGCACATGTTTGCTGGTAGCTCAAGCTCAAATTAATCATTATTTTTATATTTGTTTTTTTTTATCGACAATAAAAAATAAATAAATATAATTACTTTATGGGTAATACAACCCTTATACATGAAACTCAACCTTTAACCTCTCCCTCCTATCTAAATCCGAGAAAAAATCACCTAAGGTTTTCACTCATACACCTAAAAATGTACATCATGAGATCATTTCAATACAAACTAAAGGATCAATGCACCAATCAGAGAAAGAAAAATGCGCAGAATGTTATTTGGATGTAATCCAAGACCAAGCCTTAAGTTGAATCAAAACAAACACTTCCAATACATCTACTACCCCTTTAAAAATTACATTGTTTCTATACTTCCAAATCTTGTTAACAACCGCAATCCAAATCACTGTCCAATCTCATTTACAGAAGTAGACGCATTACACATCTTAAATTGGGAGAAATTTAGCAATGGATCGCTATGGACCACATCCCGAATATAATCGCGTTATTTCTACGTCTGTTCTTTAATATAATCGCGTTTCCGAATTTTAGACCTAAAAATTCAACACAGTTCTAATTTCATCATCTTAATTTGTCCCTTTCTTCTATCTTTTTGTCTTTGTTCAAGTTTTCAAACGTTCACCATCTCTCTCTAGATCTCTTTCATTCTCTATCTCTTTCGAATTTTCGAAGTTCAAATTAACGATATTAAACTACCACAAATCTTCCTTCTCTCAATAATTGTACTTTTTTTCACCTGAAAAATTCATCAAACGTGTTTCAGTTTGGCTAATTTTATTTCCCAAACTGAGGGTGTTATTAATAACTTTATTTAATTTGATTGTGGCGTATGTTTAAGTGCTCATAAACATGTATATGTGATATTATATTTGCCATGTTCAAAAGTCCAAAGTTTGAATAGATATATATTCATCAATCAAATCAAAGTAATTTTAAGCTTCAAGTTTTTTTTATTTGTAATAAGTAATATATTGAACAGACACGACTTTATATTTACAATAAAAATTGTGTTAGACTTTTTACATTGAAATCGTTATACATTTACAGTGTTTCTTAACATATGTAATTGAGTTAATAACATTTAAATCTTTATCAAAGTTAATCGCCAAAGAGAATGGTATATTTTTTCTTATTGTGAATGACAAATATAATTATTTTTATTTAAATACCGTGTAACATTTTTTAAACTGTGGAATTACTTGTATCCTTTTTTGTACACTTATTATATTTGTTGATTAAAATATCTTCTACTTTTCATTTTTTTTTGCCACGTTTTGGATTTGTGTGGGCTCACGTTTTGATACAGTGAAAAGATCAAAGTTAAGTTTCTAATTTCTATATATAAGGGTTTTAAATGAGATGATTAATATTTAAATTGTTAAAAACTTTATAAATATTTTTTTTAATTATTTATACTTCCATTACAAGAAAATCATAAAATAGAAACTAATTTTAGAGACAAAAATAATAATACTAAATTAGATAAAAACTAAAAAAAATTGATTTCTAAATTAGTTTCTATTATTGTTAAATAGTTTATAAATTGGTATCTAATTACTTACCGAGGTTTTTGCTACCAAATTTAGAATCTAAATAATTGGTAGTTGAAACTTTGGTCAATTTAAAAACTATTTAACAATAATATAAACTAATTTAAAAACCAAAAAAAAATATAGTCTCTAAAATGGTCTCTAATTTAGTAATTATAGCAAATAATTATTTTTTTTTCTAAAATTGATTTCTATTTCATGATTTTTTTTAGTGTTCATTTGATACGAAAAAATTCAATTTCTTCAAAACATATTTTTTATATTCTTTCTAATTTTCTGATAGATTTATTTGTATTTCGGGATACGAGTTTATCTTAGTAACCTTAAGACAACATTTTTTATCATAAAAGAATTAATATAATTGATTAAATAGTGTATTTGAAGTGCACCAAACCATCACAAAATGATGTACATGTTCATCAATTTTATGTTTAGAGTAAGTTTTTCTACCCGTTTTTCTTGGTTGGTTGCATGTTGGGTGGTTTGCATGCAGAAAAATATGTGTTTTGCATGTTTATTTTTGTAGACAAAGATAAATCTATGTTAATCTGTTAATCTAGGATTGTAGTCTTATTCTCAATTTTATAATTAGAGTTTTTTGTGCGCAAGTTTGATATAGACTTTGTATGATATATTTTATAGAAAGACAGTGTATTGATGTGAATTTACTCTATTATATATTGTATTTTGAGATGTTAGAATATTTTATAAGATTGTGATGATGTCTTATGATCGTGATAATTGTTTCAGGAAATTTTATGTGATTTTCAAAAGAATTTGTGAACATGTTTTTGTTTAGTGAAAATAATTAGTAGTTTAGAATGAAAATTAAAACTTATAAAGGAAAATAATTAGGTGGTCTTAATCTCATTCTTAAACCCCAATTTATATTAACTTTAGACTATAATTAGAAAAAAAAAAAACATTATTTATGAAAAAGACCAATGACCACCTGAACAATTGTTGTAAAATATTTTTATTAAAGAAATAATAATTATCAAATTATGGATTAAAATTATATTTTAAAAATATTTTTTTTTTATGTGCAAATTTAGAAGTTAAAAGTCAATTTTGAATTTAATATTCAAGAAGATTATATTTTAAATTTTCTTTTTTAAGAATATGTTATGAATATATAATTCGAAAGTTTTATAATATGAAAATCCTTTTTTAAAAATTATAAAAATTTTAAAAAGCAATTTTCATCATTACGCTGCAACACGAAATCCAAAATAAAAAAAATGGAGAAGTGTGAAAAGCAATTACCTATTTATCGAATCTGTCAAGTCCAATTTAAAGTTTAAACTTTAGGTTTAGCCACTTTCTCAGTAATATCACACAAATAACTAAAAATAAAAGAAAACAATAGCAATAATTCAATAAACTACCTCAATCATAGGTACTCCATTGTAATTCTTATTTAAGATGTTCCATTGTTTATTGTGTGAAAAACATTTTTTAATTGAAAAAAAGGATAAAAACAGCTTAATATATAGTAAACATGTAAAAGAGATGAATTGTTTATTAGTTTTGTCTACTTCTCTAACACATCATTTAAACCAATCAATTAGTCTTCTTTTATATGCATTATTATTTATAAAAACTCTCATTGATTTATATAAACAAATACTTCCTTGATTTATATATATTTTTTATTAATAATAAAAGAACTGAACTTTTTCATTTTAAAAAGTAGCAAACAAAGTTGTGTGAACAACTAATAACCCAACAAAACTTCATAAAATAAAATAAAATAAAATCATAAAAAATAGATGAAATTATTTTGAGGACACCATGAATCTACAATCTTAGTAGCCAAGTTGAAGACAATGATCAATCAATGGGTTTCCTAAATGCTTTTTAACATCATCTTTTTAAAAAGCCTTTTTATTCCATGGGTAGGTAAAGAAAACACTTAAAGTCTTCATTGCCCACAAAACTCTACAGAGACAAAAACTTTAATTCATTTTAATTTCATAGACAAAAACTTTAATATATTTTAATTTGGTGGAAAAAGCATTTAATATATTTATGCAAGCGTGCCGAATACAATACTAATTTTAATTAAAAACTATATGCTATGTACTCAACTTTATTTTTAAAGAAAAAGGATCACATCATTCTTTCTACACAGTGAAGTTCAACCTTAGTGTATGGTTTGGTTTTACTCTCTTTTCTTTTCATTTGTTTCCGCACGTGACTTCACATATCTCTCATGTAGAAAAAAAAAATATTATTTTCGAATTGGAATTGAGAGAACAATTCTCTTCCTTTTCGAAAGGTCAGTTTACCTCTCATTCCTTTTTATGGAAATAGTCTCTTAATTTTCTCTTCACTTTTTTACTTCTCTTCCTCGTGAATTTCAAGCTCGGATGATACCTACAAAAGACAATCTGACGTTCAAGTGAAATTTTGGTATTCGATTTTCGGTACTCTCCGTATAGAATGATGATGTACTCTTATTCTCAAAATTTGTACTTATTTATATGATTATCATAAACCATTTGTTGTTGAACTAAATTAGAATTTTGAATCATGATTAATAGTATATTACCTAATGTTTGATTACTGATTAATTTTATTAACCTTCTGTTTAAGTATACTGAATTTAATCGTGTCGATAACCCTGACCGAATAACAAAGCTTTTAACTATTATACCAACCCAACCAAAATATATATATATATATATAATTAAAAATAAAAATATTTTATATAGTAACTAAAAATAAAAATATTTTAAATAAATATAAATCTCATCTTATAAATTTAAAATCACTTATTAATATCTATTATAAACTATGTATTACATGTACAAGTACTAAAAGCAAGTTTTACGCGTTTTTTTAGGGAAAGTGTTGTGAAATGATTCCCTTGTTTTTCCTTTTCTTTTCCTGCTAATAAGGAAAACTATGTTCCAAACCAATTCCTAAGACACGGTCTAAAATACAAAGTACTTGCACACAAATAAATTATGTAACACGATATGATAATGCACGAGTCAATATATTGTTTTAATATCACTTCATTAACACATATTATGTATCCATTTTATTCACGATTATTCTGGCTAAAGAACATGCCAAACACATTAAAAAACACAAGGAATAACACATCCACTTTAATATCTACTCTCATCATTTTTTATGATTACATAAAGAGTTAAAGTTCTAATAAATAACTATATTACCTTATGATAACTCACTTGAGTTTTAAAATTCTTATAAATAACTAGAGTCTCTGTGCAAAATTTTCTTACAGATTTTCCTATAAGTTTCATACTATATAAACAAATGTTTTACTCTGTTTTTTTGTTAGAATATTCCTTTGAGTAGCTTAAAACTATTTTATCAAAATCGTTATTTTATATTGTTATATATATATATATATATATATATATTAATTAGTAACTTACACAAAAAAATCATTAAATATCAATCAAAAATTAAATTTAAAGACAAAAAATAATTAATTAATATATTAACTAAATTTGATATTATTTTAGAAACTAAAAAAATTATTAGTATTTAAAATAATTTTTATTATTAATAAAACTTATAAATTAATTTTTAAATTGGTCTCTAAATTATCTATCAAAATTTTAACTACTAATAATTTATATTTTAAATTAGTCATTTAAAGGCTAACATAAATTTATTTTCTAATGTATTTAATAGCTAAAATAATACCAATTTAAAAATTACTTTATAAATTTTAAATAATAATAGAAAGCACTTTAAATATCAATAATTTTTTAATTTATAAAATCATATTTAAGTTAATTAATATAATAATTAAAATTATTTCAATATTTAAAATTAGTATTTAATAATTTTTTATAGTTATTTTAATCCAAAATATTCATCAGAGGATATAATAGAAAGTTTTGGCATATAAATTCATTCTGTATATGGATTTGGATATTTTAATTTATAGGCTACTTTACTAAAGCAAACTCTCTTTATGATTGCAAAACAAAAATAAACATTAAAATTAGTATAAATAACAACACTAGATCTTGCCTTAGGAACTCTACCAAAAAAATTATCTAGCATGTAATATACTACAAAATAATTTTATCAAGCCGAATAAAAAATAAATTATAAAATATGTATAATAAAGAAATATTTTATTTTATTTGTTATACGATGATTAACAAAATTTATTTCTTATGAAGGAGAAATATTCAACACACATTTATCTAAGACACATTTATCTTACTAGTGTTTGATTTTTTTTTATGAGTAAGAAAAGATATAATAAATGTGACTCATTTTAGGGATGGTTCAACTATCTTACAAAACAAAAAAAGACATACACTTCAAGAAAACCCTGACTGTTTACCCTGCCACAACTAGATAAAAAAAAATTTAAAATTCAAATACCAACTCCATCACCCTATCAACTATTAATTGAATACGTACATATCAGGGATTCTAGACACCAATAAGAGAAAAAAAATAATCATATTACAACTAAAATAATAAATATTTTTTTATTAAAATGAAACAATTTTAAAGTTATAATAGCCAAATCACACTTATTTTCAAAGTAACATTTTCTTTTTATCTTGAAAGTGAAAAGAAATTCTCAAATTTGTGATTTTACAAGGTCCATCAATATCCTAATATGAAAAGTATAATCCCAAGTCCCAATATATCTAGATCTTGAAGGCCAACAAATCTTATTGTAAGAGAGAAGCCACAATTGTCCAATCTTCTAAACATTGAGAACACCATGACAGATTTGCCCTTCTTGCATCTCACAATTGGAACACACATGATGAGGGTAAAAACCACATGACATGAGTAATTTTGAACCTATGTTGAGAGAGAGTGATAGATGTTAATATGTTAGGAAAGCAACCAAGTCCACTTTTCTTTTAGGAGTTGCTTTGCTTAGTGGAGAGTCCTTTGGATCAATCACAAAGAAAATGCCATGTTCCAAAGAAGAAGCTCTTGTTAGACTCTTCTACAATGTCTCTAGCTCCTTCCACCTTCTCTTCCTCCTCCTCTTCTCCTCTTCCCTCTTGCTCATCAACTTCCTAAACTTCATTGCCACCTTCACCATCTTCCAAAGGTCTTCTTATCCATCTTTCTCTACCTCACTCACTTCCCTCCACCACCTAACTCACACCTTTTCTTTTTTGCATGTTGCAGAGATCACCACTGTGAATATGTGTCTTCTGAGAGTGATGAAGAAGAAGAAGAAGATATTCAAGAAAGATACTCTTATGTGCATGATTCTGGTGACTCAGATCACCTAGTAGCTGACATCATTTGTGGTGGAGAAGCCCTTTTGTTTGTGCACAACAACCACCCTCGAATCACTCATTCTTCTTCTGATGAATTCACCACTCCCCGGGATAGCCTTATTGAAGAAGATCAATCAGAAGAAAAGTATTCAACAGAAACCTTGTCTTTTCACAAGTCACCTTTGGTCTCAGACTCAGAAAATGAAGAAGAGACAGAGGAATTTCCAGCTGAAGATGCTGATTCTGTTCCAAATCAAAGCAGGCCCACATCGCCCATTACCCTGAACCTCTACAAAAGTGACTCACTTGAAAGTGACAAAAACTATGACGGTATCTATTACGTACCAAAGTTTGTTACATAATTCACATGCAACATTATCAGATACTCTTTCATGTGATACCATGATTAACATTATCAGATACTCTTTCATCATGTAATAGCAGATCATTGTTGTTGAAGTATCAGCATATAACTTATATAAAAGTTTTTATATAAAAAAAAAAACATTATCACATAGTTCAACTATTACTGATTCTATTTTCTGTGCAGAAGATTGTGTTGAAATTGGATTTGAAGTTGAAAATAAGAAGCCGCAAGAGGAAAGCCTCACACGAGATGAGAGATTCTTGGTCTATGCTCCTACCCAATTGGAGGCCAAGAAGCTCATTGTTGAGGAAAAGGATGATGAAGAAATATATGGTGACTCATGCACTGTTGGATCCACTTCCAAGAGTTCCTCTGAGTGGAGGAGCTCCATTAACTGCAGAGACTCTGGAACTGATGACCCTTTTTCTTCCTCATCAAGAAGAAGTTGCCCCAAGTGGGAATCATACACAGTTTTCCAAAAATATGATGAAGAAATGTCATTCCAAGATAGAATTAGTGCACAGAAGCTTCAAGAAATTGGTAATTTTTCACATTTCTTTTGTTCATTGTTCACTCTTCAAAAATGTCATTACTGATAGAAGAATTCTGATATTTGGACACTCAAAATGGTAACAAGCACTTAATTAACACACTTGGTGTCCTTTTTTATCATTTCATTGTTTCCTAATCATGTTAATCAAAAGCTGTATATTTCTCTCCAGATGTTTACATCAAAAAAGATGTCCACCAATCTTAATTCTTTAGGATAATGCATGCATTATTAGACTCACAATATCTACAATGATAATTTAATTTAGATTAAACAAAGGTTATATTGGTGGAAAGTAATCTTAATAATGCCTTAACTTTTTTCCCACTGTCATATGAAATTATTTTATAGTGATTGCAAGTTTAAACTGTGGTGGAGGACTGATTTTACCAATTGCATGTGATTAACAAGTTGATTAATTTCAGAATCTTTGAGGTCTATCAAGGTATCTCCAAGGTCAATTTCAGAGCGCATTGTGTTCAAGTTTTCAAGTATGAATAAAAAACCAGGTGATGCACGACACAACCCATATCATGAACTTGAGGCTGCATATGTTGCACAAATTTGCTCAACATGGGAAGCTCTGAATTGGAACTACAAGAACTTTCAATCCAAACGAGCTTCACGAGGCCATGATGTTGATGTGGGTTGTCCAGCCACCATTGCACAGAGATTACAACAATTTCAAGTGTTGTTGCAGAGATACGTTGAGAACGAGCCTTATGAGCATGGTAGAAGACCAGAGCTCTATGCTAGAGTCAGGCATTTGACTCCAAAATTGCTCCTAGTACCAGAATATCGAGGTAAAACTTTGTTTTGGTTCTTTAAGGTAGTTAAGAATTCTCTAGTAGTGTTTGGTTCTTTGATATTGCAGCTTCTTATAAAGTCAAAAATTTTCTTTTAATTTTTAACATTACAAAAACTATCATTTTAACTAGCTTTAAAACTAAATCAAACCTTACAAGATTTATTAAGTTGGGGGATTAAAGTCAAAAGTTCATATACATCGCACTGTGATGCATGATTAACTAATTAAGGACTTTTTTCTGTGTATAGAATCAGAAGATGATCAGAGGGACGAAAATGGTTTTCAGTCAAAAATACCATCAGCTTCATTTCTTATTATAATGGAAGATGGGATCAGAACGTTCATGAGTTTTCTGAAGGCTGATAAAGAGAAACCATGTCAGATATTTGCAGCTTGCTTTAGGAGAAACCGAAGACCCTTGGTTGATCCAACACTTCTACGCCTCACCAAGAAAGTTAATCAAAAGGCAATTAATTAACTAAATTAATCATTTTCTTAAGTGCCTTCCAGATCATTATTCATTTCATATTATATATATATTATCTTTATAACTTTACATTATATAGAAATCAATTTTAGATATACATCTTATAGTTTATCAGAACTAACATGTAGTATTTTTTTGTGTGTATGTGCAGAAGAAGATGAAAGTGAAGGACCTTAGACGATCAAGAAAATGCTTGAGGAAGAGAAAGTTGAAGGGAGAAGAAGAGATGGAGATTTTGATGGCACTGATAGACCTGAAAGTGGTGTCAAGGGTTCTGAGAATGAGTGAGTTAAGTGAGGAACAGTTGCATTGGTGTGAAGAGAAGATGAGCAAAGTAAAAGTGGTGGAAGGAAAACTACAAAGAGATTCCTCTCCACTTTTTTTCCCTGCACATTGACCCACAAAAAGGTTTATGTATATTGCTTGGTGACTGGATCATGAATGTGCATGGCTGCACCAAAAGAATATCCACAACACACCCTTTGTTTGTAAATAAAATATGTGTGTGGTTAAAGAAAACGAGGGACCCTACAAATCAAAGTGAAACATGTGTTGGCATGGATTTTGGAGCCTGAAATGGGAGGAAAAGAAGGGTAAAGATGAATGCTTATGTCATTTGAAGAATGGTGAAAGTGAAAGAGCAGAGAGAGAAAGCAAGGAATGAAGATAGAGACAAGAATGAACAGCTTTAGTATGCTTTAGCTTTATCTATAAGGGTTTTAAGCTGAATCAAAAGATGAACAAGACTCAAGCACATGCAGTTGAATAAAAAGTAGTCTTGCTCTATTGGAAAAAAAAAAAAGAAACAGTATATCATACTATTAAGGAATGGTAGGGTTAGTGATTCTTTTTTCTTCAAAATAATATTACAGAAAGTATGTGCCACTTAGTTTTGTCAAAGAGAAAAAAATTGACAATGAAGGAATAAATCATGCATCAAAGTACGTAGCATGTAGGATCAACTCATCATGATATATATATATATATATATATATATATATATATATATATATTAACCTATCTTTAAGAAAAATCTTTCATTCGAGTTTGGTAAATGAAAATTAATAATAATTAAAAAAAATCATTAGAAATATCAGTCAAATTCTCAACAAAGATTTAAACAAAACTATAAAATATTGTGTACTAATATTATAGTTACCTAAAAAATATTATTTTAGGTAACATCTACTACTAAAAAAAATTATTAAATGAAAAATAATTTTAAAAGTAAAAATAATTAGTTACTATTTGAAAAAATTAAAAACCATTTTATAAACTGAAAAAAATTACTTCTATCTAAATTAGTTTCTATTATTAATAAAAATTTATAAAATAATTGTTAAATCGGTATCTAACTCCTAATTACCAATATTTTAGTTACTTACTACTTTATATTTTAAATTAGTTTTTATTAGTTTTGTAGAGACTGATTTAGAATTTAAAATATAGTAACTAAAACCTAGATGGTTAATTTAGATATCAATTTAGAAACTATTTTATAAATTTTTATTAATAATAGAAACACCTTTAGATACTAATAATTTTTTAGTATCTAATTTAGTTAATATAGTGACTAATTATTTTTTTCTAAATTTGGTTATTATTTATTAATTTTCTTGTAATGATTTATTTATTTTTAATTTATCTCATAACATCTTGGTCAAGTAGCTCTAACAAGTTGTTAAAGACTATTTTATATCACTTTTAACATTTTGTATAATAGTACAAAGTTGTTGTTAATTACTTTAATTAATTAATGGGCAAGTTAACTTTTTTTAAATCTAAAAATTGTAAAATGTTTCTTAAATACTGTTTAAAAAACAAAAAGAGCAATGCATGGGCTTTTTGGAGAGCAGCCTTGAATCAAGTGCTCTTACCATCTTACATTTCTTTTTATCTTTCTTCTTTAATTATTATATCACTCTTTATATTTATATTTTTTTTAAAAATATTGCCTGCAATCAGAAAAGTAAAAGTTCAATCAGTGCCCTTTATTTTATTCCAAAACCATGCAAAATTAAAGAAATATGTTTGTAAAAGAAGTATACACTATTTGAGCATTTTAATAAAAACATTTTTTGTTCTTTCTCGATAACTCGAATTTTGTTAGCACTCACGTATAAATGAATGCAACAAAAAAGTAAATGTCTACATGCGTAAACAGATAAAAAAAAAACAAAATATTATCACTCACAATTTTTTATAAAAGAAAATCATAAAATAGAAACTAATTTTTAGATTTTAAAATAATTAGTTGTAACCGTAACTAAATTAGAGACCATTTTAAAAATTAAAAAAAATAATTTCTAAATTAGTTTCTATTATTGTTAAATAGTTAATTAGTTTTAACTACCAATTATTTAATTTCTAAATTTGGTAGCAAAAACCTTGGTTGCTAATTAGATACCAATTTAGAAACCATCTAACAATAATATAAACTAATTTAGAAACCAAAAATTTATTTAGTCACTAAATTTGTCTCTAATTTAGTCACGGTAGTAACTAATTATTTTTTATTTCTAAAATTTGTTTCTATTTCATGATTTTCTTGTAGTGATACAATCACATTACAATTTTTAATATAATTATTTTAACATTTCTGTATCATTTAATTATAAATTTATTTTTTATTGTATATATTCATATTTAAACCTATCAAGAATTGGATATAATTCTTGAGAAAAAATACATAAAAGAATTGGGACGACCAATTGAGGCCCAACTTTACATACAGTTTTGAGTTTTTGCTTCCTGCAACCCTTTTTTGCTATCTGCACGTCCATAAGTTTTGAAATACCTAGGTTTCCCCTTGACATTTTATTTCAAACCTTTTTCTCCTTCACTAGTGTCATTCCACTGCTAATTTTCTCCTTGAAGCTTGAAAGTAGATGTATGGGGTGTGGTGGTTGTGGTAGTGTGGTAGTTGTGGAGGTGTGGTGGTTGTGATTGTGGTGGTGTTTTTAAGTAATTTAGTCCAGGGTACGTGGAGAAGGTATGAAAGGATTTGCTTTAATGGTGTAGAATGGATTACCATATATTGGAGTCTGGAAATAGGGTTTCTGAAAAATGAATTTTTTCCAGATTATTGTATCTTGAAAGTTGTGGTTTTTAAACTTCAACAAAAAGCACATTTCAAAATATAGTAGAAAAAAATTATTTCAAATTATTTTTTTTAAACACTTGAAAGTGCATTGTTCAAAAGTGTTGTATAAGTATTTTGGAATGAAAAATCTATAAACTTTTCAAAACAACAATTCTTTTTTGGCAATATTCAAAGTTTATTCTACAAAACATATTCAAGAATAGTAATTTTATGTTCTGAAATAATAATTTTAGGTGTTGAAAAACATATTTCAGAATAATAATGTTACGTCTTGGAGAACATACCAAAAGGTAAAATATATGTTTTGAATTCACCATTCCAAAATACATATTTTTAGCTCTCAAACCGGTGTTCTGAAAAATAAAATAAAAGTTAGTAGATTTTGGATTTTTTTTCCACTTAAATTTCATTTTGCATAATTAATATGAATGAAAATGGTAAATGATGTTGTAGAGTATGCTTGTCTTGTAATGAATTATATAATAAATGTAGGTCATAAGAATGTAGTTATGTATTTACAATAAATAAGGTAAATATTATAAGACGTATTTTGTGAATGAAATATAAAGTTATACTATGATTTTGTAGATATTTGTTATCTAAGATGACATTTGGACTCGGTAAAAAAGGTTGATCATGACTTAGTTGATACGTTGGTAGGTCATTCCTATATTGATATATTAACATGTAATGAGAATTTCATATTTGTTCATATGACAAAGAGGTCAGTGAAGTTTAAAAATATTTTGATAACAATTAAGGAACATAATGAGATGAATGTGACCACCATAAACATAAAGCAAATTTATAATTCAAACTATGTCTATTGTAGATCAGATCAAGGTCATAAAACTGAAATGCAATCATTTATGATGCTACTTCAACTACACATGTATGTTCATTGGTATAAGTTTAATGAAGGTACAAATATAGTGACGAATATATTTTAGACACACCCTTATTCAATGAAACTACTAAATTCCTTTAACATAATATTCATAACAAATAATTCATACAAAGATATAGGATGTTCTTAGTTGAAATTATTGGTGTTACCTCATCTGAAATAAACTTTTCTACTACATTTGTTTTATCGGCATATTGGAGATTTCCGTAACACTAATTTCATAAAGTTAAAAAAATAAATACTTACCTACTAGAGAAATATGAAACATCTTAATAAAGAAGACAACTAGTGTTTTAAGGACATTTTTTACTATTTGTCATACATTATGGAGTGCAGTAGTAAATAAGGGGTGCAGGAAGCAAAAGCTGCATATGTTTTTCCAGCCAAAAAATGTAGCATCGTCTTCAACAAAGAAATCGTCCTTAAAAAGAACTTTTAAAAAGTGTAACTAATTTCGATTTTTGTAACAGAATAATAACGAGTCATGAAAAGTACAATATAAAATTAAAAATGGTCAATATGACGTTATTTAGAAAAAATAGTAACCAGTAATAAAATGATGCTTTGATTTTTTTTTTTTTCTTCTTGCGACATGTTATAATCCCGTAAAAAATTTAACAAATCAATCAAATTTTAAAATTTAATAGTAAAATACATGAAAAAATATCACAAAATTTACAAAAAGACGACCGAAAATATAAAATTAAGAGACATAAAAAGAAAACAAAAAAAAAATTATTTATTCTTTCAATAGGATTTAGGAAGATACTTTTGGTACCATGTAATATGATTTGAAGAAAAAACTTGTTGGAAGATATTCTGGATATCATGTAACGTTATATGAGGTCTTGAAGTATTTTTGGTTTAAAAAAAAATATTTTTATAAATTTTTTATAAAAAGAATTAAAAGAAATAGAAAAAAATATAATTGATTTTTAAATGATATCTGATTAATGTCTTTTATATAAGAGTTGAGGTATCTAAACTACTCTTATTTAATTTATTTATTTTTGTTAAAAAAGAAAAACTCCAAAACGAAACTTGAAGTTAGATTTTCTAATCAAAATTTAAAATGATTTGTGAATAATTTTGATGGTTATAGTTGTATAGATTGAATAAGTAAAAGTAGCATTAAGTCAAAGAAACTGAATGAAATTATTGATTAATTAATTAGACTATTAACGCGTGTTTGACTCTATTACACAATCTAAAATCCATTACCTTCTTTCTAAAAATAATTATGAACTTTAAACAACATTTTAATTCAAGAACGGAATCTAATATTCAACTAATAAGATCTTATAAATCATTCCAATGACTATATGATGGCCCATCAATTATTCACAAAAAAAAATTAAAGAATTTCGTATTAATTAAGATATATTAGAATTAGACATGTTTCTAAATAACAAATATAATAAACAATTGGAAGGAAGATATGTAGAAATCTATAGAAATGTTGCCTATGATAAAAAGAATAAAGAAAAATCATCATAGTACTATAAACTTCAAATGTTTTTTCATGACAAAGATTAAAAAAATATAAAAACTTATTAAAAAATTTACTACTCAATTATTCAACTTTTTTATGTCTTTTATCATTAAATTTTTCAATTTTTACATATTTTTTAATCAATTAAATTTTTAATAATGTTTTTCGGTAGGTTAAAAGAGGAATGAGTATATAAATTATCTTTGACCTTGACTTCTGAACAATGTAAAACTATATTGGACGTACCAGAACAATAGCTCTCCAGTCGAAGACTAAGGGAAAGAGTTTACTATCTTCACCGACAACTGAGATCAATACTCTATCATAACTTTGTCCTTAAAAAAAGTTTCGGTGAATTGAAAAAAGAAGAAGTATACAAACTGTCTTTGGTATCGACAACTGTCTTTGGTATCGACTTTGAGCGAGATGAAACTATATTAACGCATCGGAACAAATAATAATGGAATGGTTTGCTTATATAAGTTAGAAATAAGATTAGGTGAAAGGTAGAAATGAAGTTGTCCCTACCAATTGAATGGTATGAATAAAAGCAACAGAAAAGAGAAGAAATGGGAGAAAGGAAAAGGGTGCGATCCCCACTGTTAGCATCTTCATCTGCGAATCACATGCCATTGCCAACATTCAAAGTGCTATTTGTCATTTCATTTCCACTTTTTAAATGGAATATATAAGCCCCACTTTACACTTTGGATTCCTTTTTAGAGGTGATTAATATGGTTCATGAATACATTTTTGCTACATCTATATACAATATTAATATTCTTATACTTTAATATTCACAACAACCATCCCCGTTTATATACCACTCTAAGTAATATATTTTAAGCAATGATAGAAGTACAATACATAAAAGATTTTACTTTATTAAAACAAATTTCTAACTTAAGTTTTGGACTTTAAGTTTATCTCAACTTTACAAAATCATCTTAGAATATGATGTTTGCACTCATTTATATAATATAAAATGTTTTTATTTATAGTCGATGTGAAATCTTCAACACACTTCTCTCATGCGTCGAGATCTGTCACTTTGTGCTTGAAACTATATATTTATAGGTGGTCCAACACACTCTTTCATGCTGAAACATGTTAACTCATGCATAGAACTACATATATATTCTTAGATAGATTCTTGTTGGGAATTCCTCTCCTTAATTTAATGGGGACCATGACTAATGAATCTTGATAATTGATCCATTGAATATATTCAATGATGATCATTTCAAAGTCTTGAAATTATATCTCTTTTGAAGACTATGAGGTTCAACATACAAGATATCTTGAAAATGTGATAAACATTAATTATCCATTATCATTCTTCTCATTCTCTATATAAAGGGAACTTGTTAAGAATAGAAATACAAGCAAGCGAGAAGTATTCCTTCTTGAGATGCTAGAGAAACATTGTATTTCATCCTTTTTGGATGAGATTAAATGTTATCCTCATAGAGTGAGAGAAACAAACATTGTAATCTTATTTTCATAGTGAAAGTATTTTTTTGACTAGGTTTCATGGGTTTTACTTTTCAAGTGAGAAAGTTTTCCCACGTTAAAAATTCTCGGTGCCATTATTCTATTTTTCTCTATTTTCTTTTATTTGTTTATTACTTTCTCAAGTGTCCATTTGTATCTACACCAAAAAAGAATTAGTTCTAATTTTTCTAACAATTCCAAATGATTCTTATACCATATTAAAAAGTGAACTTTAACTCTAACTCAATCTTACATAATCGACTAGATTTGCATTACCTTATATATATCTTTAAATAAAAGAAATATCAATATAAAATCTAAAATAAGAGAAGAAAGAGAGTGATGTACGAATGTGTGTACGTAGGTGTGTGAGATTATCTACGTGAGTTTTCCTCTTTGATGGTTGTGAACAGCACTATTTCTTTTTTTTGGTTGATTGTGATGATGATTCATGTGCAGATTAGAAAGGGTGTGAAATGCAATCATGTGGCATGTTCTTGGGGTAGAAACATGAACTTCAATCACCTACCTAACATGGTAGACTCATTTCTTAGCTAACACAAGTTAGGTGTATGCAGTTATACATCATTTGTACCATCACACTGTTTCTTATTTCACAGTCAATTTTGTTTCCATGTGAACCCAAATTCAATCACACTTCTCAAACTACTTTCTACTTCATTACACACTCTAGTTTGTCAACATTTTAATCGACAAAAGAATTTTAAGATCACTACTAATCACTACCAAAATGTACTCAAATTTGACAAAACAGAAAAGTGAAGATAAGGAATAATATTATCTCTAATTTTCTAAAAAGAATATAATCAAAAAATCAATGGAAAAATTCAACAACAATACTATATTTTTATGAAACTACGATAATGATTAAAGATCTCACGTCAATTAGAGATAAAATCATTTTATAATATACAAGAGATACGAATTCCATCTTATAATCTGAATTTATTTTATTGAATTAGATTTAAAATTCACTTCTTAATAATAATTTGCAGTTTTCTTCCATTATATACTTCAAACTATCTCTTAATTGTATCTCTTTGCATTATTTTATTCTTACACAAGTTAATTATTCCATCAAGCATTTTGCTTCTGCTAATTTTTATGTTAATGGTGGTTATAATCTTAATTTTTATATTATATATTGTTAAAAAAATTATGTATATATATTATGTTTAGTTAATAAATTAAATAGAAAAGAAACATAAATGTGTGTTCTAGTCCTTTTACAATATAAATATACCAAACATCTTCTCTAAACACCCTACAACGAATAAAAACCTGTCAAAACAAAGCAAAAATTCACTACCCTCACAAAAAAGAGTCATGATAAGCAAGAATCGCTAAATGGCTCCACAACAAAGAAGAACTAACCTCTCGTACAAGCAAAACCAAATAACCAAGTTGCAAAAAGAAACATAGTGCACACTTGTCGAGCCTAACACTTGGAACAAATGATCGACCTCTCAAACCGTACAAAGCTCAGCGTTTTGTTGTCATATTGGACCCAATCTGAGAAAGAGAAAAATAGTATTGGAACCTTGTTTTTTAACCAAGCTCACAAGTGCACTTTAACAAGAAAGAAGATTAATACAAGTAGTTTAGCCACTACATAACTTCTAGGATTAATAATTCTTTTTAAGAAGATAGATGAATCTATTGGTTATTTATATATTCACCTAATTGGTTGTTTAATAATTGACTTACTTAATCTGTCTGTTTGGTTAAAAGAAAGTCTATCCTATAGCATGTTTAATGATGTAATCTATATTACAATACAATTATTGAGAATCTGAAATAACTGTTTTTTACATCTTTCGTATAAATTATAATTATACATTCCTAGTTGTTTGGAGAGACGTTATATTAACAAAAAATAACTACTTTTTTTTTATCAAAATACATAAGCAGTGTGTTTGATTACATGTAAAAAACAATTCATAAATTTTGAAATCAATTTTATGCTCTTAATTGGGAATTTATCAATAAAATGTAACCTAAGTTCAACCGAACACACATGTTATTTTTTATAGTTTTAAAGTTGTAAACATTCTGTTAAAAACGTAGTTGATAATTTATAATGACAGTACTGAAATCATGGTTGATTCAATTGTCATTAAAAATTTATTCAAATAATGTTTGAACCATCATTACTTCGTTGATATATAATAACCCTTATTCTCATAATTATCATTATTTTTTGTCATACTTTCATGCAAAATTGTCATTTAAAATAAGTTGAAATCAATGATGATTTTTCTCTTAATCGTTATTGTTTTTTTCATAGTATTTTTTATGTTGTTTTTGGACAACTTTAAATAATTATTGATATAAAAACTATCACAAAAATAAATGTATGAAGAAACAATGAATTATAAAAACTATTTTACTTGTCATTACATAGTGTTATAAAAATTAAAAACATACATTATCGACATGCTTTTAATATAGTGTAGTGCTTCTAATTTCAATGGTTGCTCATCTATTAAAAGTTGTAACATTTGTATAAGGAGACTAAATTATCAACCATAAATAGTTAATTAATTCTTAGTAAAACATATATTTTCCTTATTCAATCTTAACCTTCTTTTTCTATTTTAGCTAAAATAATGGTCATTATAATTACACTCGTATAGCTGATTTATTTATTAGGTTTTAATGTAAAATGAACATGATTAAATTATATGTAACTTTTTGTAATTATCACAAGTAATTATTAAAGACTCCTACATTGAAAGATAAATATTGTAAGAAATGCAATTGATTAAGCAACCATTTCAATTTTACTTTCCAATACAAGAGGGACTACAAATTGTAAAATACGATCTTACTTGTGATTCTATTTCAATTCAATATTTTTTTTTTAAATTACTATTTTTAAACAATTTTTTAAATGTTTTCTTTATTATTATATAATAATGAAATCATGACACAATAATGTATTCATGTCACATTACATATATATTTCAAAATACATTTTAAATTATAACATGTAGTCGATAAAGATTACATTTAAAAATAATACGAAGATCAAAATACAAAAAAGGAACTAAAATAAGATCATATATTTATAATTATATTTAAAGATTAAGTTAACATAAATAAAGATAATCGTTGGGAGTAAATAAGATCTTTAATGATTGACCATGTAGATATTTTTTGGAATGATCTACTTAACTGATATGATTTGTCGATTTGCTGCAACGAAAACGAAACACTGCTTCATATGTCATGCATGTTTTAAAAAATGAGCATGGATGCTACTTTTGCCTTTAATTTATGCGACCATGGTAGCTTTGGTTTTGCAGATAAGAGATTCGATGTTGTGCATTTTGTTTTTTATGCTTCATTATTAGTTGGTGTGCCCATTCTCCTCCATTGCTCTCCATTGCTATGCCTCTTTGAGAAGGTTACGTTTATAACAAGAACAGAAAAAGAAAAGAAAATGTAAAACAAAATAATTGTCCCAACTATCAAGTTCAAGAGATAGTATCGTTAGGGTCAATCATCACATTTGAGGTATTGTTCACTTTGAATGTCGGTACTCCGTCACAGTTTTGTCTTTAAAAAGTGTCTTATGGGTTAAAGAAAAAAATATATATATATAAATTGTCATTGATTTCGACTCCTGAACTATATGAGACTATATTGTGGTATCGAAATACATATATTGTGGTATCGAAATACATATTTGAAAAGAAATAATGAATTGTTGGAGTTTGTATTGATTTGATTTGAATGGCTTATTATATAACATGTAGTGACTATTGATATGTATTTTCTAACATCTGGTTGTTGTTTGGTTCCTTTTCTTCACTACATACATGAGACATATTGATTTAGCATTTGGCTTCAAAATTAGGTATAGAGTAAAATAATAATAATACACATCCTCTCTAGATATCACATTATTTTCCTACAAATTTTGCACTAAAAATTATTGAGGTATTTTATATTTGAAGAGACACATGTTAACAAAAGTGTTAAGCATAAAGATGAAAGGGCCTGAAATTTTGAAGAGGAAGACATAGTTACTGTCTAACTTCAATGACAAGTATTCTTTACCTTTTATTTAAAAATTTACTGGTTAAAATGAATTATTTACTAAAATCATGTATATAAAGTTTATTAACTCACATTGACTTGTTTTTTTTTTAATAATTTTGTATTATAAGTAGGGAAATTCAAATCTTTAAACTCAATTCATAATTTTTAAATTCATAGAATTTATTTCAAATCAATTTTTTATTATTATTTTTTATTTTAAGTCCAATTTAATTAATTGGATTTAGATTGCATTTTTTTTTTTTAATTTTGAAAATAAAATATTAAGGTGGAGATAAGTCAATTAAAGTTTTACAATATCTTAAGTAAGATTCAAGTAAACCAAAATCAATAGGTTAAGTTCATACAATATAAAGTTAGATTGATTCAAATCATAAAATATTGAGTCAAGTCGGATCCATTAAAAATTGAATTAAATCACACTCAAATCAAACTAGACGTAAGTTAAGTTGGATAGGACCAAGGTGAACCTGAGTTAAGCCAAATTAGGTCATACCTAGGTCAAACTAAGTCAAGTTAAGCGAAAGTTAGATTGGGTCAAGCTGGATCAAGTTTAACCTATATTACGTTGAATTAAGTTGGATCTAAAGAGATTGGGTCAAGTGAATCCGAATCATACTTAAATAGATTGTGTCCATATGAGGTTTAATTGTGTTGAGTCTTAATCACCTTGAATTAAGTCTAACAAAATTAAATCTATCTCGTACTAAATATAAATAAACCATATTTACGAAAGATTGGATTTGACCGTCAAAATCAAATTAATTAATTTTAAATTTAATATAATTAATAATTTCAACTTAATTTAAATTAAACTGGAATTGAAAAAAAAAATACTCAATCCAATTTAATATAATTAAAATAAATATAGTTTTAAATATAATCTATTTTATAAGATGTGTGTCTAGTATAATTATCATTCTCACTTAGTTTTAAAACAAGTATATTTTAAAAGATTTACAATCATAATTGACTCAAAGGATGGATTCAGGTACTTTAATATAAATAATTTATCGTTTTATTATTTATTTTCTATTAATTAAATCGTTGAAGAAAATTTTATCGTTACAACCTAACTCATTGTATTTAGTGTCGATTTTTTCTTGCCAGTAAGTTTTTTGTTTATCTTAATTTTCGAAGATAGTTTTGGTAAAATAATTTGTCTTACGTGATTTTTTAACTGCTAGGAGATAAATGAATTTTCTTAAACTCATTTTATTCTTGATTTTTTTTTTCTGGAACTTTTTTCTAGTCATTTTAGATAGTGCACTTTCAACTTAGCCAAAGTTTTTTGTTTATGTTTTTAATCGGAAATTATAATATAATTTTAGCATTTTACGATAAACGACACGAAGCATGTTCTTAGGTTAAGAGGTGTTATATTTGATGTGATTGTATAGAAAATTGAATGTGCTTAATTAATGTTTTTGTCTATTGAAATATACCATAAATAAATTGTATAGATGGGTTTGAGATATTTTCTTTCCAATATTTAACTTTTTTAAAAGAAAAAAATCAACTCATCTAAAACTATCTTATAAATAAATAAAAAATAAAATTTTGAAAAATTTACGTAATATAATTTTTACAAATCAGCTATCCATAATTAACTGTAACTTATAAATAAATAAATTTCAAATTTTTAATTATTTTTCTAGAAGAAACTTATAATTGTTTTATCTAAACATCAGTGCCAAAGAGGACAAATATTTTACAAAATAATTAGATAAAAACTTTCAATTAATACTTCTTGAACTTTTTTCAAAAAAAGTTATTAGAGTGGAAATAAGAATGAAGTCAATAATTTATTTCTGGTAAAATTCAATAAATTAGAGTTTTCATCTACCAATGATATTTTAATTTTATTGTATAATTAAAAAATCAAAATTACTCTTTCAAATATAAATTTAAATAAAAAATTATCATGAAATATAATCCAAAATATTAATACAAATAAAATTAATTGGAATATATTTATTTAAAAAATAATAATTTCATTCTTTTAAATAAGAACATATAATAAAATAACAAAAATAAACTCTAAATATAATTCTTCAATTGATGCTATTTTTCTCATTACCAAATTTATCTCTGTTATTTATCCTAAAAAAATCTACCTAAAAATAATTAATATGAATGATATATATATATATATATATATACTTATTTATGTTTGTATATATGTGTTTATATATATATATATATATATATATAATGTGAATAAAATTGTCAGGAATTAATTGAGTCAATAAATAGATATCCTTTAGAATTACTACTTTTCATAGATATGTAATTACATTTTTCCATTAGTTTATACTTCTATAATTTGCTCAGGAATTTATGAAAGGAAATTTTCAATTTAATATGAATAAAGTGTAGAATGTAATAAAAGGTAATAATTAATTAGAATTTAGAATAGATTAGAATGACTTTTAGATGGATTAATAATGCATATATAACTTTGAATTGGCCTATCAATTTAGCATGTTTTAATTAAAAGGAAATGTGACTAAATAGACCACGATGTTTCCAAAATTGTCATGAACAAAAGATACACACAACTCAATGCCCACTCTATATAGTTTTTTCTCGTTTTAAATACTCATAATGGAAAATAATTATTAATGCTTTCCTATTATATGATATAATAGGAAAAAATATATTATTGGTATTAAAAGAAAAGTAAGAAAAATAAAACAGAGTAATTTAGCATCCGGATTTAAAATATATTTTAATGAGTATTTTTAAAACAAAATATTTGTGTTAAATAATTGCTGAATTTGTGATAATTAGTTTTTTTCTTTTATTTCTCTTGGAAAAAAAAGTTTAGTGATATTAGGAAAGAGCATGTTCGTGTGATTGATATCTCTAGATTGAGTTTGCGGTGCTCCTTATGCACCGTACAAGAAGAGGACAGAGAAAACAACAGAGAGAGAGGTTCATGAATATAGGAAGGTCAAAAAGGAAAAAACACACACTCCCTGTCTCTTTCCATTTCCATCAAATCTCTCATCTCTCGCCACGTCATCCAATCAAAAGTCCAACCCCACTATTCGTTTATCCCATGGTTTAAAAATGCGGTCTCATGTTATGACCGCTGCACCTTGTTCCACTTTATCATTCTCCCTTGTTTTTCTTCTTTTTCTCCCCACAGTCATCTTCTATGAATACCCAGCCACCTCTTTTCCCTTCCTCGCTCTCGTGTCTCCCTTGATTCATTCACCCAGTTTTTCTGTCCTCTTTTCCTCTTGGAGGAGCCTCTGAGTCTCCTCAGGTACTGTCTCTCTCTTTTTCTCTCTCTAAAACTGAGCCAGCTTTTGAAAGCTTAAGCTTTTGCAGAGATTTGAAATCTGGGTTTAGGTTGTTGGGGTTTGTTTTTGTGTGTCCAAGTTCTTCAATTTAGAGGCTTTTAGCAAAAGGGTCTTTGTGGATTCTGTTACATCTCTCAAATTTTATTGTTTTGTGGGGTTGTACGAGTTTTGGGAAAAATGAAAGAGAACTTGGAAAAAAGGGGTTTCTTTGTGTGTGTTGGTTGATGTTTTTTTTTAGATTTGGTTTGTTTTTATTCAGATTTGTGAGCAGCCTGTGGAAAAACAATTGATTTGTTTGTGTTTGATGTCGCAGGTGTTCCTTGTCAAGATCCTTGGTTCTGAGTTGTGAAGGGAAAACGAAAAAGATGAATCAGTGTGGTTATCAGCAGAAGAAGGCCTTGACAACCTGCGAGGAGATGAGGATGGAATCAGTGGTGTGCCCTAAACCTCGAAGATCGGGCTTCATGAGCCACTCAACCTTTGATAACCACATCAGACCCTTGAGGCCACCCTTTATCAGGTATTCACCCTTCTTTTTGAAAAAAAAGTTATATGATTTCTTATTTTTGATGTTGGCTTTTTCTAATCAATTGTAAAATTTCTGACTTTATATTTGTTGCTAAAAACCAACAGCTACCAATCGGAAATTGAAGATTCCGGAGTTGGAGCTGAGCTTATGGACATCATTCTCTCTAAGGTATTTTTATTTTCTGTCTCAATCCTCATGTTGAAAAGAAAGGTGTTTTCTTCTTTAAATTTGTTTTTTTTCGAAAGTATTTTAAATGAGAAAAAAGATGGGTGGTCCATGTAATTTCTCAAAGATGTAACAAATAGAAGATTTGGTGTTGATTGCAAAGGAATGGAGATGATAACATCTCTATCATGCAGTTTGGATGTTGTTTTTGTTGTTGTTGACTGAAAGAAATGTGAAATCTAACCAAAGGTTCCTTTAATTTGGTGTGTTTTGCAGAGATCTGGTGGGCAATTGGCTTCATCACCCCCATTTTACTGTGGATCTCCACCTAGCAGAGCCTCAAACCCTGTGATCCAAGATGAGCAATTTGGTAATGGTATTGAGAATTTTGTTCCATTTTCCTTGGCACCCCCTTCACCATCTTCCTCAGCTAGAGGTTGTGTGAGGATGAAGTTTGGTCACACCCCAGCTGCAGTGAGGATTGAAGGTTTTGATTGCCTCAGCAGGGATAGGCGCAACTGCAGCATTTCTGCTGTTGCTTAACTCAATTTTAAACAGAGAAAGAGAAAAGCAAAAAAAGTCAGAAAGGAGGATTAAGAATCTCCAAAGTTCTAAGAGCAGAGGAGATTTTTGGGACTAAGGAGCTAATCTTAATTTTAAATCTTATTTGTATTATATGTATATACTGGTCTTGTGGAAGTTGTTGATGAGTTACTTAAGGTGTCATGTATAATTGAGAGATGGTGAAAATTTTACTTTCTTCCTAGTTTCATCCTTTTTGAAGAATAAAAAAAAGGGAACAACAACTCATCAAGGAAAAGAAAAAGGCAAGCAAAAGTTTTCTTCTTCTCTATGTTAGGTTTATATGATGGGGTCTTGAAATTGAAACTTTCATGTGAGTTTCATGGATCCAGAGTTTGTAACTTTCCATGTAATTTGAAACTCATCTCCTCCTTTTGTAATTGTATTGTGGAGGAGAAATTGAGGATTTATCTTTGGAATCTTGTAAAATATATTTTTTGTGGGTGCCCTATTTGCAGGTGTCACCTATTTCATTATATATGAAAGAAAATATTGTTCATACTTTATTCATGGTATTCCTTCAAGATCAAAAGACAAGATGAATATCATTTGTACAGCTGGTAATGGTCATTAGTCTAATGATAAAAAAACAATAATGACTTGTTCTTGTAGGAGAATCTTAGGAAGCTTCATAGGACATGCTATGGTCAGATTTGGAGGCTCTTGTCTAGTAATATTTTAATCATTGTCTGCAAATTCATCTGATAGATACTTTATAGACTTTTCTTTATTATTATCATAATTTTCTTTTGAATTCTGTGGAATACAAGAATGTTGATAACTATTTGCTGATGTGAAGAGGTGTCTGTGCAATGGTGTGAAAGGGTGTGAGTGGGAGAAATAAGGAAGTCCTGTTTGGTTGGATAAACCAAAAAAAAAATTGATTTTGAAATTAATTTAATGTTATAAAAATTAGTTTATAAGATGAAATTTATATTTATTTATATATTATATAAATAAATATATGGGGTGTGACAAGCACAAATGCAGAAACGTGTGCTTGTTACTTTATTGTGATGGGTGGAAAGTGGTTAAGGAGAGAGTGGCATGCATAAGGGTTTGTTTGGTGGGTGATGGTTGTGATATGATGCATTTATTTATTAGTATTATTATAATTAGAAAGAAGGGTCTAAATAAGCAAGTTGAGAAAGCGCGTTCTTTAATTGCTTCCAAGCAATTTCCGAGGGAAAAAGGACCAAAACAAGAGCAAAATCTTGCTTTGCAATTAACTATTAGAGTTGAATAATCTACTTTCTTTTTGGTAACATCGTGTCATTATCATCTTATTGGAAAGATACAAAAATGTGTGTGTAAGATTAGATTGCGACAATATCATAGGAGTTACGTGATTATCATTAATTAAAACATTAAAACATGTATAATTTATCCAAAACTCATTTTTCTAATAATACATTTTTTATTTATTTTTAGAGATTAAACCTATATCAAGAAGTGCACAACAATTCAGATTCTTATGGTTGCATAAATTTTAGTTTTTAATATCTCTATATAAAGTAATTTATTTTAGTTCCATACAACCATTTTAATTTCTATTGTCTAAATTTATAGATACTAAACAAAATTTGAATATAGTATGTGTAAATACTAAAATAGATATTCTTAAGTGTAAAAGCTAAAAGATTAAATTTATAAGGCTATTGAAAGCAAATGAGTAATTAAGCTTACATCTAGTACGGTTAGTTTTTTTATTTTTGAAGAAAAAAATAAATCACTTTCTAAAATAATTTCACCTTTTAAAAGACATTAATAACAAATTAAAAATGATAAATTACGATTTTTATATATTTGAATTCTTAATTAAGTAATAATAGGTAATCTATTCCTAGAAAGGGATAAGTAAATTTGTAAATATATCGTGCTTTTTAATAGATGTTAGGAAAGGGAAACTTTTTTATGTGTAACTGCGTATCCGCATTTTTTATTTTTATTTTTAATGTATATCTATATTTTATTTTTATTATTATATATTTAATATTTTATTTTTATAATTATTGTATTTTTTTATTTTTGCTATTAATGTTATTATTATTATGTATCAATATTTTTTATTTTTACTGATTTGACTATTCATCAAATCTATAGTAATTTGATTTTAATTAGTATTTCAAACTAAAAGAAACTTAGGTCTTAATTAATACATTGTTTTAGTGGTTATAGTAATATTTAACCTTTTAAATCAAATATATAGACGATCATATATATATATAGTCATTTTGTTTTAACAGATTATGAAAATTATGTCATAAAAATATTTTTTTAAATGCATATTGATTGAATATTATTAAAACTCATTAAATTTAGTAAAATTATGTTTATTATGGTTTACATAATAATTTTAAAAGACCTCTCATT
>Ga0123342_1001934_pt1 | contig 34737 bp, 13 predicted proteins | sample Turbeawhitnodule_FD_89960 | JGI IMG/M metagenome (GOLD analysis project Ga0123342, IMG submission 89960) | Root nodule microbial communities of legume samples collected from Mexico - Turtle bean Mexico white nodule | ecosystem: Host-associated > Plants > Roots > Nodule | place: Mexico: Nepantla... | reverse complement strand
TTCAAAGATATTGTTTGTTATCAAATCTTAACAAACTTATTCATTGCATTTAAAAGATTGGTCAAAGCATTAAAGACTGGAGCGTAATCAATTAAAAACATTTAAAGCTCAGTCAAAGATAAACTAGTTTTTCTGTTATGGTACCAAAACAAACAATCGGTTGTTTCCTCGAATAAATCGGTTGTTTTGGTTTTAACAGCTCAACCATTTGAAAAACATTTTTCAATATTTTCTAAAAACATCTAAGTATAAAACAATCGGTTGTTTCGACAAAATAATCGGTTGTTTTTCACTTAGTTTGAAAAACACTTTTCTTTTAAAAAGATTGAGAATGCCTATGCTTTGGATTCAATCACAGAGTGGATTACAAAACTCAAACTACCCCAAATCCTAACTAAGACAGCTCAGCAACAGCAAGCACAACCAAGCCTTCAACATCCTTCAAAGGGTTTGGATTCTTCAAAGCTTGAACACCACTTGGTTCAACATCGTGTCTTCTCTGTCAAGAAACTTCTTACCTCCAAAGACGAAGGGGCGCCCTAGCGACCGTTTGCACTCCGACGCTCAAGTCAGTATTAGGGCAATGAACACTAAGTGTATAGAATAGCTTCATTCTTAAAAACTGCGTACCTTGTTAGGGTTCTTAGCACCCTTTAAATAGGTTGAAACTAAGGTTTCCCTCTATTTTGTTACCAATGTCTAGGGTTCGTTGGAGAATGTCCTTGTGCCGTTATTGTGTAATCTTAGCGTATCTAGCACATGAACTTCCCTAAACTGGAGTGCAACATATAATCAGAGTGGCCGCCTAGGTACCAACTTGGTGCACCTAATATCCAGCCCCATCTGTTTCGTGGGTGCCCTAAGTACCCACGTGCCATGCATGCAAAAACCCTAATTCTAATGGGCCCTCACACCTCCTAGGATTATTCATGGTGTTGCGCCTTCATGCGTCATACACACCACGTGCATGGATCCCTCGTGACTTAGGCTTCACACATATCTTTTGTCTTTAACTGTTTACCTTAACGAAGTTCTAGGGCCCACCTTACGGGGCCTTCCGTTGCATCCCGACAACCGATGTTCGATCTTCTCCCTTTACTGGCGAGGTCTGATATCGATCTCCAACATCAGGCTTAGCGTAACAACCTCAAAGACTGACTGATGTGCGATGTCTGAGGTCAGCCTTTGAGTCGATGACCGAGGACCGGTCAGGACAGTTTTCTTTCTTACTCTTTTCACTTATTTCGTGTTATCATGTGTTACTTCAATAACATCTTACATCTCCCTAACACTTTGACATATCAATACTCTATAGTACTCATCAAGTGTGAGGTTAGATGATATAATGATCTTACCTCTTACATCAAATTAAGCTCTTTTGTTTTCTTCTATTGTCTAAGTTGAGAGATGTTTTAGAATCTATATATTTTCACAAGTGAAAAAAAGAATGAAATGACCATTTATAAAAGCATCCCAAACTCTTTATCAATTGGTTTAAAAAATATTTTCATCTGAATTTTTCAAAAAGAATAATTTTCTCCATTAACAAAGGGAGTTTGTTAACATATGCACTTTTAGCAAATGTTTGGTTTTATCCAGTGATAACATGATCTTTTAATTTGAAAGACTATCCAAAACCAACTCAGAGACTAATTGTAAAAAAAGTAGGGTTGTACACTACCAAATGGGAGATGAATTGGTGGTTTGAAACTTTTTTTTCCCAATTAATGGACCTTGAAAATCTTTCTTTGAAACAATTAATTCAAAGAACGAGTTTGCAAAACACAAATAAATACAAAAGATAATAAAGGATTAGAGGAAGAGAGATGCACAAAGAAATTTAGACCGGTTCAAATCAAATTAATAGGCCCAGTGTCAATCTAATCAATCTTATAGAGATTCTTACATATATTTTATTACAACTACACTACACATGTGAAACATGTAAACATGTTAGATATGAACCAAAAACCTCTTAACAACCCTCAAGAGATAGTAACTAAATATAGAAACTTATTAATACCAAATAAACCTTATCAGGTGTAATAAGAGATCACAAAGAATAATGAAAAAATATCACTTGTCTGTGATGAATGTCCAAAGATTGAGATCAAAGAGTAAAGAATAAATTTAACCACAATTATCCTTTATTAAAAATTTTAACAAAAGGTATAAACTCGATAAATTATACGTTTCTTGAAGAGTTTCTTGAAAGTATGAAAACATATTTATTTAATGTCATTGTTGTTTACAAGAGAGAATTTAAATATATATATATATATATATATAATTGTAGAAAGAAATGTATAAATTATGTTTATAGATAACTGATTATACGCTAATGATGTTTTGAAACTAGTTTCAGCTAATCAATTATTACTAAAGATAATCAGTTATATTAACATAATTGATTAATACTTTCTTAAACCATTTTTAAATATTTTCAAAAATATCTAAGAATATATCAATGTTGGTGATGATTATGCTTCTTATTCTAAGATAAATCTTCTTCCCTACATGCATGATTCACACATTCAAGCATGAAAGCTATGAACACTCAATACAATGTTCTTTCATCATCAAAACCAAACTTAGAGAAAATTATGTTCAATCTTTAATATCCTTGATCAGTTTGATCAACATATAATAAACATATTTATGGCTTTTATGGAGTGACTCAACATACAACCAAACAAATATCTATAAACATATCCACCAATCAACACCTTGCCTTCAGGATACTCTTTAGTGGATCCATCTCATTCACACTTTAGCTTACCAAGTCATAACTTCTTTTACAATCGACATGGCATCACATTCCCCTTTTAATTTTGTCTTACTATGATGTTCATTAAGAAAAAATTTTCCATAATATTCTTAAATTTTTTTATAATTTTTATATTCTCCTTTTCATCTTCATCAATATTTGTGACCTTCTAAACTTTTTATAAGGTTGTAAGAAATTCAATTCTAAGTAAATCTTTAACTAAACATAACACTCGTGATAACCTTGAATATTGTAAAAATAAAATTTTTACTTAGTGTTTTACTTATATCGATAGTCTTGATTTTAAGAAAAAAAAACATTTTAACTTGATTCAAGAAAAGAATCTTTAAGATTATCATGACACTAATAGTTTTTTTATGACTAAGAACTAGATTATATGAAAGTGAAAACTATTTTTTTTAGTAAAAAATTATAGGACATAGACTTACAATGAAGTTTTAAGTTAATTGAAAAGTAAAATATAATGCGTAAATTAAAGAATTCAATCTTCGAGCTTAAGTAATTTCCCACTAGTGACAATGATACTATTATTTTCTTTGAATTTAAGAAAAATATTATTAATTGAATAAGTAGGAATAAGTTTATATTTTTTACTTTATATATTGATGATATTTTCCTTGTATTGATTTTGATCTCTTTTAAGAGACTTAAACGGTTGTCTTTTGGTAATTTCAAAACGAAGGATGTATGTGATTAAAGCTACGTGACAAGAATGCAAATGTTCTAAAAAAACATATAATAAAGGTTGAAAGTCTTATTTCATAAAGCATGTATGAATAAAGTACTAAATATATTTAGAATGGGAAAAAAAAAACATTTGACATTCGCATTCAGAAAGGAACTATTTTAATTTTAATCTCATACAGTGTCTTAAAATTATTTAGAATAGAAATAAGTGAAAGAAATTCTATATGCTTAGATTTGCACTCGAAACTCAAATATTAAGAAGATATGAAAGCAAATTAAGAATGGAACATTCAAAAACTATACAAAATGTTAAAGACGCTTAAAAGGAATGAAGGATCACATAGTTATACATATAAGAGAGTTAATTGAATGCATAATCATAAAGGAATTCATCCTTAGTTATGTAATCAATCTTACCTACAAGTTCAGTATCATGGAAAAGTTCAAAGCAAGTTATAATTGTATTCGTTATGGAAGCTAAATTTATAACATTTTTTTGTTACAATTAAGACTAATTAACTCAAAACTTTATTCTAGGACATGAAAACATCATCAAGTCATTAAAAATGTATTTTGATAATTTTGTGGTACTACTTTTATAAAAAAATACAATTATACTGAGGATATTAAGCATATCAATTTGAAATCCTTTTCTTTTAAAAAACTTAGTAGCAAAAAGGGTCAACATAAGCCTTTCATAAAAAAATTATTGCATAAGACACTTATTCAACAAGTTCAAAATGTAGACATTATTAGTAATGATAATTCTTAAGTTTAATGTTTATTTTATTACATAATTAACATCTTTGAACTCACTCAAGATGTAATTTTGATTGCATGCTCTGTATGTTTGTACGCATGTTTGTATTGGAGTAATATAATAAATACTTTTACTAATAAAAACATTATGTTACATCAATTATGTGTTTTTTTGTTAAACCATATATTCCAATTAAGTGATGCCTAATTGTTATAACTCAAGCTTGGTTTTTAGTTTTAATAATTAAATTATTATATATCAAATGTGTTAAACCATTTAGTAATTTCAAAACACATTATGTTAGTTTAATTTGTTGAATATGTTATACTATATTAGGTAATTTCACATACATACACTTCTCCTTTTTAGACAAAAAAATACATACAGTTTTCATATATAGTGAGAACTATAAGTTTTTCATGCTCTAGATCTCCAAATTAAGGCACGGGGGAGGTGTTAATCTAACATCTAAAGTTTTATGGCCCATTGAACTGACGATCATATAATAATAAATCAATATTTGAAGGGAAATCTTCACAGAAAGAATGATGATAAAACCATAACAAAATACATATGGCTCTAAAAAAGGTTAATATATACATACTAAACAAGTTCAACTACAAAATACAGCTATTGACTACATAAAGCCTAGAGTCTAAAACTAATGGAAGAAAACTGGAATCTACAATTCAGGCACGCATTTCTTTTGCTCTACTCTAGTCCATCCCTATCAAACATGACTCTTCTTATAGGTGTCCCTGGATTCCTTCAACCTTGGCAAACGAGCACTTATATAATCTTCAACCTTGCCACATTAACATGATCAGTTGAAATACCTCCTATTTTATTAGATGAGTTTTTGTTGGCTCTCAATTTGTGTCTCTTCCTCGTATCTCTATTTTGCCGATGTTTGATCAGTTCTTGTGGAACTGCCTTCTCAACCCAGTGTGTTGTTTGACCGTTTCAGGGTCAAGAAAAGAAAACAAGCATTGGAACACCAAATTCAAGGCTCGATAATGTAACACAACCAAGAATAAGATTACAAAGAATACACAAATTATACATATCAAAGTGAAGATCATCATTCTGTGTGGATGTACACTACAGTTCAGACAACCAAATTAACTCCAATCTTCTTACCCTACAGTAAAAAACCGCGATACTAGAATAGTAAATAAGTGGATTACATCAGGGGCCAACCCACAACTGATCGCTATAATAAAAGATTAGGAAGACACTCAGTTAGCACCAAGCTCATCGTACCCAGGAAACAGAATCAATTTCATCCCTTGCTGCTTTATATAGTTCAAGCCTTTTTGCACACTGTTGTCTCCTCTCCATCAATGCAGGGTCTTCATCTAACATTTGCGATAGCTGTTTACCCTATAACAGGTAAAATCTTATCAAGGATATATTGGAATTACTTAAAACAATGAGTACATAATAATGTCCAACATAGCAGAGTTAATTATATATAGTCAAACATCAAAACAAAGGAGAATATAAGGAAATAAAAGGATTTATCAATATTTATTATCATTTCAATCAATAAAATTTAAACTTTAGAAGCATTCTATTCAATAAAAGCCAACTATGCGAACCTTTCAGGGTAAAGCTATTTGGAGTATACCATAAAGAAAAAAGATGTTTATGTGCAATTGTTCTGTCTCCAAGAGTATGTGACTAACCCTAACAAGTATAACATAGTTTTTGTCTAAAAGTGTGAATGATAAGATAAATAAAATATAAGAGGCAACTCAATACTTAGGGTTGACGTTGTCAAAATTTGGGTTATAACTTACAGCTTAACTGAAGTTACTGAACTACAACAATTTGTATGGTACAGTTGCAAGGTATGGGACTTATGATGTCCCACACTGAAAGTATGAAATTATAATTTGAGGTTAACGAGACCCTAGGCTCTCCAACTACAACAGAAAAATTTAATGGTCTGGCTCTCCTTAGGTTATTATCAATAGGGATAAAGGTTTACGAAATCTCTGCAAGGTAACAACAGATGTGTGGTGACATTGATTATTGCAGTGTCTGCCCAGGATTAGTTGGAGTCGGCTAATGCACAGCCATCCTAAGTGGATGCTAGTGAATATGGGGTATGGGATCTAGTGTAGGCTTTTTATGAGGCCTTGGGCTCTCCAACTACAACAGTTGGCCTTCGTAGTGTGATTTACCTAATGTTATGATTACCCATCAAGGAAAAAACTATACTTTCTTAATAGATAAAAACAGAGAAAAGTAAGAGAATACAGAATGTACCTCCTTCTTCCCTATTTGTGTGTAGAAATGGTTTAGCAAAGACTGTTTTGCTTGTCTGACCTGACAATAAACAACAGCCTTTGGAATTGTGATTCTAAGCGAGTCAGCCACCAACCCTATATATGATGACACATTTGATGCAATTCTCCTGAAATGACCCTCTGCATAACGATCAATATTTGAGGGGGCAGGAGTTCCAGATTTTTCCACTTCTTGAGGAAGTCTCCGGAAGAAATCCACAGTGAGATAAGAAGATTCCATATCTACAAGCCGAAGATTTGTCTTCTTACTCTCTTCACGAAACCTTTCTAAAGCCTCATTTGCAGCTGCAGCTAGTTCAGCTTGGAATGTTGGGAAGCGTTTCAGTTCCTGCAGTCACATGTTAATACCTTCGCAAGCTATGCCAACAATTCATGAACAAGGTAAAACATACTTCCAAAAGTTACCTGTGTTTCAGCTATTGATTTCCTCACAAGTTCTTTTAGAACAAAGTTAACCTACACAAAATCAAAGATAGTTAATTTAATTCTGTGTTAGATCAAAATTAAAAATCAGAGAATACAAGTGTAATGCATACAGCATCAACTGAAGCTTCAGCTGGGCCTCTAAAGTATCCAAGAGCCCCCTCAATCAAGCGCCTGTAACCTTGCTCGGGTGCAATCAAGTGAGGTTGATAACCATCAGCCTCTGACACCACTTTCCTTACATTCTGGAGAGAAAGATGTCGATCAAATGGAAGCTTCCGTAAAGCAGCAGGAAGCTGATTGTCAAAGACATGATATATCCTATCTCCTCCAGGCCGCCTAAGAACAATAAAGAACATTATTATTTAAATAAATAGACCTATCAACTAGCTCATCAGTGATAACAAACTGACAATCAAGTCAATCAGATTTTGGCAATGTTCATTCTAGCTTATGCAGTGGGCAAACCACATCACAAAGGTTCCGGTTGTTGAAAGCCCATTCCTCATAAGTGTTAAGAAGTATATCATTCATCATTTCAGTTAATAAATAGTAAACTAAATGTTGACGATCTCACGTCAACTAGAAATATGATGAAATTATAATATTTAAACAGATACAAATCTCACCGTATAAGCTGATTCCGTAGGGTTAAGTTAAATTTAAAGTCGACTTTCTAATATGATATCAAAGTCTATCCTAATGGGATATGTTGGGTCTATCATGCCACCCATGAATATTTATTCACCCGATAGAGATGTCACGTTCTCAACATGAAATGTCTTGGAGATCCCACATAACTAGAGATATAACCAATTATAATACATAAGTGGGTGTAAACCTCACCCTACAAACCAATTTTGTGAGGTTGAGTTGGATTTAAAGTTCACTTTGTTAGACTAAATTTTGACTTCTTCAAGGAACTAGATAGTAGTTTGTCTACAATATTAGCAGGCAAAACCAAGGAACTAGATAGTTGGGAAAAAGATTGTGTATTATTGCGAGACTGCAAAATCTCATGATATATAGATCATACATCAATGTTGAAAAATTGAATACTTCAAACCATATGATTTTTTGGTAAAATATCTCCATTTAGGAACAATAAACACTGACCATTGATAATCTGTTCAGTGGTTCAATATTGAACTTACATTCTTGCCCTCACAATCTGAAGTTGTTTTTGAGGGGATCAATAGAACAGCTGTTAGAACCCCTGCAAACAAGCTCAATGAGCATATACAATAGAGAACACCTCCTTTCCGAGAAAGAAAAAGCTACTCCGAGAAGATACTTTCTCTTCCCAGCTAAAAGGCCTAACAAACAAAAATAACTCTCCTCCCCTTTATCACACCAACCCAGCCTCCCTCCCTTTAGACATGGTAACAACCTGGCACCTAAGCTCCTCCACAACCCAGACTCCTTATACTCCAATAGCTGGCCTTTCTGACCAATTATCTAAACCAAGACATGCTACAATAGCATTAAGACCAAGGATCCTATCAATAGCCTTCTTGGCTTTTGTGCAGGCTGAAAGTAAAGATACTTCTCAGGGACCTTTATTTGCAGTGGGCTTGCGCAAGACAGAGGAGAGGCTACTATAAATCCTAAGTATAAGTTTAGATTGACGGAAAGAGATGGAAAGAGATGGAAAGGGAAGACAGTAGGATGGTAGTTTTGTTTCATTTTGCACCATTCTATTTATTCCAAACATAGACTAGAAGTTGGTCAATCAATTGAAGTTAAAGAATATGAATTTGTGAGGACAAAATTTAATAGATTTCCTTAGATTAAATGAAGGAAAAACAAAAGCCCCTTTAGTATACATGCGCGTAAAATACAAATTTTGTTTGCATAAGTGCGCATTGAAAAGGAATTTTGTTTTGAAAATAAATGAAAATCTCTGCAGAATCATCTCAATTCTCAGCTCATAATTTGGGCTGCAACTCCACTGTGATTCATGTATCTATAGAGACCAAAGAAAATAAACTGGCAACAGACCTATGCAATGTTACTCTCCACTACAATAGCACTGCTATTTGGCACAATTGGCTACCGTAATGTAAAGAAATAATTTAATTGAGGTTGGTATTTATATTCCAACGTATGATTTAATATTATACATGTTTATACCTTATACATCCTCCGTAGGATCTACAAGTTTCATAAGCTTGGTAAACTCTTATTTGGATGATCTAAGGATAAGACAAGAATCTTATTCACTAGATCAATTTTAAGTAAATGCTTAGCTCCCAACTCGGGACGAAGAGAAAGGAATCAATTTCATTCCCCTTCTACAAATCCTTCCAATCAAAGATGCTTATCACCTTTACCCTCCCTTCCCCTTTTCACATTGCACTCAAACATAGCATAAAAATGGAATACAGTAAAAGATATTTACCCTCCATCTAAATGCTCCTTGAATATCCGTTCAAATGCTCGGCAAAGTTCTAGGATGGAGTATAATTGAGCCTGAATGAGAAATTAACATTCAACAAATACTCAGAAGAACATCATGGAATTTTAAAGAAACCATCACAAGTTTAAACAACTCACTCCAGCATCAAGAGCAATAGGCCTCCCAAGATGATCCATCTCTGATTCAAGTTCCTCAATGCTTTTGTTTATTAAAGATGTAATACTGGGTATCCTTGCCCTAATTACTGACTCCAAATGCTGCAAAATAAGTCCATAGGATTAAAAATATAACTTATCTTAAAAAAGGATTAGCAAAGACTATCTTCCAAAAGAAAACCTGTGAGAGAAGTTTTGCAAGGTATTCTGAACCCATTTTGTTGGCCAAGTGCCCGTAATCAGAACTGGAAGCAAAATACTCACGTTCCTTACGTCGAGCAACAATCATATCAACATTTCTATTGATGTCCGCTTGGGATCGATTTACTATACCAACCCAAGGATGTTGCAAATGATAAGACCTTCCTTCAAGGACCTTGAGGGAATAAAAGTGAAAATGAGGATAAATTAGTATAATTTTACATGCACAGTCGAAAGTTTAACATTAAAGGTACATGCATCAAATAAAAAAAAAGATTACATCTAAAGCATTAGTTCCTTTGTCCATCAAATCTAGCTTTGTCAACACCCCAAATGTCCTTTCACCTAGCCATATTACAGACAAAACTTAGTAAAATATGACAAAGCAAGGCCATAATGTCCATTCCATGAAGCAATCAAAAGTACCTGTGGCGTCAACTTCCCTAGAAAGTTTAATAGCATCAGAAGTGGCAATGTCTTGATTAGCCGGAGATATTGCCAATATGATGCAATTAGGCTGTTAAAGATAAAGAATTGATTAAAGAAAATACCGAACTTGGCAGTACATCATGCAAGTAGTTTATTTTAAGATACAACGAGGAAACAAAATATTCATCAACTGAAATATAGAGAAAGCAATGTAGTTCAGAAATAGACATTTCATAATAATGAACTCACAAAATAAGTGAAACAAAAGGACATAATATAAGAAGTTCTGATGTACCATTAAATAAAATTATAATAAGACTTAAGTAATAGACTTAAGAGCATCACAACAACATTGCAAACTACCAACTGATTCCCAGACTCGTGACATAAAACAAATGAGAATGTTAACACATTATTGTTATCTATTCAATTAGGTCATACTAAATAGTTTCTTAATGTTGAGACATAATCACTTCTTGACTAAATTGGAGTACATCCTACAGGAAAATGGTGTAGCCAGAGATGGAAAAGTGTACCCACATATATATATATATATATGTGTGTGTGTGTGTGTGTGTGTGTACCGTGTGTGTGGGTTATGTAACTTAAATTCAATTTGAAACTATTATATTAAAGGATTATATTTCCCATATTTTTTGTTGTCACTAACATTTTGATGACTTAAGGTTGTAGTTTTAATATTATGCTTTAATACTTTTGATGTTATGTTTGAGCAATTAATAGTAAAATTTTAATAAACTCTTCCTATTTGGAATCTAATTTAAAAAAATTATGATTACAAAACAATGATAATTGTAGAAATAATATATCTTTTACTTTTTATCTGTGCATAATATTATATTTTTCATTTTATGTGTGAATATATAATAATCAATTACTTGTATACTCTTTTGTGAGTTCTAATTTGTAATACAATTTCTCCAATTTTTATAAATTATAATTTTTTATATATTTGTGTAATTCTTTGTTCTTATAAATGTGATTCATTGATCTTTGAGAACCTAAGAAAAAAATGGTTTTGTTTTCGAAATGGACTGTGTTATACAAAGAGGAAGAGGCAGAATGAAAAATTATAGTGAAAATCTTTTTGTCAGAAAAATGGTAAAAGGTTGGGATTACATATATCTACATCTTTTTCATAACGGTGGTGTCTTTGTAGAAATAAATCAAAATAAAATGTAAATAAACCAATTGAAATTCAGAAATTAAAGTATAGTCTATTAACAAATATCTACATTTACACAATTTTAAATTTGTATAACTAATAAACACAAGTTAAAGTGACAATTTCAAAATATGATAAAATGTTTACCATGACAAGTGTCTCAGTATTAGTTATTTAGTTATATCTAATATCTATATCTAAAAAATATCAAACGTAAATAACTATATAATATATAATATTTATTGAATCTATGCATTAGTATGGATGGCAGGTAGGAGTATGAATATATAGGTACCCAGCAAAGACGGGGATTAAAATTGATACCTGTGCAGGGATACGAAGCAAGGATGGGGTTAAAAATTGATACCTGTACAGGGGTGGGCCAGTACGGTTATTTTTTCTAAAAATGCATGTACAGGGAAGGGTACTACCCTATCCATTGTCATCCCTAGGTGCAGCTGACCCAAAAAATGCAAAGTTAATTGCAATGAGACCTCTATATTGAAGATAAGGATAGAATGCAAGTGATTTATCACATACCTGTAAATACTAAAAACTTAACTACTATAAAATTTGACGCACATTCATCATTAGCCTCAATAGTCCTAGCTTAAAAGGAACAATAACTAGCTTCAGGGATAACTAAAAACAAGTAATTTTTCCTGTATTTTTTCCCATGGCCTGATATTTTACTAAGAGTTTCGCGCAGGGGCTGGAAACACTGCATGAGAGTGGAAAGAGACTGAAAAAAGAGTGGACTTGTCCAATGTTGTTAAACTTGAGGATCGTGATAGGATCGGAAAGGAGATAAAAAAAATGTAACTCAAAGACTGTAACTCGAATCGTAAGAGTTAGTGGTATATGAAAAATTAATGTGGTATATGAAAAATAATATTCAATTCATAAGACAACTAAAAATAGGTTCATAATTCATAAGAATGATGCATAAAACAATTAATAATTTTATAAATATAAATATATAAATATAAATATCTAATACAAATAAACCTTCCACAGATATTCCTAGTATTAGTAAATTCTGACTGCTTGATACCATTATAAAACAAGGCAAGGTGGAGCAGAGCATTCCAGAGAAAATAAACAAGGAGCATGAGAGACAGTAAACAGAGAGAAACAGTGCAGTGAGAGCGAGTGTGAGCAAGCGGGAAAGCAAGTGACGGCGAACATCGCAAGCAGTGGCGAGGGCAACGACGACGAGAGAGAGCAGTGGCGAGCGCGAGGACAACGAGAACAAGCGGTGGCGAGGGAGACAAGTAGGAGGATCAAAGAATCTTTCGATTCACCGAGCAGCATGCCTACTCGCTTTGATCCGCACAGGTGAGAATCCACTGTCTGAGTCACCTTGCCTTCTCCAAACTCATTGAGTCATACGAGTTTGCGAGTATACTTGCGATTTTAACAACATTAGACTTGTTTGAAATGACTATGTATGATCAATTAACTATCACACTTAGTTGGCACACAAAACAAAATACTCACTCACAGAGTCAATGTTGGACTATTAATTCAAGATGTAGTTGAACTATTAACTCAAACTACAAGTAGCAAATAATTCCTTAAATTAGATCATATGATTGTTTGTATCTTTCTCACCTGATTGGTAACGCAAATAAATTATTAGAAAATACTCGAAAATTTGGGTATTATATAAATTTTAAGGTCAGGTGTGGCTGCTCTGTCCGTGAAAGCTTCACAAGCTCAAGGAGCACTTGCACATATACTTAAAAGGGATCCATTACGTGTTGTAATTCAAAAAGATAAAAGGAAAACTAAGTGTGATCACACCAAAGATATGTTGAATATATATTAACTACATCAATGAAAAAACATCTTTTTACCTTTTCAACATATGATCGAACCATAGCTTCAATCTCTTGAACAATACTCTCAGGTTGTCCCTCTGAAAAAGACGGACACAATTGTCAATTGAAGATATAAAGATCATCATTTGATCCAAACATTAGATTTCTAATTAAAAATAGGAGTTAAATACAAAGCATACCTATGGCCACTTTAGTCAAACCCGGTAAATCAATTAAGGTTAGGTTGACAACTGTTCAAAAGACAAAAAGGAAAAGGCGGTAACAGTAGTTAGAAAATAAAGGAATCATATTAGGTACGATAATTGTTCAAATAGTCATGCTTGTTAACTTTTTTTGCAATGTGTTAAAGTATAGTTTTATCTTAGGAATGAGGAAGAAGAAAAGAAGATAATTAACAATAACATGGAAAATATTATTGACTACACATAATATAATACAATACACAAGCCTACTATCATAACACTACCATTTAGATATTAATTAGGTCTGTAAGTGATATTTGAAAAGGAGGGGAAAATAACCTAACGGTTAAGTGGCACTAAGAGAGTGGGGAGGGTGATATGGGAATCACACAGTGGGGGTAATAGGGAGATAGAGGAGAAGAGGTATATAAGGAGGGAACGAAAATGGGGGAATTATTGAGGTTTTGGGTGGTGATTTTGAGTAGAGGCTAGCTCTTCTCATCATCTAGGTGTTTGTTTGTTTTTACTTTCTTACTGGCTATGGCCATTTACTGTTTATTAGATTTCTCTAATCCATTATATAGAGGAATTTTATTCTTATATGCATACTAGTACAGTTTAGCTATTTCTCTTGTTTGATACCTTGGTTCCTATCATACTTGGATCATAGACTACTAGTACTAGTCCAAGCCCACTAAATACAATAAGACTACCTACTCTAATTTCGAAAAGGTTCTTATAATTTAAGCTCGGGAGGGACATAACTCAAACCCAAAAACTCATACCATTAGTTCATGGATGCTACACCAGCAATCCATACCACTAGTTCTAGTCCAGGGTAAACTTGTCTTTAATGAGTATATGGAATTGGATATCTTTTCAGTCAGAAAAGGTGTAGCTCACTCTTCTTTGGTTGTCTCTAATATACCAGCTCAAGGCCAGCTAGTATATATTCTACCAAAGCCTTTATCCCAGACCAGATTCTGCCTTTTGATAGACAAACTTGGAATCATTGATCATTACATCACCCTGAGTTTGTTTTGGGATAGGGGGAGGCAGGATGCGGGGGTAGAGATATAGTGCCTGCATGTATCACTGCTGCGGTTTTCTGCTTTAGTATGGCAATTGTATAATAAATAAATACTCTAGTCTCTGTAATCTCAGTTAGTTATATTTCTGTTGTAACTGTCCTGAGTATGCACAGCAAATATTCTAACTGCCTTAACTAACTTCTTCTTCTTGTATCCTGACACATTGGTTGAAATTTGTTTGCCTTAGATTATGAGTAGTGTCATTATATTCCAAAGAGTTGTGGTGTTTTTGGAATAAAATTTAAATGTATGACAATATTAATTAACATTCTAGGGGTCTTGATGACTAAGATATTTGTTTCTTATATATAGGGTCAGGTAGTAACATTCTAGGGCATTTAGTCCTTTTCACTCTCAAGAACCACTTGAACCCATCACATTATTAGATGTTAAAATATATAACCGATACAAGTTTAAATCTATTTTATATGTTTAGTTTCAATTTTTAAAGTATCTTTGATGAAAAGCAAGAGACAATGAAAAGAGATGCGTACCATTTGGTGAATAGATGCTAAGATGAATTGGAATGGGAGATATTTGTTTCGTCTTCCCTGTTACTCTGTCAGTTTCATCCTGAATTTCTTGGCGGACCAAAGCTGGAACAGGAAAAATTGTTTTAAGAATGAAATAACATAGCTTATATATATTATGCTACAGAAACTAAGAAAAAAAAATCAACTCTAAAAACTCATAAACCCTGTTAGAATGTGAACAGTGTCACAGCGATCAATCATCATATGATAAATTGCTAGCCAAACACAATCGTGACACTTGACCAAAGGTTCTGTTCAGAGTATTGATTTGAATCTCAAAAAGAATTAGAATTTGTTGAACATGTTGAAAATTGATTGTCTGTAACCATGGGGACACATGAGGATAGCTATAATAATATCATGAAAAAAATGAGAGAAATACACCAGACACAAAATAACATAATGGAAAATTAAAAGAAAATGATTCAGGTGGCAGGGGGCACATGAACATGCAATTTACAAACAAGCACAAAAGATGCTAACAAGCCTTCAAATTCTTTTATAAGCAACCACAAAACAAAAGTCATCCTATAATTACTCAAAAACATGCCATTCCCCCGTGTGTGTGTGTGTGTGTGTATATATATGGAGGGTAGTGGGTTACAATCGTACAAAAGTCGGTAAACTTTCTCCTCGGCAGGTGAAGAAACTCGGCATACTCTTGTGACCCAGTTTCCAATTTATGAAGCTGCAATACCAATGGACGCCTTGTCACAATCCCTGCAGTTCATTCACAAAAAGGGAAAAAAGATAAGTCAAATAATTCTTTAAAATGAGAAAAAGAAGAAAGAAGATATCAAACCTGATCCTCTAGGCAAAAAGTCACGACCAACAATGCTCTCCAAAACTGAAGACTTCCCTGAACTCTGCTCAAGTTTTAAAAGAAATAAAAAGAGAGTGAATTCAGACATACACTCAAAATACCGCTGTTAAAATAAAATTAAGCAAAACTAAACAGTTTTCTCAAGCTCTACTAATTTGTTTCTGAAAGAAAAATGGAAAATACACACTCTGCATACCCATATATCCAGCACAAAAAATAAACAAAAAACAAAAACAAAGGCTCGTAAAAACAACTATCTAGTCAACTCTAATACTGAAAAAACGATAGAACTACACCCTGAAAATTACATTACAGCAGAAAAACGAAAAGAACCTATTTCCAACTATCCAATTGATTCTACTTTCTCCGCCGTAAGTTTCAAAATTTCATACATACACACAACCACTGAGCAAAAACACAATAAAAAAATACCTACCACCCGAACCACTCTCTAAACTAAACACCGAACTCAACTCAAATCAAAATAAAATATAATTCAGAAGCACAACTATTTTGCTTGAAAAATCGATTGTTGAAAAAAGCAAAGTCGGTTTTCAGAATTTCGACCTTTCATTCTCCACCGCAAAATTTAAGACCGTAGAAATTTTAAACTAAAAAGGAAGAAAAAAAAACCATAGGTTGAGACGAACCTGACCACCAACAACAGCAACGGAAGGAAGAGCTTCCCAGAGAGAAGAGAAGGTGTTGTTGTCATCACCCCCATAGTCACCGAGCACCGTGCAAGCCCTCTGAATTCGGTTCACCAGCCCAATCAAGCTCTCCATGGTCGTCATCTTCTTCAACAAAACCCTAGAATCCCCGAACGAGCTGAAACGACGACGTAGAACGCGAACGCGAAGAAGAGCACCAAAACGCAACAAGATTCTATAGAGAGAGTGAAGTGAGAGAAAACAGAGTTGTGTGAGGCTTTCGTTTTCCAACAAAGGTCATGCACTGGTCACAACTAGTTGAGTAGAAAACCTGATAAATACGAATATGCGATTATATAGCGTGGTGCGCACCGTTTTAGACGTTTTCTTGTCTTAACGAAAGTTCCATTTGCGTTTTCGAAATTTGAAAATCTTAAACACAGGTTGGGTCCACCAACGTTGTCGTGTGTGACTTTTACACGAATTCATTCGGAACGTTATGGATAATGCTCTGTGTGTAAGGAAATCAGCAACGCGCCAATTTGAACCGTCATTAACATTTCCGACATTAAAGAATAAAGCACTTAAAAGGTTTTTTAATTAATTTCATGTTTTATTTTAATTATGTCTAATAATAAAATGTAAGTTATCAAAATAAAAAATTTAAATTTTATTCAAAAACAGATTCAACTTATTTATAATAAATTATGTCCTTTATTAAATAAGAGTAACTTTAAAGTTATTTCAAAAGTAATTTTTAACATAAGGTAGGATAATAAATGATAATTAAACTTGTTTATATATATATGCAAATCTGGGGTTAATTTTCACATTGACTTTTTGATTTCTATATATTAATAATATCTATAATTATCAACTCAAAATATAAAATATTGAACAACAAATCAAAACTGATAAAATGGGGAATGGGATTTTTTTCTCTGAATTTGGTTGGTTTTGAATTTAAAGAAAATAATAAGTTATTTCCCATAGTAGTTCTTGATGATTGTGAAAGATAGGGAAAGAGTGATAAGAAGCGATAATTGTGTGCATTCAATTTTGGAGTCATTAACCTTTTCTATTGTGATGAAAGTTTCATGTAGGTGACGAGGGCCGCTATAGAAAAGCCATTTGCCTAGAATATAGAGTTATTACATTTGAAGTGTTAATATTTATAAGTATAATTAAGTATTGAATTAATTAAATTATATTATATAACATTTTTTTGTTGTGTTTAATAAATAATTTTTATATTCTCCCACAATATGCTTAAATATTATAAAACAGACTATTTATCCAGTTATATATATATATATATATATTTATTTATTTTGGCGTTGGTGTTTTCTTTGTCTTTATTTTTTCTTCATTCTTCGGCTCTTCTCTTGTTTATCTGTGTTTGTTGTTCATTTTTTAGATGTCTTCTTCTATATTTTCTTCTTATTCCCTTTCATCCTTTGGGAATAACCCTTTTCTCAGTAGAGAAGTCTCACCCATAAGAGAAAATGTTTCCACGAATGACACAAACTCATTTTTTGTTGAGGGGATACTGTAGAAGAACTATTATAGAAACTACCCCCATGGTGTCTACGATGGTTGTCATAGTGGCGACTGCCAGTGCCTCAGGGATAAACGATTAAGCAAAAGGCTTCCTCCCAAGATATTGGTGAAGCTCCTATATCAAGCCCTGTCAAAAAGACTAGGAAGGACAAATTTCTTTCTATCTTTAATCCTGATTACTCTTGGGTACTCTATCAGGTCGCTTCTTATGCCTCCGAAGGATAAGATAGAGGAATTTATATCCACTTTTAGTATATGTTCTGACGCAAAGGATGAGTTCATTGTAGTCAAGCATTGTACTAAGAGTGATCGGGTGTACATGAAGTCTTAGCATGATGTTGGGGACTTCACCTTTGTGTACGAATACTTTTTTAAAGAACTTGATGTTATGTTTCCTTTATCACCTTTTGAGTGTCGCGTGTTGACTGCTATGAATGTATCACCGTTTCCCAATAGTTGAGCTTTTTTTAAGGCTTTCCAAGTTTTTTGCACTTATCTCCATATTAGACCCTCTTTTAATACTTTTATGTATTTTTATCAAATTAAGCACAATGCGGAGGTTGGTTGGGTTTCTCTTAAAGAAGCCCAACATGGTCCTCTCTTTACTGTTTACCATTCTTCTTTCAAAAAATTCAAAAATAAGTTTTTCAAGTTAAAATGTGCATTGCAAGACCAATAGAAGCGATTTTTCTTTTATCCCAACTTAACACCTTGTTTCCCTCTATATTGAGAAAGTCTAGACAAATTAAGTCCTAAGCGGAGTATTTACTCTCTCCTGATGAGAGGGTAGATATTGAACTAATAAAGAACCTAGCTTGTTTGATTAACAATAGGGCATTACTTAGCGTCCCTCTTGCCCAGGATCCTTTTGCCTTATTCTTGCGTAATACTCTTCATAATGTTTTACATCCTATCTCTTTGTATTTTATAGTAATGTTGGCTAACCTTGTTTTGTACCTTTATGCAGATATCATAGGCAAGGATTTTGATAACAAGAAATTGTGTGCTAAGTTTGGAGTTCCTTCTTTGGCAGGTAAGAAAAGCTTGGAATCTTCGTCGCCAAAATATATGAGGGATGCTGAGATTGGCACCTCAATAGATGCCCCCACAAAAGATCAAGCACCAATCTCCAGAGTCATCCCGACGACAACCAATTCTGAGATTACTACAATAGAGACTCAATCGGTGCAAAAATCTTTGTCTCCTGAAGCTCCTATGCCACTGCCAAGTGGGTTCTGACCTTCCGAGCTACCAATGTCGAGCTTAATTTATCAAGGAAAGACTCCAATCACATGTGTCGACCTAAGTCTTTATGGCACATCAACTTGAGTGTTAATTAAGTCAGAGGTTTGGGTGGTTTCCCCAATTCCTATGATTCTAAACTTCTAAACAAGGTCGAGACAATGGGGACTTTGGACTCCGCTGATAAGTGTCATCATTCAGTAATATTTCATATAAAAAAATAGACACTTATGGACTTTAATTTATAAAATAGTTATAATTCAACCCCTAATTTAGAAATTTGAACTTTTTTTACATATTTTTGGATTATAAGATGAATGTGAACGATTTATTCCCAAATTTATGTTAATTTTAGAATTTTAGGGGAAAATGCAGATAAAGGGGCTAAAGGATAATGGACAAGTTAAAGACAAGATGAAAAGACAAAATTGGAACATTAAAAACTCTCCCAAACTCGCCCAAGCAAGATCACTTTAGAGGAACTCGTCGAAGCCTTGCTTAAGCGAGTTCACTCTAGTGAAATTGGAATTTTTTCTTGTGAAACTCACTTAAGCAAGTAATATCTCGCTTAAGCGAGATGTCACTTAGTGAAAGCCCAATTAGGTTAAATAGAAGGCATGAGGCATAACCCTAAACATCATTGGGAGGATATGAAGAGATAGAAAACCCTAGAGGAGACAACCGTTAAGGAGAAACACCTTGGATCTTCTTTTCTTGCTTTCCATGCTTGTAGTAGCCAATATGAGTGTTAATTCTTTCCTTTGAGATTGAGACTAATCTATTCAAACTCTTATGTATTGAGATTATATTTATTTATAATATTCAGTTCTTAATTGATTATTGGTATTATCATTTTATTCTCAAAGCTTGAAACTATTCAGGATTTTGATCCTTAGATGTGACTAGAAAATACTTTTGAGTATGACCTAATAATGTTTAACATCTTTGAATGTCATGAATAAATTTGAAATGTTAATTGCTTTATAATATTTGTTTGTATGCGAAGAATCGATATTTAGAAGACTCTCTTAATAATTTTGTATGCGAGGAATCAATATGAATGATTTTTATATGTGCATCAATGTTAAACAAGATGGAATTTTATATGTTTTAATTCATTGAAACTACAAACGAGTAAGAATGATTAACCTCATTCCCAATTTTCTCAATTGACTCAGTCAAATCATTTACTTTGCTTTATTTAATTTTCATGCAAACTTATGTCAATATCTTTCAAATCAAAATATTACACATATTCTTATACTTAGTGAATGTTATTATTAGAATTTTAAATAGTTGTTCCTTGTGGGTTCGATATCTGTCCTTAGGAACAAATTATTATTTTTGACTCGGTACACTTGTTGTAAAAGAGTCATCAACGTCGAGGTGATGATGACTCAGAGTATCTGCCCTTAATTTATGAATTTAAACATTTTTTTTACAAATTTTGTGATTATAATATGAATAAGAACGATTTATTCCCAAAATTGCATGAATTTCAGGATTCTATGGGAAAATGGAGATGCAAGGGTTAAAAAAGAATAAACAAGATGAAAAGGGAAAGCTAGAACATTCAAAACTTGCCCAAGCCAAATCACTCCAGAGGAACTCGTCTAACCGAGCCCAATCTCACCCAAGCGAGACCACTCTAGAGAAGTTGGATTTTTTCTCGTCCAACTCGCCTAAGCGAGAAGTCACTTAGCCCAAGCCTAACTAGGTTAAATATGAGGCGAGAGGCATAAATCTAGAGATCATTAGGAGAATAGAAGGAGATAGAAAACCCTAGAGGAGGCAGTCGTCAAGGAGAAACATCCTGGATCTTTTTTTCTTGTTTTCCATGCTTCTAATGGTCACCATGAGTGGTTAATTTTGCCCTTTGGGATTGGGAGTAACCTATTCAAACTCTTGTGTATTAAGGTGATATTTAAACATAATATTTTTTCTTGATTGATTGTTGGTATTGTCATTTTATTCTTAACTCTTGTTTTATCATGATTTTGATCCTTAGATTTGACTAGATATTACTTCTAAGCATGTGACCTAAAGGATAATGCTTAACATATTTGAATGCTAGGAATAAATTTGAAATGTTAATTGCTATCAACATTTTTCGTAATGATAAGGAGCTTTTATAAATATGCGATGAATCGATATTTATGGAACTATATTAATAATTTTATATGTGATGAATCGATATAAATGAATTTTATACAAACATCAATATCAATCAATGATAGAATATTACATGCTTTTCAAAATACAAAAGAGTGAGAAGGATGGACCCCAATCACAATTTTGCCAATTGAATCAAACAACTCTTTACTTTACTTTATTTACATTCTTGCAAATTCATACACAAGAAATTTTTACTTATTGTTTTTATCTAGTGAATATTATACTTGAGAATTCAATTGTTCCTTCTGAGTTCGATATCCATCATTAGGGACAAATTATTACTTCTGACATGGTATACTTGTCATAAAATAGTCGTCAACGTTGAATTGGTCGACAAATGGATTGTAATTGTATTATAATGAATAGTTTTTTTTCAATATCGAGTATAAGTAAGAAAGTAATACCTAATAAATTTGACTAACTATAAATCATAATCAGTTAACCTTGAATAATTTTTAATCAACTAACTTTGAACTGATTGAAGAAGAGTCATAATCAGTTAGTTTTGAATCGAATAACAATTTGGAATCGACTAATTTTGAATAGTCTGAAGTTCATATCTCCTGACTTGAACAAGAAAGTATCTTTTGTAGACACACTCTCTTTGTATCTATGGAGAAGAGCACACTTTAAGATAATAGAATTCATGAAAATCTCGGTCAACTTTAGTCCAATCAACAAGTAATATTTTTTAACTAACAAAATAATTTATGAAATGAAAAAACATGATAGATTAAAATATCTTGTTAAGTAGTTTATTGTACCATGAAATTTCTAATAATGAAGTAGGAACTAATAAGATTTTATTTCTCACATGTTTTGCTTCCATGATATATTCTGATAAGGTGTTTCCACCCTCCTTGGCATGCATGGTACCAAAGTGGAATAACATCGATGTATATACAATCTAAAAGCAATTGATCAATAAATTTGTAGATAATATAATACCCTTTTTTTTATAACTTTCAATTTCTTTGTTCCGAGGTAGGGAAAAATATATGTTTGAGGGGTTTCTTTTATGAAATTTGATATAAAAAAATAAAAAAATACCATACAATAAAAAAAACAAACAATTATGTGGATCTTTCGTTTTCATTATCAAGTTTAAAACGATTTTAATTTAAATGATTAGGCTAATAAAATACTTTCTTAAGTTTATTGGAATTTAATAAAAACTTGAAATATCGATAAAACAATTTATTTCTGATCACACTATCTTTATGTTTATTTTTATGCAAGATGATTGAATTTTAAGATAAATATGCATACAAAATTGGGGCATTGTGTATAGTAAATTTTTGAAGACAAATTAATACAGGAGGGGAAACTGGATGAAATAAAACAACACTGAAATTAAGAACTAAAAAAAACTATATAACTAGAAAATGATTTAAATAAAAGTTAAATGGTAAAGAACTTGATAAATAGAAAAAGAGAAGTGTAAAAGTTAAACATAAGGAGAAGAAAAATTATAAAATCATTTTAGAGATTTGTGAACACGATCATCACTACCTATACTTTCTTCTAATTCTCATGCTTGGCTTTTATAAAATTTTATATATACTAATTTGTCATACTCAATTACTATTTTATTCTTAATTACTCTACACAATTATCTTGTAGAAGATTTAATTGGCATAAGACACGTTCATTTAATAGTTAGAATTTTAATTTTACAAAGTAACGCATTGAATACGAAAGGTAATATGTATTTTTTTTTCATTCTTGCTGTGACAGAACTTGTATTTTGACATATAACTTTTTTATACATTTTTTCGATCTTCTAAATTTATATAATTTGTTTTTTTTATCATTGCATTAATTCAACCTAATTTCAACGCTTTGAACTCAGATAAATATATTTATTGAAGTAAGAGAAAATTAAGTATACATTTCTTTCTTAAACTTTTGAAACGTTTATTAAAAATAAAATTGTAACAAAACTCTAAATTTTAACGCGAATAATAATGTCGTGATTGTTGAGATATTAGTTATTATGAGTATCAATGTACGCGATGTACGATAAACACTGTAAGGCTTCATTCTTATTTTCTTGATGTCACAATACTTTTAGACTATTGTTCGTAAGTTCTTTTACTTTCATAATTACATTGCCACCTTTTATGCTGTGTGTTTGTTTCTGCTTATACACGGTTGGCGAAGATAAATTTACGAGATAATATAAATTTACGAGATGAAGCGTGTGGATGTGTGAGGAATTGGAAGCCGAGATTTGTGGAATGGTAGGATTTTGACGTGCTTTGTGGGATGCAAATATGGATAGCAGATACAAGGGAAGTCCACGTAAGTAACAACTGAAATACTATTTTGATCTCACTTTTTCCTTATGCATGTGTAGTTTATTTTTCACTTTTAAACCTTTGTGTTACTGTGTATGGAGTAGTTCTAGATTTATTTTTATATTTTAACGAGTTATGATGGTTGAATATTTATTTAGAGTATTTTTTTTTAATTTTAAAAAATATCGTGTTTTGTATTTATGTTATTAATTTTGATTTTGTTTAGAATTTGTATGTTTAATTTTTTTTATACAAATTCACGTTGTTAGGTTATATTAAATTTTTTTTTATTGTAGTAATTTATAATTTTGACTACTACAATTTTTTAAATACAAATATTTTTAATATTTTTTTATATAAGTTGTGAATATTTTATTTATTTATTTAAATTTCATTATTTAATACAAACACATAAATATCTCATATTTTATTATTTATAAAAGTTGTATTATAAGGGTTAAAATTGTAAACTTATATTTTACACATTTAAAAAAAATTATAAATTTTCTACCAACCATCACATCACTCATAAACTCCGATAAACTTCTTTCATTCTAACATACTTCAATCCAAACATGCTCACTCTCTTCACATTTTTCTCTCAAGTTCTCACACATCCGTTCTCTCAAATCCTCACAAATACACTCCTCTCAATCCAAACAACCTTAGTAAATGTGTGAGAAAAATTGATTGAAGTTTATGAGTGATGTGATAATTGTGAGAGAATTTTAAATTTGTTAAGAAAATGTAAAATGTAAGATTCAAATTTACTTTTGTTTTTACAAATATTTGAATAATGAAATATGAGATATTTTTGTATAAATTTAAATTAATTAATTTTTTTTTATTTTTTTTCAATATTATTAAATAACTATTTTTGGAAAAAAATACGAGTTATTTAACTTTTGTAAAAAGATAAGTCATAAAAGTAAATTTCTCAATTATAAATTTAAATATATAATAAATTTTAAATTTTTTTATTTCAACTTCAAATAAATTTTTATCTAGAAAAAATAATTTTATATTATAATTAAATTTTTTTACATTAAATTTTTTTATTACTAAAAAAATTAATGTTAATAGGGGTTTGTTAACTGAGGTTATAATAACATCTGATGATAAGTGATGTGCATGTCGGGGGTTTCTAAACTCCAAATATTCACGGTTATTTAAAATAACTACAATAAAATTATGCATTTTAATTTTTTTCCTAATTTTTTACCTTTTCACGTTTTTTCAATACAGGTGTACCCTTTTTAACCAAAACTCCAAAGTACATTCATTCATAATTCAAAACAACACTTTCCATTCTCGTCTCTCAGAATTTTTTTTTAAATTTTGTTGGCACACACAAATTTCTCTATTCTTGTATTAGGTTTCATTTGGTAATTTTGTTTACCGGATTTGATTTCTCAGAATTAGTTTCTTTTCCAATTTCTCACGCATTGCCTACCTCTTAGAGGTGTGTTTTCCTTCTGACAGTGTGATTGGTGGTGGATTTCCTTTCGACGGTGCGGTTTACAAGTGGTAGGAACACTCACTTCGATTCGTCTCTCGTTTCTCTCTTCTTTAGTTTTGATGTGTTGATTATTGGATTATTACACAATATTATGTTTACAAGCCTCTTAGTATTCCTATTTTATAACTTTCAGTAATTGTAATTTTATTATATATATTATTGATGTAAATCAAAATCAAGAAGAATCAATTTAGCAGTTTTGCAATTTTGTGCAATTACCTTCAATCAGTTTCTACAACTTTTTGCCTTCTCTTATTTTCTTCAATTAGTTCCTACAACTGGTATCAAGAGCTAGTCTGTTATCCTGAACTCTACCCAATTATCAGTCTCTATCCTTGATGAAAAAAATTACAATCGGTGGTGTGTGCAAATGGGAGTTTTGTTTGATTATCATGAGTTATGTGATGTCGTTGAGAGTGGAGTGTCTGCATTAGCTGCTAATGCAACTAAGGCGCAACGAGTAGCGCATTGTGATAAGAAGAAGAAGGACAATAAGGCTTTGTATCTCATCCATCAAGGGATGAATGACAAGACGTTTGAACAGATAGAAGGAGCAACAACTGCAAGTGAGGCTTGGACCATTTTGTCAACCAATTATAAAGGTGATGACAAGATCAAGAAGGTGCGTCTTCAAACCCTAAGACGCCAATATGAATTGCTACAGATGGAAACCACAAAGACTGTTGATGTCTATATAAATAAAGTTCTTGCCTTGACAAATCAAATGAAGACCAATGGTGAAACACATTCGGAACAGGCAAAGGTGGAGAAGATTTTGAGATCTTTAACTCCCAGATTTGAACATGTTGTTGCAATTGAAAAGGCCAATGACATTTCAAAAATGACAGTAAGGTTATTTTCTGGTTCCCTACAAGCGCATGAGCAACAGATGAATGACAATAATATTGAAAAACCAATTGAACAAGCTTTACAAGCACAAGCCTCAATTGGTAGCTCCTATCATAAACTCGGTAGTTCACGAGGCAGAGGACGGGGACGTGGTGGTAGTTATTCCAGCAAAGTTCGTGGTGGCCAGAATCATGAAGTCGCTGAGCAAAACAACATTGGATCCAATCACAATCCAAGTTCAAATAACTCTTGGCGCGGAGAACGTGGTCGCGAAGGACGAGGAGACATTTATAATAAATCAAATGTTGAGTGTTATAATTGTCATAAATGCGGCTATTATGCAAATGACTGCAGATCAAAAGGTGATAATCATGCTGCCAATTGTGCTCAAGAAGATAGTAATCATGAACAAGATAAAGAGGATCATGCAGTACTAATGGCAGCCACATCAAATGAAACCCCAAACAATCAGACTTGGTATTATAATTATCTAACTAAAATTTAGAATAAATTAAAACTTATGATTGATCAAGTAGAAAAATCAACTAGGTAGAACCCTGGACTGCAAAATTCCTTCAAATATAATTCAAAAACAGTAAGCAAAACTTTAAAACTTTATATGAAAGCTTCTAAGTAGTGGCGGAATATCTTCCCTTGATTCCAAAGTCTTAGATAATTAAATTATCCTCTCATTTGTAATTTCAAATTATTTGTTGAAGAACTTTCCATGTTTCTTTTATCTATTTTTTCCCCTTATTATAGAGACGCATAAATTTGTGGGCTTTTGGTTGATGAACAGTTAAAAAATAAAATGCCTACCCAACTGACTTGCTTTCTACTGTTAAATAGAGAGATGTTGATAATCAATTCTTTTTCTTTAGAATTTTTTTATCCGATCTTGTACAAATTAAAACAAATTAAGATGTTGATAGTAAGGCCTCAGCTTTCTTACCTCAAATAAAATGTTTTCCTTCACGCTGAAATTAGTTTTGTACTAAAATCATTGAATTTATTTTACTGAAACAGTCAACATACGGTGGTTTTCCTGTGCTGCTTTTTTTAGTATTTATGTTGGATTTTTTAGACTCTACTATTGGCTACAAGGTTAGTAGAAGAAATGTATGAATCGCTACTCATAAACTTACTTCTATAGCATTTGTGAATAAATGAAGCGAGGAAAATTGGTGTTAAGTTCAGTAAAGTCTATAATTATGAATCACAGATGATCAGGTTTCTTCTTCTTCTCCGTTTTAATTCCTCTTATTATCTTTTAACTCTCAAATTCTACTTTCATCCATTCTATGGCATTCCACTACCCTATTATCCACTTTCCACCTTTTTTCTTACTTTGTTCTTGCCTTTCTTTATTTTATCTTTTATTTCCAACATTCCACTCTCTCTAACCCTCAAACAATTTCTTTCTCTCAGAATTTGTTGCACTCAACAACTTTCTTCTTAAGGTTACTACTTACTCTTACTTGTGCTGCTGAATTACTCTACATTCTACACACACATATTCACATTGCATCACATGTCTGTAAGACTACCTCAATTATCATATTTTTTCCTCTTAAGTTATGCCCTCCCTTATCTGCAGGTACATCACGTTTCGATCAAGAAATTCAAGTTATCCTATGATATTTACCCAGTGTATTCTTATACGACTTAAATACATGGCTTTGCTAATTCAACATTCATCTTCGGATCTAAAGAGGTCATCATTTTATTTGTTTTCACCACCGTTATAAGTTTATGCAATGTCGTCTTGTGTCTCTTTTTATAAATTATTTTCCTTTATAGTTACACCTACTTAGATTTAAGGAGTGATGGACGACCTTTCCGAAAGAAACTATTAATGTGAACTATTTCTTCCTGCACCTCCATAGGTTTTTCTGCCACCCCATACAAAATGTGAAAATACCTTTTTATCCTTCTTATACCACCTCCATAAAGTAGCTTCCGGATTATATAATCCGGACACGCATTTGAAAAAAAACTTCTGGATTACATAATCCGGAAACTATTCATGCATCTGAAAAAAATCTTCCGGATTATGTAATCCAGAAGCTAATTACGAATTTTAAAAAAAAACTTTTGGATTACGTAATATGAAATTTTACAGAGGAGTATTTTTGGAAATATGAAAATTTATGGAGGTGAATGAAGAATATATGGAGGTGCAGGAAGAAACAACCTTAATGTGAAGGTTCATAAACCAGGCGACTGTGGGTGGTTTGAATCTTAATACTATTGTGACCCATTGCTTCTATAAAGTCTAAATACTTTATATGTGATAGAGTTCCAATAAGTAGATTGGTGGATAGTACTATTGAATCACCCAAAATACAGAAGTAGTCATTTGTGCAAACTGGGGTAGTCTTTGCTTCTGGTGGTGATGCTTGGCATCCGAAAAATAGGAAAGTGAAACTCTTTGTTACTGTGAAGGAGCTAGGGCTTTCAAAATATCAGTTTCACTGTCTCAGAGAAGGTTTCTTTTTCCTGCACCTCCATGTTTTTCTTCTTGCACCCCCACAATTTTAAATATCCCAAAACTGACCTTAACCTATTATCTGAGAAGGGGCACCGTGCTGAACTCTCTTTGCCACTGTTCATCCTCATCATTGAGTATCAACCGTTGGTGGAGAGTTTTTGTAGTTGTTGGGAGCAAGGTGGAGGAGTAGGGTATGTTGCGAAAGTGTTGCTTGGGTTATAAAGGTAAGAAATAAGTTTTTTTTACGAGCATTGGCGGTTATGGAGATTTTGTGGTTACCAGAAATTGGGATTCCGTAATATGCTACGGATTCATGAATCCATAATTGATTAAAGTTTGTTTTCTGAATGAGTGGGTGTTCTGGAAGCTAAGTTATCTTACATTGTTGATTTCCAGATTGTTGAATCCGGAAGCTTAATTTGTGTTACAGATTAGTGGATCCTTTTTTTTTGTATTATGGATTTATGAATCCGGGATGAATTGTTTGAGTTACGAATTTTTGGATCCGGAATGCATATTTTGAGTTATGGATTTCTGGATTCAGAATGGTTCTTTTGAATTAAGAATTACTGGATCCAGAATGAAATGTTTGACTTATGGATTCATGGATCCAGAATGCAATGATTTAGTGTTATTTATTTTGTAGAAGCATGGACAATAGTGAAGAATTTGAACAAGAACTATATGATGGGGTTGATGTATGGGATGGTCTACATGATGATGATATTGGGAAGTCATTATGTAACAAAACAATAGACAATATATCGAAGGGATATGAATGTACAAATGTGTTTACTACAGATGAGGTAAAGTTAAGTTTGTAAAGTATGATTAGGTTGTTTGTTAATTGGTAAATGAAATAATTTGTTATGATAACTTTTGTAGGTATTTCGTAGTCGGGATGAGTTCTTGATGTGGGTTACAAAAGTTGCGTTTCACTTTGGTTTTGTTATTGTGATATTGAGATTGATTACTTCAATTGGCCAACGAGGAAGGAAGACATTTGTTTTATTAGGTTGTGAGAAAGGAGGTAAATACATACGATATAAGAAGGATTTAGAGGTTACTGAGAATGGAACTGGTTGTCCTTTCAGATTACGAGGGTATCAAGTAAAAAGTAGTGACGGATGGATACTGAAATTAATTAGTGGGTCTCATAATCATGAGTTGACAAATACATTGGTTGGTCATCCATATGCTGGTAGGTTCACATGTAGTGAGAAGTCAATGTTTATGGACATGATAGACAGTTGGGTGAAGCCCAAAAATATTTTGCTTACAATGAAATAACATAATGAGAAAAATATGACCACAATAATGCAAGTTTATAATGCACAAAACTAAGTGTTTCTTCAAGAAAATAACTGTAAACTAAGTGTTTCTTCACGAAATCACAAAACATAGCAATAACTAAAATCATCATCATCGTCTGTGTCGTTGCTTGCGGACATACACATACATGTCCTTGGTGGCTGATCAGGCTAGCATCAAGGCTGTCTGTATCCCTTCCCATGCAGGTGAATCCTCTGTTAGATGACCATCATCTATAATCAACTGCAAGGTGGATGGTATTCTTCTACAAAGACCCTACAATGATAAACAAATTACATTGATTACAACTGAGCATGTATTATTTAAATAGGCAGGTATTTTACCACTACGGGATGCTCAGAGATAGCATCATTCCCGTCTTGACGTCGTCCATCAGGGGTAATCACCGGAGGTCGATTATCCTCATCCATTTGAATGATATATGAGTGTGATATAGACTGAAACCACTCCAAATATGTAGGAACACAGGCTCCAACATCAACTGCTAATACAACATCCTGTAAGAGGTTAACATTAAAATCTAACAATCGTTGGTCGATCTCAGATCTGGAGGGATCGCCATGATGAACAATGCCTGGGTGACAAGGGATACATTGTATATATCAAAACTGTCTGAGTACACGTTCAGGCAAATGCATCTGCCTACAAGCCCTCAACCGGATGTACCTTAAAAATAATGAAATCCACTGGAAAGGACGCACCACTCTATGCTCTTCATAGGGCATTCATTGAACAACACCTATACAAAGGCTATCTAATTGCATCTGAACATATGCAAACGTGGACAACCTACTCCCGAACACATATTTCATACACTGTGGCTCATCCTCAACATAGTCATCCCGAAGCTATTGGTGTCAAATAGTCAAAAGTGCTCGTATATCCATGATGAAAATAAGGTGGCATACCCAACTAACTGTCTAGTATTTGCATAGGAACCATCTCCCAACTGCTCATACATGCGGGTCAAAGCAGCTGCTACCCACGAGTATCCCCCGGTGTGCCTCAAATCTACAAATAATCCCAAGTAGGATAAATTAACCGACGTAGCACTCTTCTCTGTAAAGATGGTGCAACCTACTAGGTGTAGCAAATATGCTCGTGCAGCCACAATCACTGTCTCCTGGTACATGCGTCCTCATACACCTCCCTCAACCAGCTTAGACGCACATGTCCACCTCGACAATGACGAGTCTCAGCAGCTGCTACTCCCCGATCTACATGAAGTGAATCAACAAGCAAATCGGTCGTCGCAGCTGCATCTAAGCTCGGGTACGTGTAAAATTGACCAATAATAGGGGGGTGCAACAAATTCGACACATCATCCAATGTGATGGTCAACTGACCTACATGCAGATGAAAATAATTTGTCTCTGCGTGCCACCTTTCTACAAAGGCACACAACAATTCTTTGTCTATCGTGTCATAGCTTGCCCTAACAAGCCCAACTAAACCTGACAACTACATTGGAGGTAGTATCCCAGGATGAAGAGCACCCATCTTATTCATTTTTCGGCCATGAGACACCAATTTTAACTTCCCTCGATCCTAATTTAACCAACCAAAATCATATAAAATATACAATTTAATCAACCAAAATCATATCAAATTAACAATGAAAAAATATCATATTACAACATATTTACTTACCACACCATTCCATTATTGCATGGCCACATGGTCTTCATAACCTGTTAAAAGTGTCCCATCTAGTGGACCTCCGGATAACCTTCACCTTCTACTTCAGATTCGCCTTCATCCTCCTCCTCCATTTGGGATTCAACTTCTTTAGGTTCAACATGTTCTGCATCTTCGTGTTCAACATGTTCTTCATCTTCATTAACATGTCTTCTTCTTCTTCTAACAAAGGTTGTGGGACGTAGTTGATCACTTTGTGAACCTCCTCCCCTAATCTTCACCATTTCTGTTCAATTACACCATTCAAGTTAAACCAAATTACAAACTAATGAATGAATGCATACTAACCCAACCCCATAACTCCTCTAGTTCGACCCAATACAATTTTGATTTACTATTTTGAGTCAACACAAACACGAAACAACAAATTATTATTCTGGAACCACAAATCCGGAACATTCCTGGAACTACAAATTTGGAACATTCCCGAAACCACAAATCTAGGATTTTTACGGAAACATAAATCTGGGATTTTTACGGAAACATAAATCTGGGATTTTTACGGATTTCATAAGCCGAAAATTATCGATATTCTATAATCTGAAATTCTACAATCGGAAATGTGAAAATCCATTTACAGAAACAAAAATCCATTGAAAAAACGGATGTACAAATCTGAAAATAAAAAAAATTTACTTACATTTGCCAAAAGAACTCTAAATCACAAGAGATGTATGAGATTGAAAGAAGAATGGACTTTTGCAGTTTAGAGGTGCCATTGCTGCAAAACAAAGAAGATGAAGACTGACTGTGCAAGAAAAACAACGTTGTTTAGGATTTTATTAGATTAGGGGTATTTTTGGAATTTTGAAAACTAATAAGGGCGATGTAGTCTTTGCGTAAAAGTGTGTGGGTGCAGGAAGAAAAAAACGCGGAGGTGCAGGAAGAAACTGCCCTCAAAGAAATGGTTGGAAAGCGTTATCATCCAATGAGAGATGAGCTTACAATAACTAGTGTGAGGTAAAGTCCTATCTTCGAAAAAATTCATTCATGTACTATTTGATCTTGCAGACTTGAGTATGGATCTTAGTTCACTTGAATCAGCCACAAAATTGTGTTTAAAATTTTCTTTTCTATATTTTTAAGGTATGATCATCGAGAAGAAACAAAAAAGTCTGCTTAAGGACACTTCTCTCTCATTGAAACTTGGCATTGTTTAGGAACTAAGGATGACAAAAATCTTAAGCACCAGAGCATGACACTATTTTCCTTTGGAGAACAAAAGTACGTCTAATTAAGCAATATGAACTCAAGAGTTAAGGGATGCCACTGTAGATCTAAATTAGGCTTGACAAAGAATAATTGGAAGTCTGAAAATCTACGTTTTGAGTCTTATAACTTTAACTGATAATTGTATTGGCACTTCTATAAAAGTTGTAAAATGTGGATATTCAACTTGTGCATCTAGCTACTTGTAGAAGCTAGTGGTCTCAGTCAATTAATATTTACCAATTTTATTGCTTTAATTATACAAATAATTAGGTCATTATCATTACTTCTAAGAAATAACAAAAAAAGTAAATAAAATTCCAGTTAAAAATGTAATAGTGAATAAATAGAGAATGCAAAGTTCGGTCAGCAAGGTGAATCAGTGGGGGATAAGGTTGAAAATATTATGATTTTGTCATGACACTGAATTTTCTTACGTTATGCATGCCCATTAGTAATATCCTATTTTTTCCTTTTAAAAGAAAAATAAAAAGGACAATCTTCTAGTATGTTTACCAACATGGTACACACTTACACACTTGGTCCAAACAAATAACTTTTCATTTGGCATAAATAAATTATTGGTTCTTCGTTAATTTATATACTATGTTTATGGTGGTACTTCATAAAAAAGAATTTCAAATTTTTTATCTTCCATGAATTTTTTTATTTATGTTTTCATCCCAATCTTTTATTTGCAATTATTAAATAATCACAACTAAATAAGAAGTATACATTTAGTTTTTTTTTTAATGATTAGAGTCATGCATCTATAGGTATATAATATGGTGGATAATTACTATACCATGCTACTTAATCTCATGCTATTATTTTGCAAATGATTTTAATTTAGTAAATGATGTGATTTGATAATATGAATAGTATTATATGTATTGCTGTGCATTTTTGTGTGTGTTATTGTTAATATCAAACTATATTTAACATTGATTATGTGATATGTAACATTGATTATCTGGTTTTATTTTGTGTCATAAAGATATGGTTACTTACTTTTGCTATTAGCAAATTGAAAGTATTAGAAGAAAAACAATATTTTGTTGTTTTGGTTTGGACTTGTTTTAAGATAAAGCAATGTTAGTGGGTATTTTAATTAAAATAATGATTTCATACAGACATTTATGTGGTATTTTAGAAACTTGTTTAGGTTCTTCATTTAAGAACAAAAAAAATGTAAAAGTTAGAGTCAATTGAATTTTAAAAATTTTAGAATATTTTTCTTTTATCATTTTTCATTTGCTTCAGAATTTACGTGCATTAAAAAAAATAACCCATTAAAAAAACACAAAAAAATGAAATTAGCGGGGGTTTGAAAACCCTTGGAAGTAATAGAGGTTTGAAAGTAACGGGAGTTTAGAAAACCCCTGAAAGTAACAAGGGTTTACAGAACCGCCGGGAAATAATTGATCTTCCAAGGGTTACTCAAAATCGTTGGTAATCCATTAATGATGCTGGATCTTCTAGGAAAAAACAAACCGCGGGTAACACACTTAACGGGGTGAAAACCGTCAGAAACTCTAAATATAACCTCTGTTAAAAATATTTTTTCTTGTAGTGTATAATATATTACTATTATATAAATTGTATTTTATTTAACAATTTATACTTATTTTTATATATCATAAATATATTCCTATTATTATTTATTATTTATTTTTATGAATAATATTATTAAATATTTTAGTACATAAATTTATTTAATATTTAATATTTTTATTTTTATTATAAATACATATAAAAATATTTTCATAAATAAAATAAACATTAAAATTAAAAATTATTATTTTTATTATTATGAATATTTTTATTTATTTATAATTTTATTAATATTATTATTTTAAACTTATTATTATTATTA
>Ga0123342_1001933_pt1 | contig 34752 bp, 23 predicted proteins | sample Turbeawhitnodule_FD_89960 | JGI IMG/M metagenome (GOLD analysis project Ga0123342, IMG submission 89960) | Root nodule microbial communities of legume samples collected from Mexico - Turtle bean Mexico white nodule | ecosystem: Host-associated > Plants > Roots > Nodule | place: Mexico: Nepantla... | reverse complement strand
TTTCAAAATTGTTGTCACTACTTTGGCCACTACTCACGTTTCCTAATATTTGTTTCTCTCTCATAATTTTAAAATAAATCATATCTTTCAATTCAAAACCGATAATCTATTTCAAATATTTTTAAAAAGTAGAAAATAACGCAATAACCAAAATAATGAAATAAAACCAAATATTAATCTAAGGATAAAATAGGAAAAAATTTGAAAGTAGTTAAAGAGGGAATCCCCTTTATATATAGGTATAGATTATTCATATTATTAATATTATTCATATTATTAAGATTATTAATATTATTAAGATTATTCATATTTTAATATTATTAATATTATTCATATTATTTATATTATTGATATTATTGATATTATTAATATTATTCATATTATTACCGAAAGAGGCCAAGAAGAAGGTTGACCAGAGTAGACCTATGCCATCCGGAAGACCGAGAGACTTTCCTAAGCCATCGCGTTTCACTCACTAGACTCCAGACAAAACACTGTCACTATCAGCGTAATTTTGGCCATATTATGGAGGACTGTTGGGCATTAAATGATAAAATCGAGGAGTTTGTGCAAGCTGACCACTTCCATCGTTTTTTTCAAAGTAGTCAAGAGGATATAAGTCCGAGAGCTGACAAAAAGGAGAGCACGAGATCGTCATGATGAAAGGGGCAGAAGGGATAACCAGGAGAGAAGAGAATGATGTAATCGTCGAGATGCCATGCATGTACGTTGCATGATAAACACCATCGCATGTGGCTTTGTTGGAGGGGGCACGACTTCCTCATCTCGAAAGAGATATCTCTGAGCTATCTGCTCGATATACTCCATTCATAGAAGGGGAAGAAGAAGTATGCCACCTTCAAGCCGACTTCAGAAGATCGATCCAAAGCATGATGATCCGATGGTGGTGACCATCGAAGTGGCCAATTTTGTGGTCACGAAAACACTGATAGAACAAGGAAGCTTTTTCGACATTATTTACTAGAAAAATTTCAAGAAAATGGGTTTATCCCAAGATGCTATGGAACCGTTTGAGCAAATAGTCAGATTCTCGGGGGAAAGAGTAGACACTCGAGGATACATTGATCTTGATAAGTTTGGCGAAGGTAATGAATGTTGTAAAACAATCAGGATAAGATATCTGTTGGTGGATGCGAAAACATCCTTAAAGGGAGGCCTTGCCTCAATAGGCTGGGAGACATAGTCTCGACTCCTCACCTTGCCATGAAACTTCTTACCGATAACGGAAGTCGAGGCAAGGACGTCGTGACTCTTAACTCGGATCAGAGGACTGTGAGAGAATGTTATGCTGCCAGTCTGAGAATTTCCCCACTGGCACCAAGTCGAAGGCCTAAAGTTCATAAGGTTACAGTCATGAATGATCTGGACCCCAGGCCGAATGATGAGCCTCGCGTAGAGCCGAAAGAAGAAATTGTCTCATGGTAGATAGGTCAATTGGGACAAAATACTCGTTTGGGTTCGACCTTGAAGGAAGAGGAGAAATGTGTGATCACCACCGTGTTGGCTAAAATTCTGATATATTTGCTTGGACGATAGCCGACATGCCGGACATAGATCCTAGAATTATTTCCTGCAAGCTTTATGTCTGCAAGGAGGCAAAGCCGATAGCCCAAAAGAATAGAAGAATGGGAGAAGAGAAGATGTTGATTGCAAAACAAGAGGTACACAAGCTCCTGGATGTCGGGTTTATCCGAGAAATACATTACACGACCGGAGTGGCGAATATAATGTTGGTTTAGAAGAACAATGGGAAGTGGCAGATGTGTACCTATTACACTGATCTTAATAAGACCCGCCCTAAAGATTCGTACTCTAGTATTGATCGTCTGGTAGATGGAGCTGCCGGTCACAAAGTCTTGAGTTTTCTCGATGCATATTCTGGGTACAATCAAATACCTATGAATCTGGCAAACCGGGAGAAAACAACTTTCCTGGACGAAAGGGCTAACTTTTGTTATGAAGTTATGCCTTTTGGATTGAAGAATGTGGAAGAAACCTACCAAAGGTTGATGTACCGAATGTTCTGGGAACAGATTGGGAAGAATGTGGAGGTATATGTCAATGACATGATTGTGAAATCCGACAGCGCTGAACAACATGCTACAGACCTGACCGAGATCTTTGGTCAAGTTAGGTGGTATGGCATGCGGCTTAATCTTGAAAAGTGTGTGTACGATGTGGAGGGTGGCAAAATTTTTGGGCTTCATGCTGACTAGTCGGGCAATCGAAGCCAACCTCGATAAATGCCAAGCCTTAAAGACCATGAGGAGTCCAAATAACCTGAAGGAGGTCCAACAAATGATTGGAAGGTTAACATCGTTATCTAGGTTTATGCCAAGGCTAGCAGATAAGATAAAGCCAATCCTGAAGCTTATGAAGAAAGCTGAAAAGTTTTCATGGAATGAAACATGTGAGGAAGTGTTCAAAGTCGTCAAGCAAACATTATCCCAACCTTTCGTATCGTGCAAACCTATCCCAAGACTTCCTTTACTAGTGTACTTTGTCGCGTCGCCGGAAGCCGTGAGTGTCGCCATTGTTCAAGGCACAGATGACCAGAAACCGATTTACTTTGTAAGTCGAGTACTACAGGATGCCGAGACCAGACACTAGATGATTAAGAAGGTAGCTCTGGCCCTCGTACACGCCTCCAGGAGGCTTCGACCTTATTTTTAAAGTCAGGAAGTTATCGTGCAAACCGATTGCCCCATTAGTAAGGTGTTGAAAAAACCTGAGCTGGCAAGAAGAATTATCGACTGGTTGGTAAAGTTTCCAGAATTTGGTATTAAGTACGAGTCGAGAGGGCCTATAAAGTCACAATGCTTGGTCGACTTCATATGGAGATGCCAATCACATGAAGTAGTGACTTCCCTGTCTATCGGCCATATGAGACCTACATAGAGTTCCTCTACTAGGGCATGGGGGCATATGATCCGGGTAGAACATCCAGCCAAAGATAAAGCAATTCTTTTATAGACTCTACATTACACTCAAATCGCTTCACTCGAGTCTAAGGGCAAATGTACTACCAGATTTTCGAAAAGGTTAACATGGCTGAATGACCCCTTTAATCCAAACACAACCCGTAAATCCATAATTAACTTTAATTAAGTCAGGTCAGTGGTAAATCATGATTAAGGCATGATTGAGCTTTCTTTTGGACCCATGAGCATACCCATGATAGTTGGGGCCCATCCTAAAGGTATAAATACCAAAGGAGACCCAGCGCCAGGTAATTTTTTACTCTCTCAACTCACCTGCACCTTGTACTCAGACTAAGTTGATCTTTAGAGTGTCTTTGCAGGTTCCCCCACACTCATCTTGGTAAAATGAAGAACCAATCAGAAATCATTGCGCTTGGAGGCCAAAAAGACTTGAAAACGAAGACATAAAGAGTCATTCTAGGAGGAGCCCAACCTTATAAGAACACTTTTAATTCTTATCACTAAAAGAAAATCATTGAATATAAACCAATTTTAGAGACAAAAAATAATTAGTTGTTATAACGACCAAATTAGATACTATTTTAGAGACTAAAAAAATTATTGATTTCTAAATTAGTTTGTATTATTGATAAATAGTTTTTAAATTGGTATCTAAATAACTACCAAGACTTTTGCTACCAAATTTAGAATCTAAGTAATTGGTAGTTAAAACCTTGAAAGCTAATTAGATACAAATTTAGAAACTATTTATCAATAATAAAAACTAATTTAGAAACCAATAAATTTTTTAGTCTCTAAAATAGTATCTAATTTGGTCACTATAGCAACTAATTATTTTTTATTTCTAAAATTGTTTTCTATTCAATAATTTTATAGTAGAGTATATTAATAAAAATCAATTTCATAAAACAATTTAATATAATTTCTTTTTTAAATTATTTTCTCTAAAACAGATTTACCTCAACCATCTTATCAAATGCCCAATACACATTAAATTATATATATTATTATAGAATTGTTTAAGAAAAAACTAAGATTATAATACTAAATTATTTAAAAAAAGTTGGAATCATATTAAATTTTATTAAAAAAATAATTTAAAAGTTTAATTTATGATGTTATAATTTTTTATATCAAAATTTAAACAATATTTGATTGTTCGTTACTAAAGAGTTTTTAATCAAGAGTATGTCAAACTAAAATATCACTATGTAATATCCTTAATAACATCAACTATATATGTTATATAATGCTAATTAAAGTTTGACATTGATTCCATGAAACAAGATATCGATTTTATTGTTTTTTTAAAACTAGTTTCATGAATTTGCCTTAAAATTATTTTTGTTTTGAAAACTAGTTTGAAACTTAGTTCAATTCAAATAGAGTATTTCTTAAAAAATGGTTCAGTTTTAAACCAATTATATGAAACTTATTAGTTGTTATTATTATTATTTTAGACTAAATAGTCTATCATTATTTTCTCTAAATATCTAAAATAATGACATGAGAAAATGTAGCAAAAATAATATATATTAAGAGATCTTAACTATAATGTCGTGGCATCAGAATGTAAAATTTTGAAACTAATAGTTAATGTAACCATGTTTTGGGTTTAACTATAATCCCTAACATATATTTTGAGCTATAAACTTTAAAAAAAAAAAATATATATATATATATAACCTAGCAAAACAAAGGGTTTTGCAAAGCAATGAAAAATAATTGTTTTTTTTTCGAATCTAGTGCCATTTTAAAAGAAAATTCCTGAAATAGGAAAATAATTTTTTTTCCAAAAATAGATAAATCTTATATGAATATACGAGATTTAATCAAAGAAACATCACCAAATATATTTACGATTTCAGAAAAAAATAAAAAATCAGTATATTTCATATACAATTTTTATCTGAAATCATACGTTTTCAATTTAAAATATAATAATTCACAATTTTTTTTAAATCGCCTATTTCATATACGATTTCCATCTAAAATCATATATAAAATATACATTTTCAATTTAGAAGTATTACAATCGGTATAATTAAAATAAAAAATAAAAATAGAAGCTACTATATTTTATATAGGATTTCCTCTAAAATCGTATATAAAATATACATTTTTAATTTAAAAAATAATAATATGTAGAATTAAAGAAAAGGAAATCGGAGAAATAGTATTTGTGCCTTATGTTTTTATTTTTTTATATATAATTAAAGAAAAATAGGTTTTTATAAAATGTTTTATTATTATATATAATTAAAGAATGGCTAAGTTCTTGTAAAATAATTTTTTATTATATAATTAAAGAATGGCTGAATTTTTAGAAAATATTTTTTTATTATATATAATTAAAAAATTAAACATAATTTTTTGGTTTTTAATACATTAAAATTATTTTGAATTATTAATGAAATTAATGATGTAATACTTTAATAATATAAAATAATATAAGTAAATTGTTTAAAAAAAATATTAAAGTAAATCTAGTTTATATGATAAAAAATTAAGTTGATAAAACCCTAAATTTGAAATGCTGAAAATAAACCAGAAATTTTAATCGAAAAGTTAAAATAGAGAATGTTAACCGAAAACTTTAATTCTCATAAAAAGCAGAAAAATAGTACAAGATTCTATGTTTTACTATTGTCGATATGGACAATTTGTTCTATTGTGACCTTCATTCCTATAGTACGAGCATTTGTTTGGCTTATTTGAAAGTGATTCATCCATTTCATTTTGTATATGATTTGTTGTTGGTCTGTCGCGCATGTGAGGGTTTGGGATAAAATTTGGTCCCATATAAGTAGACTAATAATCTTGATTTCGAACGGGATGAAATTGAACTTCCTAAGTCTTCAAAATATTTTGCAGACTATAGATAGATCACCGAATGTTGTTAGTTGTAAATGAAATTTCAAACATCCAAACACCTTGTTTGACTTATTTCGGAACCCCGATAAGAAATTGATTTGTAATTATTAATTTATATTTATGTATTATATTTAATTTAATATAAATGTTATTTATTTTATAGCAACCGTGTTAGAGAACAAGTCTACAAATTAATTAAGAAGCATAAGGTTTCCATTGATGATCCAATAACCTCTTTATTAAAGATTACTACAGCTATAGGTACAAACCCAATGGAAGTTCCGTGGGATGACACTGTTTTTAGAAGAAATAGTGACATCCCTCTATACATATACATGACAAATGCCTTAGAGTTTGCAGTTGGCAACCAGGAGCTTAATATATCAATCATTCAGTTTTTCATGATGTAAGTCTCTTCCACCTATATCTCTATTTACTCTATTATATTAAATTATTGATTATGATTTAACTAATTACTTGAAGGAAAAAAAAAGATGTTTATGGATTATTGGATCCTCAATTAATTAATCCAACTAGAACTCATAAAGTTTAAACTCAGTCATACATCACTAATTCTTTAATTTCAAGGGGAAAACAAATATATTGTTCCCCTTATAATAATGAGTAAGTTTAGTTAATATAAGTCATCAATTATTAGTATTTCATTTTTAAAATTATGACTAATTGTTTTTATGCATGATGCAGGGGTCACTGGCAGTTACCTGTGTTATTCGTAATTGATAGCACTGTTGTGTGGTTGTGTTCACTTCACAAGAAGTCACCCATATATTTTAAGAAAATAATTGATGGGTAATTACATTATCTACTTACCTGTGTATAATACTTAAACATATACTAACAAGTTTTTTTTTTTTTCTGTTGCTAATTCGGGCATGGCATGGATATAACATAATCAGAGGTCAACACATTGCAAATTGTCAAAAGCCGACATGGTTGAACCTATAGGTTTGTAATTTTTTTTCTTCCTCTCCTCATTCTTTGTCAAAATATCAATATTAACTTTTAATTAATATTGTAGTGTAATAAACTATAGTGAGGGTATGAGTGTGTCTACTACATTATGCAATGGATGACTACCATTATAAGACTTACATTAATTGAAGTTGGGAGCATGTAACAATATTTAAATTATGGTTTATAATAAACTATATGTCTTTAACACTAATTTCAACTTATTTTGTATTGGAATATTTTATGGATGCTCAACCATTAAATTCGTCAGCAATGGATTATGTGAGGAGTGCTTGAGCCACATACTTCATTAGGTTCTATAATTCTAAGATAGTTAATGAATAGTATATATGTTTAATTAATATAACATGCTTCTAATGTATATGAAATTAGCTAAATATGTAGGAGTAGATAGGAATATATATTGGTAGATGTAAATAATTTATCAATATATATATATATATATATATATGATTTGATTGTTTTGAAAAAATATGTATCTAGTTGTTTGAAATATTATTGCATATCTGGCTCAGATTTTAAATGAACAAGTTAATTAATAGGAGGAAACACATAAAACAAATTGAACTGAAAAAAATGTCATCATAGGCTATGGTTGTAGTTAAAACTGTAGTCTATGGGAGAGACCATACAAGAAAAGGGTATAAATTTAGAAAAAGGATATAGGCGTTGGTTTTCGTAATAACTGTCGCTTATACCCTTGTATGGGTATATTAAGATATTATTTCATGTAAGAAATAGACGTCGACTATTAAAATAATTGGTGCCTATAATGACATTAATAGACTACAGTTCATAATCTTTGTCTATAAGTCAAAACTATAGACGACTTGCTCATAAAGTACAATTGTAAAACTGACACCTAAGGACTTTAAATTTTTTTGTCTAAGATTTCACACTAGTGGTCTTAACCCAAATACAAAAAATAGGATGCAATTACATATAACATTGATCCTTTTACAAAACAATAAAGTCCCATTAATTACAATTTCCTTACCTTAGGCCTTAAGTGAAAAAAATTTCCAAAAAGTATTGTATTCGTTACCAGCAGAACATCAATAGATGTATAACATGGATGTGACTCACCAAAGACTATGTATAGAGGATTTGTGAGTGTGTAGGAGTTGTGATGAGGATTTTGATGCATAAATGGTGTGAATAGCTTGTAAAAAAAACCCTGGTCTTGCATGATACAACATTGCCATAATGAATTTGTTCATCCCCCTTCTCTTTTCCTATCACCTTCAGTCATATATCCATAATTCTAACATTTTCTTTGGTAGAAAAACAACAACTCTCTTTTTAATGGACCTTTGGATCATGCATTAAAGGTTGAATGAAGAATCCACAATTGTTATGTTTGAGACACTTTTGTGTTTTTGGTCCCCATAATGTTTTGCTTCCCTATCTTTTCATATATATCTTGCAATCACCAAGCTTTCCTAATTTTAGATAGTCAATTATGACTTATTTCATGATTAAAATTTATAAATAAAAATTGTCAAAATAACATACGAATAGTGCAAGAAGTAGCATCATGATTACCCACTTGACATCCTTTAAGGCTACCTAATTGTTCTTAAACATTGGATTGAACACAAAAACCATTTTGTAAATGAAAAGATGATATTGAGTAGTTTATTTTTCATTCATATCTAGGCTTTTAGCGGAGCCATACATCTATCATCCCTTCTTTAAAAACTACTTTATTCCCATGATCCAATATACTCAAAATCATTGCAATCCAAAATCCTTTCTGCACCAAGTTTTGTTTTTAACTTATTTTGAAAAAGGTGGAATTGACTTATAGGTTTATTATGTTAGGCAGACTAAACCCACCCAACTACAACAAGTGTTCTAGACTGTAAAAGAACAAGTGTTATTTCATTTTCTTGTCAAAGAGGGAAGATTGTACTACTTAAATTGATCCCTCTCCTAACTAAATTTTGACTTGTGGCCATTTTCCCTAGTATGACCTTTCACGTAAGAGTTTGTGCATTAGGCAATGCTTTGACTGTCCAAAAACTGTTGAAATTGATATTATATATTTTCATTCCTACAACTGTTCTGAAGGTCAAAGGGAGCAAGTGAGACTAAGAAGTTTCTCTCTAACAACTTTGAAATGAAAGATATGGGTAAAACATATTATGTGATAGGAATAGAAATATTTCGTGATAGACTTATCCTAGAAATCATATATTAATAATGTATTTTAGATAGATTCAGAATATAAATGTTCAACATATCCTATTCCAATACAGAAAGAATACAATTTAGTCTCATGCAATGTCCAAACAATTATTTGAAACGAAAATAGATAGAGAATATCCCTTATGCATATGTTATTGGAAGTTTGATGTATGCTCAAACATGTACACGGTCATATATTAGTTTTGCAGTTGATATGCTTAGTAGATACCAGAGTAATCCAGGATTCGATTATCGGAAAGCTGCAAAGAAAGTCTTAAAATACTTATAAGGGACAAATAATCACATGGTTACTTATATAGGAGATCTGATCATCTTGGGGTGATTAGATATACAAATTCATATTTTGTTGGTTATATGGATACAAGAAAGTCTACATTTCGTTATGATGAGTGATTTCATGAAAAAGTATGAAGCAGTTTGTCATTATTGCATCCATTATGGAGGCTGAATTTGTGACATATTTTGAGACCACAATTCAGACTAATTGGTTGTGAAATTTTATCTCAGAATTTGGAATAGTTAACAATATTGCCAAGCCGTTGAGAATTTACTACTGATTGTTGCCATCAAGAAAGAATATGACAAGAATTGTTTTTTAAGAGATAGATTGAGAAAGATGATTTAAGAAATTACTTAATTAGGAACTCTCATAAATCAAGATAAGTGTCTATTTCTATTATTTTTTTTATCAACAATAAATTAATTAATTAAACTTGAGGAATGTCCCAACCCTATTACAAATTCCTAATCATCTTACTAACAAAACTAATGCATAATTATGCAGCATAGAAGTGCATCTTGGAAAAAAAAACTTCAATTACATTAAATATTCTCTATTGGTTAATATATGATATGGGATAATCATATATTATAAGAAGATATTTATTATGTGCATTATTGTTAACAATAATTGTACGTTTCGAGTTTACACATTTGACTAAAGTTTTAGAAAAACTATCCAACACTTATATTTTATAATTTTGTTATTATATCTAATTCTTCTATATTCATATTAACTAAATTAAGGATATAATTAAAAATTACACGTTACATTGAAATTTCAAAAATTAAAATTAAAAGAAAAAAATTCTCTTATTAAAAAATCAACATTTAAAAATAAACAAAGGATATATGAACACTCATTTTTTATACACACTAATTTTAAATTAGGTAGTATTCATTTTTTTAAATTTAACTATTCTAACTCGTATTTGAATATTAAAAAATATAAAAATAAAAGATACCTCATATAAAATTAGTTAATTTTTCTCTCTCCATTAGACATTTTCTAGTGAAAATAAGAAAAATAAATATTAATAATTATAGTTTATCCTAAATAATTTTATTAAAAATGCTTAAGTTATATATATATATATATACATATATATATATACACATATATATATATATACATATTTACACGACTATTTAAATTGCTGATAGAAAAAATGAGTATTTAAATTGATGACATGGCTTTATATTTTTTTACTTATTTTTTATGTAGTCACGTCTATTATCTTATTTTTATCTAAGTCACTCTCATATATATATAATGTATATTGATAAATTCAATAAAATATTTTAAATATTAATATAATATTCTTTATTTTTGAAGTGAAGGATAGAGAAAAAAAATACTAGTTTTATCTTACTGCATAATTTAATAAAAGTCAATGTTTTTTAATACTATTAAAACATTAAATGCTTTTTTATATTTTTAATATTTTCATTAAATGTTTATTTAATAATATTTTATCACGAGTAAATTAATAATGTATACAGATATATAACATTCATTTAATATTTAAGATATGGTAGTTAATGTAAGGAATATTTAAAATAATACTCCTACTACTGTTTTATATATATTACACAATAAAGGTTCATAAATTGGACTATGCTTTTACTGATTCGCGCGCCACAAACGGGTGTCATGTTTTCCTTGAATTTATGAATTTATTATTTTTATCTTCAACACTTCATGTATAAATGCATCGTTTTTTACAAAAAAGTAAATGCATTACGTATATACGTGTTTAGCAATTGTCCAAGTGCTAAATATACACTGTACAATGTGTTACAGAACCTCTTTTATATTTGAACGATGTTGTATTTGTTGAATTGAAAGAATTACAATAATAACCAAATCATCATTCATCATCAACTATGCTTGATTCATTTAATTCACCAAATATATTTTTTGGTTTAAATGCTCATTCTTTGTACTTAGAGCAAATATATGCACATTTACAGTATATATGTATATGAACACGAATAATATATATATATATATATATATATATATATATATAAATAATATACTTAATACGTAGAAAGTTTCTTGTTCCAAAAGTACATTACCATCTGTTAGAATATATGTGATGTCATAACATTTCAACGTATCATGGGAAAAAGAATCAAACGTAGAATCAAGATAGTCCTTAACGGCATTACAAAGGATGATGTAATGCAAATTACACATTAACAAATGATCAAGTCACGGATCATGGTCCTTTTGAAGATAATAAATAAATATATATGAAATCTAGAAAGTTATCTAAGAATTATAATATTTAAATAGTCTTTGTTGTATTTAAAAGATGATTACCCATAAAAAAAAATATCATTTATCCCACTGTTATTTGACTTGGAATGATAACGTGCAACACAATTATCATGATTGGTTCATATGCACTGATTAATAATTTAAACAACATGGTCTTAAGTCATATTCATTAGACTTATAATTAAATCATAACACCGATAAGTTTATCTAGATATTATGAAGATTAAAGTAATATGATAGAGAAAAGCAAAATTGTCATTTGCAAGATAAAAATAAATAAAATAACTTGTTAGAGAGAAAATTATACTATTATTATTTGTTAAGCAGAAGAAGATATAGAAACATGTACTTTTTATTTACCTCAAACAATAATAACATACAGTACCATTTAACTTTTTAATTTTATCCTATCTCAAACCTGTTACCATTAATAATAGTTTGTGTGTGTATGAACCATGTTTTCATTAATGCAGCATAGAGGTGTAGGATAAGCAAGTCAACAAAATTTCCTACAAAACAACATGCAGATGAGTTTTCAAACTCCAGGCTAGCATCACCCTCTTGGTGTTCACACGTCAACAGACTTTTTCAAAAATCAAGAAATGAAGTTTACAATAATTAATGATGTTTCCATAAGTAAAAAGCTTCATCTTGGTTCATTCATAAACCATATGTTTTTGCTATTACACAGTACATGAGAAAATTGTAATTAGAAGTGTAGTTACAGAATCTGTTGCAGAATATGTGAGAAACTAAATAAAGTGTATAGAAGCAATAGAAAGAGGTTTGGTAGCCGTCATTTGTTGCACCATCAACTCTACCAAGGGCAAAAAATTACTTACTACACAAAAGAAAAATGTCACTCTCTCTCTATCTTTTTCTTTCTCTCTCATTCACTAGCAATTACACCTCTTTGGCTCACCATTAAATGCAATTGCACCATCTCAATGCCCTCAGCAATAACTCATCGCTGCCACATTTTCTCCATCTGTTTCCATCTTTTCTCCTCCTTTTCTTTACTCCTTCAATTCCTTTGTCCTCTCCTCTTCTTTCTCCCCTCTCACTTTCTCCCTTCAAACCAAGCTTTTTGCCATCACAACACTCCTCAAGGTTTCTATAGTTCCCACATATAAGCAACTTTATTTCCATAGCTTCTTTCTCAAACTCTTTTTCTCTCCTATGTATCCCTCAAAAGGGTCCTTTTTTTGGCAACAAACTTTAGCCCCAAAGCAGATCTAAATACTCATCTTCTTCTTCTACCTACCTATAGTCTCCTGCAATCACCCTCCACTGGTAAGTGCAGGAAAACTCCTGGTTCATGTTGGTTTTGTATACGGTAGGTATATCATTCACGCAACTTCAGATCATTGTTTTCGCCACACCAAAACGTTTTACCAATTTTGTTTTAAAATTCTTACTTTTTTTTGGTGCATTTGGCTAGCTAGGGTTGCTAGAATGCGAAAAGAACGGTAGGTTTGCCATATATATCTACGGGAAAGAAAAGAAGCTTAGATGGATTCCCCAGATGTTTAGTTGGCCTTTTTGTTTTCACTTTTTGATTCTGGTTGTCTCTGGTTTTGCAGTATCAGAAAATTTGTCAACACTTTGTTTCTGTGCATTCTAATGTAGCATATAAAATATTCATTTAATTATTCATTTTTTTTAATTATACATGCGAAGTCAAGTTTCTGTGCCTGGGTTTTTTTGGCTTATTATGTTAGCATGTTTCCTTTTTGAAGTGACCTTGTCAGAATCCAAGAAGAAACTCATCCTGTGAAGTTTTTCAGCATAAAAGGGTCTCAGAAAATCAACACAACACTGGACACCAGAGAGAGAATTGAATTCTCTAGAGTTTGAAATATGCCAGCTGGTATTATGATTCCAGCAAGAAACATGCCCTCGATGATTGGAAGAAACGGCAACGTTGTTGGCTTTGGATTATCTTCAGGGCTCTCTCTTGGCCAGGTCAGTGTGCTACCTTCATCATTTGATGTCTTTGTAATCTCTTCTTCTTCTTCCTTTTCTTTTTCTTCCTATCTCTCTCCAATTTACCCCCATTTTTGTCATAATTTGCTTCTGATTCTGATGCCAATTGATTGATGTGTTGGGTTTTCTCAAATTGACTTTATCCTTCAAAAGGGACCTTGGTTTTTACAAGTCAAAATTGGTCTCAGTGTGAAGCCAAGCGAGCTCAGACTCTCTCTTGTATCCTTCTTGTTATTCGTAAAACGCGTTATTCCCCTTCTCACTGTTTGAAGCTACTCGCTCACTTTCCCAAAAAACCATCAACCTAGTCAAAATTCCCGTGTTTTCTGCACAACTCTTTTACAAAATAATTTAAATTATTCCATCAATTAGTCCCCCTATCTATGTGTCTACACATGTGAATTAGACACAAAACCAAAAAGAAACATAAAAAGGTGTTGCCGTTGCTTCTGTTTTATATATATATATATGTTGTATCTTTGCGAGTACTACACTGTACTTATACCTCGTATTATTGTATTGTTAGATTGAAAACCATAAGGCCTCGGAATCTCAAAGATCTGTAGAAATGTTCCAGCCAAACCTGATGGAAGCTGGTCAGCTTCTCCCCCTGGACATGCCTCAGAACACTTCAGAGAGCGATGTCCCAAGAATCCGCGAAGATGACTTTGACAGTGCCACCAAGTCAGGAAGTGAAAACCAAGAAGGTGCTTCTGGTGAAGACCAAGACCCTCGTCCCAACAAGAAGAAACGCTACCACCGCCACACTCAGCACCAGATCCAGGAAATGGAAGCGTAAGCCATCCAAAATACACTATTTTTTAATGTAACTTCATTGGATACAGAACCAGACTAACAGTCCCAGCCGAACAAAACCATACAAGTGGAAGCTTAGGGCTTCAATTTCTTAGGGACTCAAATTTGAAAGTATTGACTAAAACTGAAACAGACCCATGACAGCTGTTGAGATTAATTTTTCTTTTCAGATTCTTTAAGGAGTGTCCGCACCCAGATGACAAGCAAAGGAAAGAGCTGAGTCGAGAGTTAGGGTTAGAGCCATTGCAGGTTAAGTTTTGGTTCCAGAACAAGCGCACTCAGATAAAGGTACACATGGTTTTTGGCTTTTGTTTCTTTTGTTTAAAAGTGTAAAGGAGGAACTCTTTGAGCTGTGCTGCTTTGTGTTGCAGACCCAACATGAGCGCCATGAGAACACACAGCTCCGAACTGAAAACGATAAGCTTCGAGCTGACAACATGAGGTTCAGGGAAGCTCTCAGCAATGCCTCGTGTCCTAATTGTGGAGGACCAACCGCTATAGGGGAAATGTCATTCGACGAACATCACCTGAGGCTCGAAAATGCACGCCTCAGAGAAGAGGTATCACAGTTTGGAAGCTGCTCTACATTTACAGCGCCATAGATGTATCAAAATAACAAGGACTCTTTATCCTGAGAAACCTTTTCTTTGTATATAAAACTAACAAAATATCATCTTAATATCACTCCATCTTACAACTGCATAAGAATAATAAGCTTCTATACTTTATACCATTTGTTAAACAAATTTAAAAAAAAATAATAATTTAACAGAATTGTAGTTTCATAATTATTTGGAAAAATGATAAATAATACAAAATTAATTCTTAACTACATTATCCAAATTAATAAATGTTTAATTATTTTTAAATAAGATCTTAGATTTGCATCTTTTGTATAACTATATCTTACTTAAACATGATTGTCCTAATGAAATATTCATGTGCAAGATCAAAGAGTCTTGTTAACTACTTGAATTTTCTTAATTCTTATACATGTTGGTGTTCATGTTCAGATTGATAGGATTTCTGGCATTGCTGCAAAGTACGTGGGGAAGCCTGTGGTGAGCTATCCACTTCTTTCTCCTTCATCTGTTCCTCCGCGTCCACTTGAGCTTGGGATTGGAGGTGGTTTTGGTGGCCAGTCTGCGGGCATTGGTGGAGACATGTTTGGTGGAGCTGCAGGAGATCTTCTTAGGTCAATCAGTGGACCTACTGAGGCTGATAAGCCCATAATAATAGAGCTTGCTGTTGCAGCCATGGAGGAGCTCATTGGAATGGCACAGATGGGTGATCCTCTTTGGTTGACTACCCTGGATGGAACTACCACTGTGCTCAACGAGGATGAATACATCAGGTCTTTTCCTCGGGGAATTGGTCCTAAACCCGCTGGTTTCAAGTGCGAAGCTTCACGGGAGAATGCCGTTGTTATCATGAACCATGTTAGCCTTGTTGAGATTCTCATGGACGTGGTACGTGTATATGGAGAATAACAAAAATTAGACCAAGTTTGATTTTCTTCCTGACATCTAACCAAGTTTGATTATGTCACAAGATATATATGTAACCATGTCTGCTTATTTTCTTGACATATTTATATGTAACCATGTTTGTTAATGTAGTTTATAGTTTTTGACATATTTTGTTGTGCTTTTAAGAACCAATGGTCCACAGTGTTCTCTGGCATAGTCTCAAGAGCAATGACGTTGGAAGTGTTATCAACAGGGGTGGCGGGGAATTACAACGGTGCATTGCAAGTGGTAATGAATTTTATAGAATAAAGTGTTCATTTTTTTTATATGATATACAGTGAAACTTAGTAAATTCAATTTGTTTGTCAAGGACTCAAAAATATAAATACATGCCAATTTATATTATTATGCAGATGACAGCAGAAGTACAAGTACCTTCACCTCTAGTGCCAACTAGAGAGAGCTATTTTGTAAGATATTGTAAGCATCATGGTGACGGGACTTGGGCTGTAGTGGACGTGTCCCTGGATAATTTGCGTCCTAGTCCCTCAGCCAGATGTAGAAGAAGGCCTTCAGGTTGCTTAATTCAAGAAATGCCCAATGGCTACTCAAAGGTTAGACAGAATACAATTAATAAATCACTGATTAAAAACTAACATGTCACCAAGACAATTTTTTCTCCATTTCAAGGGGTGTTTAGATGCTACTACTATGTGGCTTAACTTGAAGCTAAATTTTGCCCTAGGTCATTTGGGTTGAGCATGTTGAAGTGGATGACAGAGGTGTTCACAATCTATACAAGCAGCTTGTTAGTTCTGGGCATGCATTTGGTGCAAAACGTTGGATTGCCACCTTGGATCGACAATGTGAAAGGCTTGCTTGTGCCATGGCAACAAACATTCCTACAGTAGATGTTGGAGGTATATATATATATATTATGGAATTTATTTCACACACTTTTTTTTTTTTTATCAATCTTCTCCTTGATTAACTAATTAACCTTATTGTAATGTGTTTAATTAGTGATAACTAACCAAGATGGAAGGAAGAGTATGCTGAAACTGGCAGAGAGAATGGTTATAAGCTTTTGCGCTGGAGTGAGTGCATCTACTGCACACACATGGACAACACTCTCTGGAACTGGAGCTGATGATGTAAGGGTCATGACACGTAAGAGTGTAGATGACCCAGGAAGGCCTCCTGGCATTGTTCTCAGTGCTGCAACTTCTTTTTGGCTCCCAGTGTCACCAAAAAGGGTTTTTGAATTCCTCCGTGATGAGAACTCCAGAAGTGAGGTAACATGTATTACTCATGTATTCATGTATTCAAACTAGACAATAATTATGCACCAATGATTGTCTTCTTGTCAAATGTTCTAGGCTGCATTATTGTCTGCTCATAGGTTACTAGACCTTGTTCTTCATTGGGTAAAATTGCCTAGTTTGGTGTGTGATGTATCTCTCCTTTGATTTGTAGTCATAATATTTAGTTATCTTACGTCAAATTTCTAAGTTAAGTTATCTCATATCAATTACTTCTAATTGCAAACATCCTTTTCAAAGTGTCCAAAGACAAGTGATCATGTAGGCCATGAAACTTTGTTCATATTATTTTATGTCATTTGATTTTTCACAAGATCATTTTTTATTATTTTAACTAATATATATATATATATATATATATATATATATATAAATGATGTAATCAGAAGAAATAAATTTCTCCAAAACATTCATATCTTAGAAATAATGTTGTTGCTCTGAAATTGTCATGTAGAATGGAACATCTATGCTTCTTTTATTAAAAATTAATAAAGAAGTTAATAAAATGGAAGATTAATTGGAGATTTTCCAAAAAAAATAAAATTAGAAGTGACATAAAATGAACAAAAGGGTACGAAATTCTTGAACAGTTTTTTTTTCAATTAAAAATGATACATGGATATAAAAGTAAGAAATGACATTCAAATGATATATTGAGAAAAAAATATAAATATTTATTATTACTTTTTCATACATTTGCACAATTTTGCATAAACTCTTTATTAGATATATAACAATTTTTCTAACTTATTCAGATGTGTAAAGATTTGTACAAATCTTATATATATATATATATATATATATATTATTGATAAAAAAAATAATAAAAAAGAAAAAGATGGAGATATAATAGGTGTTGATATCTATATATAGTTAGTCTTTAGATTAATATGATATTTTCATCTCAATTAAATTTGTTTATTTTATGATTCATCTAACTTTTTGAACCCTTTGAAAACAGTGGGATATTCTTTCCAATGGAGGAGTTGTTCAGGAAATGGCACACATTGCCAATGGACGAGAAACTGGAAATTGTGTCTCTCTACTTCGAGTGAATGTAAGTTGATCATACCTAAGAATCACCCTTAGTATTCATCAACTTCATTGCACTTTCTTTTTCGTTAGTCAAACTAAGATTAAAAGCTATCTCTATAATATATGTTTACAATGTTGCAGAGTGCGAATTCAAGCCAGAGTAACATGTTGATATTGCAAGAGAGTTGCGCAGACTCAACAGGGTCATTTGTGATCTATGCTCCTGTAGATATTGTGGCAATGAACGTGGTTCTGAATGGAGGGGACCCTGACTACGTGGCCCTTCTTCCTTCAGGATTTGCTATTCTCCCAGATGGGACCACTGCACATGGAGGAAGCATTGGTGACACTGGAAATGGTGGATCTCTTTTGACTGTGGCCTTCCAAATCTTGGTTGATTCAGTTCCAACGGCAAAGCTCTCTCTTGGATCAGTTGCCACTGTTAACAATCTTATTGCCTGCACTGTTGAGAGAATTAAGGCTGCTTTATCTGGTGAAGTTGCTTGACCTAAGGGTCGGTAAGAACAAAACTAACACTCCAATCAAAACATTATATTATCCATTCTCACTTCATTCTGTCTCTTGATTCTTATTAATGGTGTGTTTATTGGTTAACTTGAATGCAGTTTAGAAGAAGGATAAAGAGGTGCACTGAGAAATGAGAAGGTGTTGGGAACTTCGGCTTATAGAAAAAAGGATGAGAAGTCAAGAGCGCACCTTGCATGATCCTTTCTTAACACTCAACACGAGAGGATTAAGGTTCGGGAATTGACTTCCATGGAAATAGTAAAGTATAAGAGCTTAAATCAATGAAGACAACACTTTTCTTCACCTTCCAAGACTGCGTATTAATAGTTGTTTAGTTGTTAATGTTAGTCCTTTTGTGTTTATTTTATTAGGTTGTAGTTTTGACTTAACCTCTCATGTTCCTTCTTCAGTTGTTATTATTTGTGTTTCAGCTCAAGCACCAGCACTATAGCTTGCATCTTTAGTGTAGTGGTTAAATTATCACTACACCTGTTTGATCCTTCTAAGGTTTTCAAATGAATGTTCCTTCCAATTTGTCAAGTCATCTCCCATGCTTTTTTATTTTGTATTTGTTATTTTTACCATAACTATTGAATAACCTATGTGTTTTAATTTATTTTAAAAAATGTTTGGGAGGATCCATCTATATTATAAAAAAAAAGTGGGTGGATATGTTCCATTAATTAGCAACTTAAGGATAAGCACTCAATGATACAATGTTTTGCTAAAAATAAAACATGACAAAAGTTCCTCCTTTCAATTTGAAGGTATACTTTTAGAATGTATATGTGTATATAAAAAATAAAAGACAATTAAGTAAAGGAAACAAACAATTGTATATGTACTAATTATGTAGAATGTATTACTCCCAAAAATGTTTCATAACTCAATATCCATGCCCATAAAAAAATAACACAAAATATAACCTTTATTATAAATCATATTGTTGCTTATATTATATTATATCCCTTTGAGAACACCTAAAATTTTGCTTTTGAAAATTCATTAAATATCAGCTTCATACTTTTACTTGTTTCTTTTTTATCAGCAAAAATCATACTTTTACTTTGTAAAATAAAACATTTCATCTGGATTCTTTCTCTCATTTTTTAATATAATTTCATTTCTTTAATTTCATATTTTGTTACATAATGCACCTCCCAATCACGTCTTCTTTATTATTAAGTTCTAATAAGTTAAATTGTTAAAAATATTACATTGATTGGTTAAGATTTATTGTACTAAACCCAATACACTTATTACACATGTTTCATATCTTAGTAGCTATTCTATAACTAGAGAAAAGTGATCTGTTGTTTCATTAGTTAAAGGACACATAGACAAAGATAATTTCACTCCCCTATGATTCAGGTTATCTTTCATAGTTACTCTATTTTATATCACTCTCAAAGTAAAGTTATCTTTCATAGCTTCTCTCAAAGTAAGTTATCTTTCATAGCTTATTACTCTCAAAGTAAAGTCTTTAACAGGTGTTAGGCTTTAGTATTCCAAAATAGCTCATAAAATTTAATTTCTTCTTCTTATATTGTTCAATAATTTTTATAAGTTGAATTGATGGTGTATTTTTGTGTATCATTATCCATATTCATTCATATTCATCACTCCTCAGATTAATTCCATCTATCTCTTACGTAGGCAACTTGGATTATTTTTTATTTGAAACATCTTCTCCTCCATTCCAAACATCACTCCTCACTCCGAGTTGTTATCATTCTATTTACCTATTTTTTCAACAGTTGTCTTCAATTTGAAGTTAATAAAGAATCTAGGAAATTTATCTATAAGAGATGAGTCTATAGTTTATCTATTTATTTCTTAATCTTTATTGATAAAAAAAAGTATGAACATATTTATTGAGCAGCAAAAGTTTATGTTCCTACTTTATACCTATATTTTTCTTAGTACAACTCACTCAGTGGGAATTTCTTGTTCTATATGATGGTTAGGATTGACTTTTGCGAAAAATGGGTACAATGGATCAAAGCATGTATGGAGTCTTCATCTATATCAGTCTTAGTTAACGGAAGTCCAACTAAGAAATTCAAACCTTCTAGAGGCATCAGACAAGAGAATCTAATTGCACCATTCTTATCAGGTTTGGTAAATCAAGTTGCTAGAAAGGAAGTTTTTTTTATTGAAAGTTTGTGCCAACAATGTGGAGGTGAAACTTCAGTTCGCAGACAACACCCTGTTCGTATATGATTCTAATATTCAAAACATTCACGTTATCAAAGTTATGCTTAGATGTTTCGAAATTTGTTCTGGCCTTAGAGTCTTTTTTAAGAGCAAAAATGGTGCTTTAGGTGTAGATAGGAATACATTAAAATCATTCTCAAAGGTTCTACAATGTAACATCATGAATATTCTTTTTATATACCTTGGCTTGCCTATAGGGGTTGACTTGACTAAGGCAACTTTTTGGAACCCGGTGCTATCAAAGATTAAGAAGAGGTTATCAACATGGAAAGGTAAAAATTTATCCTTTCTGGTCGTGTGTGCTTGATTTGTTCTGTTTTGAATACTTCCTATCTTTTTTCAAAGCTTCATCCTCTATTTGCAAAAGGATTATAGAGTTACAATGTAACTTCTTGTGGTGATTGGGTGTCGATGGTAGAAAATTTGTTTGTGTCAAATGGGATAATGTATGTATATCTAAAACAATGGGTCGGCTAGGCATCAAGAAGATAAAAATATTCAATAAAGCTTTATTAGGAAAATGGAAATGGAGATTAGGATCCCCTGAGACTGGATTGTGGAAAGATGTCATCGCTTCTAGATATGACTCATGGAGGAAACTAGGTGAATCTAGAATTTCGAAGTACAACTCTATATGGTGGTGTGATTAAACAAAGCGTGTGTGGATGGGAAGGGTAATGATTGGTTTGATTCTAATATGCAATGGTCAATGGGGTCTAGTAAAAGAATCAAGTTGAGAGAATGTTTGGGTTGATAATTGCCAACTGAAAGTTAGATTCCCAAGGCTATTTAATAATTCCCTCATCCATGACACGTCCCTGTATAGCTTTGGGAATTGGTACAGAGATAGCTGGGTTTGAGATTTCAAGTGAAGAAGAGAGTGGTTTGAGTGGGAGAAGGCTCAGGTAGAGGAATTCATGTCTATCTTAGAAGGGTAAACATTGAGCTTAGCTAGGAAGGACAAATGGTTATGGAGAGATCCTCACACTAGTACATACAATGTCAAAATGGTTTAGTATGTAATCCTAACTAAATCGCACACAGGTTCAAGTAGTGTTATGTTTAGGGATTTGTGGGGTTTGTTGGTACCAGCCTCAGCTTAATGCTTTGCTTGGAGGTCATTGCAAAATAGGATTGCTACTAAGCATAATCTGTTTAGAACGGCGGTCCAACTTATGGATTCATTGTGTGTTTTATGCGAGAGTGAGGAGGAAATGTCTTCTGACTTACTTTTAACTTGTCAGATTGTGAGTTCAGTATGGAACTATTGTAATATTTGGATTGGGTTTAGGTTTGTTAATTATAATTCTTTAAAGGAACACTTTGGCCAATTCTAATGTTCTTGGTTTACCAAAGAAGGCAATAAGTTGTGGAAATGAGTGTGGGTCTCCATCATTTGGTGCATTTGCAAGCATAAAAGTAGGATAGTTTTTAACCAAGCAAAAGTTGATGCGGTTGAATATTTTTCAGTGGCTTAGATGCGGTCTTGGCATGGATAAAAAACAAGGTTTCAAGGGCATGTTTTTTGTTCTCAGATTGGGTCCAATGCCCAAATACATGTATTAATATGGCAATAAAATGAGGATTTCTTGAACACTGGGGGCACTATCGGTTTGTTTTTTTGTTATATTTCACTTGGTCTTGTGGATGTTGTTCTCAAGTTTGCAGGTTGGAGATTTCTATAGGGAAGGGAAGCCTCGATTATTTGTAGATGATTGGAAGCAAATGCAATCTACGCTTCTACTATGGGTAAGGCTAAAACAAAGTTGTAGTGTTCTGCACTATGAAGTTGGTGGGCACATGATAGCTAGGCTCCGGCAGAAAACAACTTGACCATAACCTATATTGGTCATATCTTAGTGTAGATGTTAGGGCAATAGACAACAGCTGTGCAATTAATTGGCCAGTGTCTTCAACTTGATTTTTTCTTGGGGTTTTTTGGTAACCCATGCTGATGTAGTGATTATTGTTGGCACTATCTCGACATTCAAACTACAGAAGCAAGTTCCATATGTCTTCAAGCATAGGGAGCGAGAGTTACTCTATGTGGTTATATATCTTTTGGTATTTATTTTGCTAAGAGAGATTTCATATTGTTATGCCTAAGTTTGGTTGTTGCCCAATGCAACTTGTTGCATTTTCTTTGTTTTTTAGTAGCTGGTTGTGTTTTATATGTTGCATTTATATGTGTTATATTGTTGCTCTCATCTTTGGCGAGGGTACCGAGAAAAACTGGTTTCATCTTGTCTGGTATCTATGTTTTGTTGGGTGGTAGAGAGTATGTCAAGCTACTCTATCTTGTATAAGTGTTGGAACACTCTTAAATGCTCCTCTTCAATTTATTTATTATTTGCTGAGTAAAAAAAAGTTACTTTCTTCTCCATCTCCACATATTTTCCACATATCCTCCACCACCAAGAGTCATTTCCAGCACCACTCCTATTATTTAGATTTTAACTTGATTCATATTTAGATTCCAAGACATCTTTCGACAAACCTTTTCTTTTAGTTCATAGTCTTCATTTTCACTTAGCTAAGAAAGTTGTATTGAATAACTTTAAATCTTTAAATTTATGGCCTCCTTCATGTTTTGGTTTACACACCATGTTATCTTCCTACTCTCACTTTTCTACCCATATAAAATGTCCCTTTATAGAAAGATAAGTAAAATAGTGGAACGATTATGATAACCAATTTTATTAAGGTTTTTTATCAGTAAAAAATGAATTAAATTAATTGGAGCATTTGAGGGATGATCCAACTCTTTTATAAAAAGAGGCTAGGTGCCTCCAAAACACCAAAACCCAACTTAAACCAGTAGCAAAACAGTTAAGAGGTCAAACCTAAAGTTATCTATGTAGCATTAGAAACATGAGTTGGTTTGTACACATATTTAGTTGCTGACAAAAAAATAGTCGCACCACAACAAAAAGTTTAAGATCTTAGCTATTTAAGCATAAATCCTTGTATTTGGCAGCACCAACGTTGATGTTCCTTTGTTGCATTAAAATGTCCCCATCTTCATAGTCTTATGTGGTAATAGTAGTAATCACTTTTTCACCATTCACCACCCACTATTATATATGCTTCTAATTTAAACTAGTTGAAATCCCCCTTAATCAACATGATAATTTTAACCACAATCCTTCTAACACTGTATTTGTAAGCCAAAGCACTAACAGAGGTAAGTTATTTGCAGGATGCAAAACACAATTATATTAAGCTTGTAGCAACACCCCCTACAAAACAACAACATACAACACATATGCAAAAACAACAGTCTTATAGCATAGAACAAACTTAATTTTAGATATATTTTCCATAGCAAAGTATCTATATGCAAGTCTTCACACACAGATAAGGGTTCAAATATCGATCAGAATAAGCAAAATTAAAAACATGCAACTTAGACTTCATCCATAATCAAGTTTTGAGTTGTGTCATATTGAAGGTTTCTTCCACATCAACCTTACCTTATTTTACTAAGAATACTCTCACAATAAAAGATAAGTACATTCCTTTCCCTCCTGTTAATCTCTTCTTGATCTTCTTCATTATTGTTTGCCAAAGTTAGTATTTCTTAGAGTTTTTCCTACTGAAATTTCCAAGTAAGAAAATGTCATATTCTTTAATGGTAGTCCTTAATTGTACCGCTATTTGACCCATAACAAGATATGCTTAACAAACCATCGATTCTAATACTACTATTCAATTTTTGAAAGAGAGATATCAATGAAATTCAACACCAATGAGTCATAAGCAAACACATATAATATATCACGACACTACCTTCAATAAAAAATAATAAGACATCAGATTTGTACATCTTTCTCCTTATATTTATATATTGGTCCCCGCTCATCTTTAACCAACTAATGTGGAACTCCCAATTCCACACAACTCACCTTATAAATAATCAATTCACCTAGTATATATTAAAAAAAATAATTTAACCTGATTTACTACATGTGGGAAGATTTAACAGGTGGAAATTTTCCGATAAAAAAAAAGGTGGAATTTTTTTTTTTTTTTAAAAAACAACTTTTTATCTAATTAACATAATTTAATACATAAAATTTAAAATTTGATGATTAATACTAAATATTTCATATAATATATAATACACAATAAATTGAAATAAAAATATTATACAATTCTATTTCAACTTTTTCTCTTTTTAGTATTACTTTCATTTATCACAAGTTTTTAAAATAATACATAATGAATTAAGAATTAAAATTTTAATTTAATATTATTTTATATTAACTTTTTTAAATGGGTTGATACATCTACTCAAGTGACGAAAATTTCAAAATGAGATGAATCACATACTTTTTATCCGTTATAGAAAAATGTTTAAATATGTTTTTTTATCTATGTAATTTTAATGTGAAATTAATTTTTAGTGTATAATAGAAAATTTAGACAATTTGAGTCTTTGTTTTTATCACATACTTCTATGTTTTTATATTAGATTTATTTTAAATTAATTGATAAACAATATATTTTAAAATATTTACAGTTTAATTTTTAATTAATTTTTGTATATTATATAGTTTTTATATTTTCGTATTGTATAATCTTATATATTTTCTTAAAATATTTTCAATTAAATTTAAAATAAAATATCATTCTTGAATAAACAAGATAATTTCGTTATGTTGATAAAATACTAATTTACGTATTATAAACACAAATTTATATTAAATATAAAAAAATGGAAATTAACATTTAAAGCCAGCGTACTTAAAAGAGTGTTTAAACGTTATAAACTGTTAAAAAAACATTTATTAAATATTGAATATAAGATAAAAATTACTTTCTTCTAATAAAGGAAGTAAAAACTAACTACAATGCTTCACCAAATATAAAATTAATTTATTCACCACAATATTTAATTATTTTGGTCTCTTTCATCTATAATATAGTTATTGCATTCATTTTTATCAAGTATATATGTGAATAGTCAAAATAAAATTTCAAAATACTCTTCACAAAGTAAAGTTACACTATTAAAAGCCTAAATCATTAATGCATTCAACTTATTTTTATTAAACTCTGAAAGATTATTTATAAATATTTTTATTAAACTTGGAAAGATTATTTATAAGTGAATGTATTTTGGAAAAAAACAATAATAAAACATTTTATGTAGTTATAGAGGACCTACTACTAGGATAATAATAAGGAAAATCCGAGAATAGTGGGACTCGACAAAGATTGGTAGAAAAACACTCTTGCATAATTTTAAGATCTTGACCTAGTTATAAGTAGTAGGATAAGATTTCTTTTCTTGTAAATAAATTGAGTCTAAAATTGAGTTAAGTAACAAGTTTTTGAGCTTGTATTTGAATCTCAAGTATATTAAGGTTAGGTAAGGGTTTTTAAATCGACCTAAGATTTAATTGGACTCAATTAACACATACAAAAACCTAGACCGATCTTAGAATGCATCACACATCTAGAGTTTTTAGCACACGTATGATATTGCTATCACATGACCAATGTGACTAACTAGGCAGCACATTTAAATTCAAATTTTTCCATCCTTTGCTTACTGTATTTGGCCAGCTTTTACATCTATATAAAGGTGCAAGACTAAGTAAAATTAAAATTTTGAGAAGTAGTGTTATGTTGTCAAAACTTTAGCTCAAACACTAGCTCTCCCAAGAATAGACACATCTAGTCTCATCTTCTTCCTTTCAAAATTGATTTGGTTGAACCTATCACTCATCATAAATCACCACATCTTCTCCATATTTACTTGAACTCCTCTTGAGTTCCTTATTGCTTTTACTCAACCATTCCATCTAGCCTTCATTTTCATTCAAAATTCTATACAAGAGAAGGAGGAGCTTTATCAGGTAAGGTCGTATAACAAAAAACCGAACGATGAGAGTAAGAATTAATAATATAGTTTGTCTAAAGTTTCTAATTAGATGAGAAATAACTAACATTAATTTTAACTAGTAGTTTCATAGTTAAAGCAATGAATCAACAAATTATAATGATATCATGATGCGTTTATTAACTTATTTTATAATACAAACTTAAATTAAATACAACAAAAGAGGGAATTGTTCTCTCATATTTTTTTATTTTTCTTTTTTTTAATAATACATTTTTCATGTGATGAAGATGATTGTTGTTATTTGAGGTGTCAGCCTAGGTGAGATGTCAAGTTGCATAGTGATGCCTAACATGTGATGACTTTTTACGACAAGTGCACTACATTGTCAGGAGTAATAATTTGTCTCTAAGGACGAATATCGATCTCACAAGGAACAATAATTATCAAGTACAGTAATCTGAATATAAAACATAACAATAAAAAGTTGGTTTGAAAATTGTTATAATGGCAAGAATTAACAAGAAAACAAAATCAAAGAGTAATTGCTTCAATTGAAAAAATAAGGATTATGTTTCATCTTTTCTCACTCTTATGTATTTTGATTAGCATGTTAACATTGTGTTCTTTGATTGAAATTGATGATTGTAGAAAAGTCATTTATATTGATTCCTCGCATATAAAATTATTAAGAATGTTTCATAAATATCGATTCCTCGTATATTTATAAAAACAACTTATAATCACGCTCAGGCGTTAATAGCAATTAACATTTCAAGTCTATTCCTAGCACTCAAATATGTTAAGTATTATTCTTTAGGTCATAACCCTAAAAATACTTTTCAGTCATATTTATTCTCAAACATGGTCACAACTATTTAGAAGCAAAAAAACAATACAAATAATCAATCAAGAACAAAATATTATATCATATTTAAATATCACCTCAATACATAAAACAAATTACTCTCAATGCGAAAGGGTAGAATTAGTCATGCATACTTCTAGCACATTCCATTCTCCCAATTGGTTACAAATCACTCAATGGTGTTTTCGTCTCAATCTGACACACTAGGGTTGAGCATCTAACCCTCTATTTAACCTAATTTACTAGGGTTATGTGACTTCATGCGTCGCACTAACGGGCTTAATGACAAAAGCATAAAATGACTCAATTTTTCTGATGCATTCTCGCTCAAGCGAGAAACTCCGCTGCTGAGTTAAAATTTTTTGCTCTTTTTGTGCGTTTCGGGCTTTTCAGCTTTCTCCTTTTAACTTATCTTATTTTCTTTAGCCCAATCATCTCCATTTTTTCCCTGAAAACCTGAAATTAACACCAAATTTGGGAATAAAATCCTCTTATTCAAATAAAGATAATAAAATATGTAAAAATGTATAAATTGATAAATTAGAGATTATTTTATATATATTTTAGCAATTAATATTCATAAGTGCCTATATTTTAATATGAAATATTACTGATATTAGACACTTATCAACATGAAAGCTTTTATAAAAACAGAAAATTGTTCAATGGATTAAATTAGAATTCATCATTATAATTTATCTAATTTGACTATTATCTTGGTACTTGTATAAGGATTGAGACACTCCGATTTTCTTTAATTTATTTAATTTTTGCTGATAAAAAAATGATTATTATTCATTAGTTCGAACCATAATATTAACTCATTAATTTAGAATTTAAAATGATTTTTATTTTCCAAACATTATTTTAAGAATGTTTGATTGAGAGATATTTATAGTTCTTCTCACCACATGCTTAAAGGAAAAAAAAAAATTATCCTCCAAGTGATGTATTATGAGATGTAATCATCATTTGGTTGAAAATATCCCCAATTAGGGACTGTCCTCTTAGAAAATAATAAAGTTAAATAAGTTTTCTTGTCCAACAATTTATCATGATAGAATGTACCTAATGATTTTGACAATTGTAATTGATCACAAGTCTTAACGATATATATATTGATTATATAAAAAAAAATTGTTTTTTAATGCTTGTTTAATATGTTTTTAAATTATTTAACAAATAATCTAAAAATACTTATTAGCAAGATATTTTTTGTTTTTTTTCCTGGACTTGTGTTGGGCTTGAGACCTCGGAGTTTAAAGGGGATTTTGCTTTTCACACCTCCTTTTTAAATTATACGTTTTCCTCCCGTTTCTGATATGTTCTTTTTTTTTTCCAGTATTCTTTCTAGAAACTAACTGGAAACGTATTTATGAATGTTGGTATAAGTTTGGAATTAGTTTTTAGAAATATATTTATAACATTTTAGAGACCAAAAGATGATTTTAGGTGTTGATGGATGTTCCAGAATTTAATTTGCAGAATATCATAAATACATATTAAAAACTCTATTATGGAATGTATTTTATTAGTCTTTAAAAATTCTGAAAAAACAAATTGGAATGTATTTGTAATAATCAGAAAATTTAAACATTTAAAATATATAAATATTTCAATAACTTCATTGATATTTCAGGAATTATAGTGACACTCAACGAAAATAATATCGAATAATACGAAAAAAGTAAATAGAAATAATTAATTGGTACACCTAGTTCAATACGGACCCGGAAGAAAATATTCTCATACCTAATTACTGGGTTCCTTTTAGATATGGTTTAAGATTATTTTAGAAAAAAAATAAGCAATGGGATATTTTAATTTAATAAAATATTTATAATATTCTTCATTTTAAATTTTACATCCCAATAAATACTATTTAAAGATTATATAACAAAAAATAATTAATATTTTCTTGAAATTTGAAAATAACATTTAAATAGAAACAAAAATATTTTTTTAAAAAAATATAACACTTACAAATTGAAAGAAGTAATACGTATTTGTTCCATACTCATTCAAATAACCATTTCCAACTAACACTGATTTAAGTCACAATAGTCAAAACATTTAGAATTGCTTATCTTTTTTATATATATATATGATAGGTCCTTCTTTATGCCACATAATCTGAGAAATAATAAAGCTTTTTTAATTCCTTTATTTTACTTCATTTTTTTTTTGCCTTTTATTCATTTATCCTCGGTAACTTTGGCCAAATTATAAATGAATTTTGAGTATATAATCGAATTTTGTCTATAATTGTTATTATTAGGTCCAAATTAATCCAAATTAATGAATTCCTATTTAAATAGAATTTTGATGATTGCTCAAATTTCACAATGCAAAATAAGATCCCTGTAGACAAATTGTGGGAGATAGTGTTTTTAGAATCCATCTCCATTTTACTCTTATTTCTCCTTTGTCAACTCCTTCTTTCGGTTAGCTTCTTCTTTCAGTGAACTTCTCTTGGTCACTTGTATTTTTGGAATTACTTTAGGTCTCTCGGTATAAGGTGTGGTACCTGTAGGAATTTTTCGATACTTAAGTTAGTATTTGTATTAATCACTCAACAGAAAAACTAAAAAACTGAACTAAACATTATATCTATTTATACTACTTGTTAATGGGCCTATTGGGCCTGTCACATCATTGTAATCCTTATGTTTATCTCTTATTAATTGATTTTCAACACTTAATTAATTTTATTTATCTTTCATGTGTGTCTCTTATTAACACTAACACTTGTGTGTTATTCAATATCTCTTCTTTCAGTTCTGTTTTGTCATCAAAAGGTTTTTCGAGTGATTGTGACCAGTAGGTCAATAAAGAACCGATAACGGTTCCTATAAGCTCTTCTCAAATGGAATCTACTAATAACTCATCCCCTACCAATCAAGAGAGTGTTGATACTGAGGAGAATTCTCCAAGTTTGCCTTCCGAAGAGAGAACTGAGAGAGTATTGGAGAATTGGAGTTTAAGGCGCAGTTATGAATGGGTTGATTTACATGTTCATGACTATTTTTATCAATATCAGTGGTTAGCTTCACTTCGATATTTTGTATCAAATGCACATTTTTACAAACCTCAATTTAGCGAAGATGTCGAGCCACTGATAATGTTTGTCATGGTCGAGAAGATTCAGCTGGTGATTTTTTCTATTTTTATTCATGTTTCTTATGGATATGCACATGCGATTTCCTTTGGATGAATTTCAAATGGGAGTGCTTCGCATTTTGAATGTCGCCCCTACTCAACTTCATCCAAATAGTTAGGCTGTTGTTCAAGCCTTTCAACTTATATGAAAATTTTTACATTTAAAAGCGAGCCCTCAAGTTTTTCTACATTTTTATAGTATTCGACCCGACAAACGAGCAAGTTGGTTGTCTTTGATAAGTCGGACACAAACTATCTTCTGGCTCCTTTCTCGTCTTCATACAAGAACTTCAAATGTGGATTTTTCAAAGTATTAATCGAAATGGATGGCCATAAATACTTTTATGATGGAGATAAACCTAAGTTTCCTTTTTATTGGACCAACACTCGTTTAAAACACAACTCTTGGCCTCGTTCCTTAATGACTGCCGATGACTTGGAAATTTCATCGATTCTTAATGATCTTCCCTGGAAGCTTCCTACTCAGAGTGTTCTTCGTGTTTATCTATCTCCTCATGTTGAGGATGACTTCTTCGGTATAATTTCCTTTCAGTTATGCCTTCTCTTACTGATGCCTTTTAACTTTGCTGATTTTTTTCGCATTTAAAAGGTATCATGGCTACTGCTAGCAAGAAAGGCAAGAATTATTTTCGTGATATAACTCTAAGAAATGATTAATCGGGAGGCTTTCATGATGTTCGGACTCGAGAAGAGCCCAAAATTACTGTTGTCGCGACTCCTATAACTCAAGTTCCACTAGAAGTTGTGGTTAAAGGTACCGCCTCTCGGAAGCATAAGAAGCGAGACCATTCAAATCGTCGATCTCATTCCTCTAACAAATCGCCTAGAAGAAGCCGACATAATGGACCTTCTGCGCCTTTGCCAAATGTTCTTTATGGCTCTTCATTTAAGCTTTCAGAGTCTATCTTTTAGTTTAAGTAATTTTGAGATAGAGTTTTTTTTTAAACACTTCTACAAAAGAGCTCTCCAATGTTGTTGTCGAACTTGCTGCTCAAACTCTGCTTTTATGTAGAAGGCTTGGTGATGACACCGCAAAGGGTGTTCCTTTTGCTGAAATTGAACGCCTAAAGAAAAAATTAGTTGATTCGGCTTAAATGCTTGAAGCCACTCTCAATGCTAACACATCTTTGTCCGAAAAGATGAAAAAGCTAACAGATGTGCACTCTCAATGTGTCCCCCTGAAGGAAACTATGAAAAATAAAATTGAAGACTTAACTAATGAACAAGGCCACTTACTGAGTGAAATGGAAAACATTCATCAAGAACTATCAAGGATGACAATCTCTTATAATTCTGAACAAAGTCGCCTAGAAAAAGCAGAGAAGGAAGTTGAAGTGGCCTAACAATATGTTTTGGAACAACACAAACTTGGTTTCACAAAGGCTCTTTAGCAAGCCGAGTATTTTTACAAGATTCCTATTAACGAATGAAACTTTGATGTTATGAAAGACTTTCACAGAGGTCAGTTAATGCCTATTAGTGAAATTCTTGATGAAGAAGAAGATGAACATGAAGATGTTGCAGCTTGAAACACTGATAACTGTGAAGATAATGATCTTGTTAACATTGACTAATGTATTATATATGTTTTTTTTTGGTAAGTGTATTACCTTTTGATCTTCTTTCAGCCTCTCGACTATGTAATACACTTAAACTTCTGTTAACCTTTATGAATAGACTCGCATTTAAAATTATCTTGACATCAATTCACTACAAATGTTTTCTTAACCGCAAGGTGATTATTTATAGTTGATAGAGATCAAATAACGAAAGCTTTCTTACATAAGATATTTACTCTCTTCCAGTATCGGCTTGAACAGTAGTTATCCTCTTAGTAAGAAAAACTTTCTGAGTCGAGAGGTTTAATTGCTTTCGACAGGGATTCACTTGATAGTGAAAGCTTCCTTAACTGGGAGATTTAGTCACTTTCGGTAGGGATTCACTTGATAGTGAAAGCTTTCTTAACCGAGAGGTTTAATCGTTTTCGACAAGGATTCGCTTAATAGTGAAAACTTCCTTAACTGATATGTTAGTCACTTTTGGCAAGGATTCTCTTAATAGTGAAAACTTCCTTAACCAAGACTTAAAAAACCAAAACAAATAAATAGAGTAGAATGATCTGAAACTTCCCGATGAAATGCATCATTGATTTTGTGAATACATTAAGTAAAGTAATGTTTCAGATTACTTGCATTCTATGTTCGTGGTATTTGCTTTCCATTTAATTCCTCAAGTTAATATGCTCCATTTTTTAAGTCCTCCGTAATTCTAAATGTCCCTTCCCAATTAGAAGCAAACTTCCCATGTCTTACATTTATTCAAGCTTTTGTTCTCACCCTCCATACCAAGTTGTTTTTGTTGAAACTTCTCAGTATCACCTTAGCATTATACCTTATAGTCGCTCTTCTTTTCACTGTCTCCTCCCTTATTCTTGCCTTATCTCTCAACTCCTTGAGTAAGTCTAACTCGGTTTTAAGACATTTTTCATTTATCTTCAAGTATTGCAATTCTTGACATAATGTTGGTTCTCCAATCTCTACCGATATCATTACATACATTTCATATGTTAAATTGAAAAGGGTTTCCCCAGTAGTTGTTTGAGGTGTACATTTGTAAGCCCATAATGTTTCTGGTAAACTATCGGCCCATAAACCTTTTGCATTCCCTAAACGTTTCTTCAATTGAACCATAATCACTTTATTAGCCGACTCCGCTTGGCCGTTTGTTTGTGGATATTCGACTGAACTAGTAAGATGTTTGACTCCCAGCCTTTTATAAAATTCTGCTAACTTTTTATCAATGAATTGCTTTCCATTATCTGTAATAATTGTATTCGATATTCCAAAGTGTTAAACTATATTTTTCCAAACAAAGCTTCAACTTGTTGAGCAGTAAATTTTGTTTACGGTTCTGCTTCTATCCACTTAGTAAAGTAATCAACAACCACTATGAGAAAATTGTTTTGCCCTCGACTTGGCGGAAATGGCCCAACAATATCCATTCCCCATTTCGCAAACGGCCATGATGCATATATTTCCGGCAAGTCATGTGATGGAAGATGTTTAAGTCCTCCCAACTCCTAACATTTTTTACACTTCCGCACAAAATTCTTATTGTCTTCTCGGATTGTCGACCAGTAATACCCAACTCTCAAAATTCTCGTTGTCATGGCTCTTGCACCTAAATGATATCCACACGTGCCTTCATGAAGTTCCCTAAGAACATAATCTCCTTGTTCTTTCGTCACAAATTTTAATAGAGGAGTTGAATATCCTCGTCTATATAAATCTTGGCCAATAAAAGTATACTTCGCCGCCTTCTTCGCCAAACTCATGTCCCCACCTCTCCTTTCTCTTGCGCCATTATAAATTTTTTAACCGACACCATCCAATCTTCGTATTCTTCCGTCACCACCAAACACTCATTAGCAGTTATAGTTGGGATATGTAATGTTTGTTGAATGATTGAGTTATGATGTGCTTGTTTTTTACAACTTTCCAACTTTGACAATGAATCGACTTTTGTATTCTTCTCTCTCAGTATGTGCTCTATCTCGGCCATTTCAAACTCTTGCATAATACTTTTCACTTTATGATAATACTGAATTAACAAATGATCTTTCTGTTAGAATATATGGCCTTAAACGAGAGGGGGGGGGGAATTGTTTAAGAAAGATTTTAGTAAACTTTTAAGCTTAGAATGAAAATTCTTCAAAAGAACCTTGATTAAGGATTCAATTTTTCAAATCAAAATAGCAAAAGCACAAAGCTGGAAAAACAATCGGTTGTTTTAGCGAAACAATCGATTGTTTATACCAGTTTCAAAATATCAAAACTGAATTTAAAGAGATAGGGATAGAGAAATTGTACACAGTTG